>Ga0209305_1000507_pt1 | contig 28103 bp, 19 predicted proteins | sample COGITO_mtgs_1103_FD_184792 | JGI IMG/M metagenome (GOLD analysis project Ga0209305, IMG submission 184792) | Pelagic marine microbial communities from North Sea - COGITO_mtgs_110321 (SPAdes) (version 2) | ecosystem: Environmental > Aquatic > Marine > Epipelagic ...
TCTCACGAAGTTTTCCACGTAGTCTTTATCCACGTTTTTGAACACAAACACGCCGGTATCCACCGGGTCGGTCAACGCGCCCGCCATCGCGCACGCCCCTTCCTCGAACGCTTTCTTCGCCCCGTTTATGTGCTCCTCTCGGTACGGACCTCGCTTTTCCAGCATGTTTGGAACGTACTCTAAGGTTAACAAAACGTAAGCGTTTTCTGTTCCTCCTCCTGCGTTCGCGTTGGAAGCCATTTCGATATGTGTACGAACAGTTCTTCTCGATGATGTCGACCGCGCTGGTGGTCGCCTGAGTCCTCCTCGACTGGTGAATTGAGATAAAGATGTCGTTGATCGACAAAGTGACATGCGCGCGTTGGAGAGAATCTGTTGGAACAGAAACAGAAAGAAAGATGTGAGGGAAACTGTCGTGAAACGATGATGGTGTTTTAAGTACTCTGTATTATAAAAAACGATTTTATTAAAGCTTTCTCTCTCTCTTCTCTTCCTCCTGACTTCTCTTTCTCTCTCTATACTATTATTGCTTAGTGTGTTGTTGTTGTTGTTGTTGTTATTATTATTATTCATGTTATTGTTATTATTAGTATTAGTATTGTTACCGTTTACGCCGCGTCCATGGGTTCCGCTTCGTCGCCGCCGTCCTTCTCTTCCGCCATCTCTTTCTTCTCTTCGTCTTTGACGTCTTTCTTGTCCTCTTCCTCGTCGTCGGTCGCTTCGGCAGTTTTCTTCTCGATCCACGCTCGGAATTTCTCGATTTGAGCTTTGGATTTCGCGCTCTTCGCTTTGCGTTTCTCTTTGCGCGAGAGCGGTTTTGCCGCGGGTTGAGGGACTGCGACGGCTTTGTCTTTGCTGTTGCCTTTCTTCGCTTTCTTAGCCGGCGGCGCGGAGGATTTCGCCGAATAGCCGCCAGGTGGGACGCGAGAACGGAAGAAAACGTCTTCGGTATCCAAAACGTAAGACACTTTGGACGTTGAGCAGGAGATTTTACACTCCAACGCGTTTTGAATGCTCGCGTTGGTCATCGCGCTTTGGTAACTGAGCTGCGAATCCGCTTCGCCTGCGGCAGAGTGGACGACGAAACCGGCCCCTTTTTTCGCGCGGCGCAAAAACACTGGCGCTCGCTCTTTTTCGTCCGTCTCTTTATCGCCAGTTTCCACGAGCGTCATGTCCTCGTGCGCGGCAACGTGCAAGAATCCTTCTAAGTGCGTCGCAAAATGACCATCCATCGCTCCCGCTTTAACGTCAATCTTATCTAAAGACGGTTCGCAGAGTTGAATTTGGAGCGTCTTGCCGTTGTTTTCGCTGCCAATCCTATACGCACATTCGTCACCGAGCAAAACGCACGCGTTGGCGTGGTATACTCCCTCGTGGAACGGCGCGTCGCGCGTGGCTTCGTACTCCGCGAGGTGTAAAAGCTTCGCGTCGATGTCTTCCGCTAACAAAGCTTGAACTTGTTTGATTAACTTGTAGATGAGTTTATCCAGCGTAAAGAGTAAGTACGAGTTCGCGCCTAAGAGCAAACGACAATCGTCCTCAAACTGCGACTGGTCCGTCGATCCGTTCAATAAGTTAAACAAAAGAGTCAAGAACTCTTTGTGGACGTCTTCGGCTTTCTTCCCTTTCGTTTTCTTTGCCATGGCCGTCGCCGAAGCACGGGCCGTTTGAAGACGATCGTACAAGTGCTGATGCAAGCGCATGAGATGATAGAAACCTTCGTCGCCGTAAAAGACTTTACCGGGCAAATCAACGTATCGAGTTTTCGAGTTTGAGCTACCGTCGACAACGAACCCGGATACCGGCCTGCACGATTTGTACCTCGCGTCTTGGCCGTCTTCGGAATCGGAAGAATCGTTCTCGTCGCCGTCGCTTTCGCTGGAATCCTTCGTCTTGTCGTCGTCGTCGTCGTCGTTGCCGGTTAAGCCGAGAGCCTTCTCCAAAGCCTCCGCGGCGGTCGTTTCCTTGTTCGAAGCTTTCGGCGTAGCGGCACGTTTCTTGACGCTCGCGACGCCTTCGTCTTCTGGATCTTCTTCCTCTTCCTCGTCACCTTCGTCCACGGTTTCTTGATCCGGTTCTTTCTCCATTTCCTCGTCTTTGTCTTCGTCTGCGTCATCGTCTTCCGATGATTTCTTCTTCGAATCTTTGCTCGCGCCTTTCTTACCTTTCTTTTTCCCATTCGGAGAAGCGTTCGCTTCTGCAGTTTTGACGGCTTTCGCGCAGTTTTCAGCCGTCATATCTTTAAAATCATCCTCGTTATCGCGCTTGATTTTAAAGAACGGTTCCAGAAAGTCTCTATAGAACGTCATGACTTTATTAGCCGGTTCCCCCGACATCATTTCGCGAGCGGAAAAGCGCGTGACGGCGTAGACGTCATCGTGGACATTGCGCTCGGCGTATTCAAAGGTCAAATCTGGGGATTCACCGGGCGATTTCGAGGCTCTCGCACCAATGGCGTCGTCTGCCGTTTTCTTCTTGTCCGAAACTTCCTTGATCTCTTGCGTCATACCTTTGCCGGATAAGTTCTTCTTATCGGCTTGCTTGAAGTAAAAGGATCGATGGTCGAGAGATTTGTTGTAGTTCTTCGCGCAGACATCGTTCCAAGTCGGAAGCATTTCTGTTTTCAAGATTTGCCACTCCTCGGATTTTTGTTTCAAACGTCTCAAGACTACCGGGATAGTAGCCCACGGCGCGTTCATCGTCAAGAATCGCATCTCGCGTCCGCGGTCGCCGTAGATTCGTTCAACGGCACGTAAAACGATTGTAGAAACCGTACCTTCCGGAAGAAAGTGTGCTAATCTCTCGCCGTGAACTTCTTCTTTCGACTTTTTCACCGGTGCGGCAGCCGGCTTTTCCACGGCAGCGGCTTCCGCCGGTTTGGCGGCGTCAACTTCCATACTATCTTTCTTGTCTTCCTTAGCTGCACCTTCCGCGGGTTCAACTGGAGCAGACGCTTCACCTCCAGTAGTCGCGGCGCCATCGGTCTGTTTAGCAGCAGCGGCAGAAGCTTCTTCTTCTTTCTTCACCGGCGCGGCCGCGGGCTCTGGAACGACTTTCGCCTCTTCCGTGTACATCTCGGCGATTTCCTTGTGCACCTTCTCTAAAGCCTCAATCGCAGACTTGTTCGTTTCGAGCACCATGTCGATTTCCATGCGATCGTCTTCACATCGAAACAACGCTTCTTCGTACTGGTTCTTTCTCATGGCTTTAAACGAGTAATCTTCGGACCCAGAGGTCACCGCGACCCAATTGTCGTTCAATACTTCTTTGCACAAAGGCGTTCGGGTGCTCGCGTGCATTTTCGGAAAGTTCTTCGGCAACAAACGGTAGGACGGACCACATCGTTCGCACGTCGATAAATCCAACTCAGAGATTGGTTTGGATAAGAACTTTTCTCTCGCAGCGGACGCTTTCATCTTTGTGACTTCCCGCGTCGTGAGTTTCATCCCGGCTGCTTTCTTCGCCGCCGGCGCCTCGGCGGCTTCAAAGTCCATCGATTCGCATCTCGCGACAAACTCGTTCCATCCGGTCACCAATTCAGGAAATCTCCCAATAATGTCCATCACCAAACCTTGAAGTTCCATCTTGGAAATTAAATCCGCGTTGAATAGAGTAATCAACTTGCAAAAATCCGCGTATTGGTCTTTCGAACGTAACCTCGCTTTGACTTTATCAAAATATGAAAGCTCCTTAGCTAACTGCAACGCCGCTCTCTTCTCCTCCGTGATCTCATCTTGCTGCGCCTGGTCAATTACCATGCCACCTTTCTGCTTCCTTCTATTTTGCCCCGGAACTTGTTGCGCCCGAGCCGCCTTCGCGCCAGCGCCTCGCCCGCCTTTCCCTCTTCCGGTGGCGCCTTGCCCAGCCTGTTGCGTCGAATCCGGCAAAAAGTACGTAAATTGCTCCAACAAATCGTTGTGTGACTTGAACAATTGCGCGACTTCCTCGTACACCTGTGAAATTGATTTCAAATTCTTCCTATACATGTTCAAAATCTCCAAAAACGTCTTGTACACTCTCTCGTCGCTCGCGAAACGAGTTTTGATTTTGTTCACGTACGAAATCGCGTGGACAAACTCCACTTGCGGCTTTTGCCCTTGCGCTTGTCGCTTTGCCTCTTCCCGTTCTTCTCTCTCGATATCTTCCACGCGAATTTCGTGCCCTCGAGGTAAAAACTGATTGAAGCCTAAAATCAAATCCCGATGGCCTTTGAAAATTTTCTTCACGCGTTTGATCACCCCTTCCGTATCAATCCTGTTCAGTTCGTATATTAAAAAAGACAAAAGGAAAAAGTGTCATCACGACGCGTCAGCACAAACACACACAACTATCAAGCAACGAATAGAAAGCGAGAAGAGATTGGCGAGGTTTACATCCTCTCCTTCTTCGCGGCGAGCGCGTTCAAAAACGTTTTGAAAAAATTCTTCTCTCGTAACCCAAAACCAAAACCAAAAAGCAGCCCAAACTTTGTTGCAAAAAAAAAACTCACCTCTGCGCTTTGAACTCCTTCATGATTTCCAAAAACTCGTCGTACGTTTGTTTCCTATCTTTCAGGCGATCTTTCAAGTGTCGCAAATAACTCAAAGCGTCTTGTTTTCTCGCGGCGTCGTCCACTTGCGCCCCGCCGTTCGTTCCTATCCCCGCACCCGGGGGCGGGTTATTCGTTAACGTTTGCGGTTGTCTGTTTGTGTACGAAGAAGAAGAAGTTAAAAGGGTCAGTCCAAAGTGTTTCTTCAGAGTCGTCCGCGGAAAAGACTCTCGCATTGGAGGCAGCCGCATGTGTGCGTTTTTCAACTTTCAAGGGGGTTTTTGTAATTTTCCAATCTCAATCTCACCCCGACCGTCGAACGAAACGTACGAAACGCGCGGCGCGTTTGCAAAGCAAAGAAGAAGATCGATCGCGCAGATCTTCTCGCAACAACAGATCGAGAGATCAACTCTTTCTTCCTCGAAAGAAAATATAAAACGTACCCAGCCATATCTCGCCTTCTTCCGATGAGGATGCAAAGAAACTCTTCTTCTTTCGGTCGCCGAGATGACGAGACGGAAGACCGGAAAGAAATCTATCTTTCAATTCTTTTTTTTTCGAACTTTTCTCCGTTGGTGCTCGAAAAATTATACACAAGACACCACCACGCTTGACTCTCGCAACTCGAGAAGGAGAGAGAGTAAGAGTTGTCCTAGACTTATCAGCCGAGGGGGTGTCTCTCCTCGCGGCGTCGTTCTTTTTAACGTGTTCTTCTTCTTCTTTCGTTGTGAAGAGTTACGAAAATTCTTTTTTTTGTTTGAGGCCTGATCGTTGGTCGCTCGTGTGGCGTCGCAGGTGTGGGTTTCAAATGGCAAAACGTGAAGGCTCAAGAATTTTTCACCAAAATTTCGAGTGCTTTCGAAGGTCGTCCTGTAATGGAGGGGAGGGGCTGCATTTTATTTTCCTTCTTTGTGAAGAGGGTGTTCAATGTGTGTTTGTTCTCTGGCGTACGCGCGTATCGCTTATTTATATGAAAATAGGATCACAATACGCATTATTATCTAGCTCTAGCTGGGGTTCTATTGTCGTCGCCATTATCATCCTCGTCTTCTACTTCTTCGTCTTTCTCCTTCCTGCTGCTCACGACGCTTTTGTTTTTCATGAGCGCTTCTTTCAACTTTGCCGCCGTCGCCGCTCTTTTTTGCCGATCCTCTTCTTCCTGTCTCAACTCCTCCTCGGTTTTCTTCTTTCTCTCGCGGAGCAAATACGCTTTCATCTTCTTCTCGTTGGCAGTGCGAGCCGCTTCCTCTTCTTTTTGTTCCATGAGCACTTTGTTGTATCGTCTCGCCCATTTCGTCTCTTCTCGACTGACGTCTTGGATGTCCAACTCCATGGACTCGATGGAAACGCACAAACCGGCAATCATTTCTTCCGTTTTAGCCTTTGCTAAGCTGGCTTTTTCGTACGCGTCGTTATCAAAATCGTCGTCCGTGATCGAAGCACCGTTCGCGAGTTTTTGTTCAAAGCTGAAAACGGCAACTTTTGCGGCGTCGTTGGCGATTTTCATTTGGCCCAACAACGATTCCGTTTGCGCTTTTTTGGCTTCGAGTTCGCGAATCTGCGCTTGCATCTCCGCCATTCTCTTCATCCGCCTGTACTGTTGTTTCTCTTGAGAAGCAGGAGTCGCGTCTGGAGTCCGACGTTCAGGATCGTATTTACTGTATTTCTTCTTCTCCTTTTTCTCTCTTTTTCCATCACCGGAAGATGATGAAGAAGAAGATGATGAAGCGTAAACTGTTGGTTTTCGCGAGCCGCCGTGCGCCACAGATTTTAACTTGTTCGCATACTCCGGGTCTTTCCACTTGGCTTTAATCGCCGCAGAAATTTTCTCGTTATGCGCGCGCGTTCTTTTTTTCGTCGGCAAGGCTAACCCACGTTGAATTCGCAAACGTTTCTCCGCCTCTTTCTTCGCCTTTGCATCCATCTGTCGTTGTTGCGTCTCTCTTTTCCTCTCTTCTTTGCGCCTCTCTTGTTCCTCCCTCTTCTTTCTATTTTCCACGGCGAGGCGTTCATATTCGCTCGTAATTCCAAAATACACGCGTCCAACCGCCGACGCTCTTCTCCCGAACGCACCGTACGATGCTAAACCAATTTTACTCTCTTTCGGTACCAAACGATTTTCCTCGTCGCTGATTTTCTCAATTTTTTTCTTCTTCATCGCGTCTCTCACGGAAAGCGATATGCGCGCCTTCGTGTGCGGAGACAACTTCCCAGCGTTCAACAAAGCCGCCTCTCGTATCTTCGCTCGAACTTCTGGTGTTTTCATCCTTTCCATTGTCTTCTGTCGAATCTTTTCGATCGTCTCCTGCGAATGTTTACGTCCTTTATTCCAAGGCACGTTGCCTCTGTTCGCCATCGAAATCCTCTCGCGTCGTCTCAACTCGTTCGCCATGGTCGTTTCCGGTCTTAAAACCGCCTCCGGGTCGTCCCCGACCATCTCCAACACTCTATCATCCTCTAACACTCGAATTTCTACCTCGTCTCTACCTCTATCTTCCAATATGCGCTTTCGTAAGAAGTTGCAGTTCGGGCACGCGCACGCTTCGGTGTGCTTTCTCGGCTTCTCGCTCCCGACGACGAAACCGCCGTCCACGCCTTGATAAATGATTTGGTGTTTCGTATGCGTCGTCAAAGACGACGACGAAGAAGGACCGTCCGCATCCTCCTCCTTGATATCTCGAGCGTGCGTTTTCGAATCCACTTTTTCGATCATGTGTTCCAAAACCGCCCTCCTCTCTTGCTTTCTTCGCCTTTCCTGCGTCTTGATATCCTTCGGTGGAAGCGCCGTCGTCGACGTGGTAGGTCCTTTCGTGTGTTTACTCAGCTCGTGTAAACTCTGTCTCAAATCTTTCGCGTTTTTCACCTCGTTCACGGCGTCGTGAATCGCGCGTAAACTCGAAGAGGCGTTCTTTTTCCCGCCACCCGGTGGCGTCGGAGACACTCGCCACTGTTCTTTCGGATGACGACGACGATCCCCGGGGTTCCCGTTTTCCCCGTTTTTGTCGGCTGCTGACGATAAAAAAGGTGTCCTCCTCTTCGTCCCGCCGCGAAGCACACACGCAGCTCTAGATCTTCTCGAGAAAAACGCTTCGGTGGTCGATGATGATGTCGGCATCGTCGTCGTCGTCGTCGTCGTCATCATCGTTTGTTTTTGTTTTCAAGCGGAGCGTTGATGTTGTTGACTGAGAATGTAAAAACCTGAAAGAAGAGGTCTGCTCCAATCGATTCTTCGGCGGCTTTGAGAAATAAAAATTCTCTCTCTCCTTCTCTCTCTCTCTCTCTCTCGCGGAGAGCACTCTCTCTCTCTCTGTTCTCGAGTTCTGTTGTTTTGCCCTTCTCTCTCTCTTTCTTTCCTTCTTCACTTCTATCCCTCTCTCTCTCTCTCTCTCTCGCGGAGAGCACTCTCTCTCTCTCTGTTCTCGAGTTCTGTTGTTTTGCCCTTCTCTCTCTCTTTCTTTCCTTCTTCACTTCTATCCCTCTCTCTCTCTCTCTCAAGGAACAGAGAGAAGAGTTGTTTCCCTCTTTAGGCGCTTTGACGAATTCTCTCTGCCCCCTAAAATTTTGAGGAAAACGAGAGAAAAAAGTGACTCACACGTCATTTCAAAGAAGCGCAAAAATCTCTCACACATCTCTCGAGAGCGCCGACTTTACGACGACGACGCGAACGTACTTTCATCCAAACAGAGTAACATTTGAACGGTTGAAAATATGTTTTCTTCCTCGATGACGTTGAAGTGCGCGATATCGGAACCACCGAAGAGTCGAGTCGAAGGAGACTTCGTCCTCGAAGCCGCAATTGAGGGGAGCGACGAGGATGACGACGGCGGTGAAATTAAGCAGAAAAACGACGAACAAAAATGAAGGAGAAGGAACGGTCGCGAAGGTTCGCGAGAGTCAAAGTGCGATGAAAAACGTGGAAGAGATGTCGACGGATGCAAACGCGTCGAGGAGAAGTTTACCGGTTGCGCAGATTATAGAGCAGAACGCGGAGGAAGACTTGGCGAATTTGTTTGCGCCGATGGCGCCAAAATCGAAAAAGACGAAAGCGAAGAAGAAATTTTTAAGTAGCGGTCTTGGGGGGAAGGTTTCTTTGGCGATGAAGGAGGAGGAGGTGATAAGAGGAATAGCGGCGACGACGAGTTCGTCGTCGTCGAAGAAATCGAGCGCTCAGATGCAAAGTCAGACGAAAAAATCAGAGTACCAAGCGTTCGTGGACTATTACTCCATGGAGTACCAAGAGTACGAACAGATGCCGGATAAAGCGTTCGAGAAGTTGCGGAGGAACTTGTCGTTGGAACAGAAACATCGGCCGATGTTGACGTATATGGTTTCCCTTGGGTTTAAAGAAAAGGATTTGGAGAAGTTGATGTTACAAAGCGAAGAACAACTGTTCTCGAAACCAGTCTCGAAGATTATCTCTCGAGTGGAATACTTGAAGTCAGAATTAGGTTTAGAAGGGACGAGTTTAGTGAAGATTGTGAGCAAAGACCCGCAGATTTTGTTGCAAAGAAATAGGCATTCCATCCCGAGGTGCAGATATTTAACGCATTTGGGTTTGGATACGCAGGAGTTGGCATCGGTGCTTTCCAAGCAGCCTTCGATTTTACACTTATCCGTGCAAAACTCTCTGAAACCGAGAGTGGATTATTTCAGGCACGAGTTAGGGATCGCGTCCGAAGATTTGGCGAAAGTCATCACGAGAAACCCGGCGGTGTTGACGTTCTCGGTGGAGGATCAAATCGCACCGAGAGTGGAATTCTTGAAGGATTTGGGGATATCGCACGAAAACGTCGCCAAGTTGATTCTTCGCCACCCGCAAACGTTGCAATATTCCTTCGATGGGATTAAAGAGCACGTAAATTTTCTCGCGAAAGATTGTAAAATGAACGACGAAGAAGTAGCGAAAACGATTAGTCGCTTGAACACGTTCTTCTCGTTGTCTTTGGAAGATAACTTGCGACCAAAGTACGAGTACTTAATTGACGAGCTTGGCGGCACGAAACAAACGGCAATTTCGTTTCCGGCGTATTGGTCCTTGGCGCTCGATACGCGCATTAAGCCAAGACACCGATTCATGGAAGAATACAACGCCGCGCCAGACCCCTTTCCAATGAAGCTTTTAGCCGAAAAGGATGAAGTCTTCGTGAAGAGAGTTCGTGGCGCCAACTTGGACGCGTTTGAAGCGTTCAAGAAGGACAACGTCGAAAGTTACATCGCCGAGACGCAAAAAAAGAAGCTTTTGCGCTCAAAAGTCGACCACTTGCGAGGAGCGGCAGAAGAAGCGCAATCGTGCGTCTGGCCGAATCCGGCAATGGTGCCACCGAAACGTGTTTTGAGCGAACGCGCCATGCGCTCGAGAGACTCGTTTCGAAACATGCGTTCGGGGACGCAACATCGCGGTCCGCGATGAAGTAAAAATAGATCACATAAATAGTCACATAGATGCGTAGCGCTGTAGAAATAGATGTGAAATCAATTATTTGCTGCTAATCCTTAATTGATATATAACGTAAGTAATACATGCTTCTAAAACTCTTCTCTGCTAAGTTACGCCGTGTCCAACATCGCGCCGCCTCCGCCCGCGGCGGCGCCCGTGGACAACTGCGCTATTCGCTGCTGCAAAATCTGAATATCCCTTTGTGTCTGATCGAACTTCTTCTCGATAGCCTCCGCGGCTTTTTCCAATCGCGTTCTGCGTGCGAATAATATAGGAGAGAAAACGTGCAATCAGTAAACGTTCGACGCGTATTCATCAAAAACGAATAAAGGCTTTGACGAGAAACAAAAAGAACGAGAACGAGAAAAGTCAACAAAATGTTTCACCAACCTCTCCGCGTTTATGAACTCCAATCGCTTGGTCACGTTACTCGTCGCCTCGACCACGTCTTGTTTCGCTAACATCGGCCCGATCAGTTTATACACGTTCGCGCCTTCTTCTAAAGATTTCAACTCTTCCAACACCATCTCGTTTTCCGTCGCTTGTTGCGTGAACGTTTTTCGTGCTTCGATGTTCGCTTGCAGTTCTGTTTTTCATCGTCGCATCGTGCGCGATGTGAGAGAGAAAGAGAAAGAGAGAGTCAGTTTTTACCGAGAAAGAACGCGATGAATAAAAAGAACAAACCTTGTTGCAACTGCTGAAAGCTCCCGGAATCCACGCGGAGCTTTTCGTGTAAGCTCTTGATGTTATTGCTCGTCGTCGTCGCCATTTTTTCTCTGCCGTTTTGATGAAAACTCGCGAGTGTTTTTTCTCAAAAATTTTTTCCTCACAACTGACGACACGAAATAAGCGCAAAACCAACAAAGAGAAAAGAGTTGTTGTTGTTGTTGTTGTTGTTGTTGTTATATTATGTTTTACTCCATCGACTTACTCTCCCCGAAAGGCGCGCTCGGGAACGTTTGGGTAATGATGCTTTTGTTTCGAGATGCTATTTTCGTTCGCGTCGGGAGTTTAATCACGCGTTCGAGTTTTTTAATCATACGCGCATCGCGAATTCTTCGCCCTCTTCTTCGCGTATTTAAAAAGACATGTGGTTTTGCGAGCGCTGACGACGACGAAACTTTCTCTCTCTCTTTATAGATTTTAGCGCACCATCCGGAAAAAGCGAAACGATTGACGCGCGCGAAAGCGAGCGGGATGTCCATCAGCGAAGCGTGCGCGACGATCATGAAACCGCCGAGTCCTTTGGTACGTTGTTCTTTTTTATCTTCTCTTTCGCACATGTGAGATCTCGCGTGTGTTTGTTTCTTCGCGCGAGCGCGCGGCGAGGTTTCCATGAACATGAAACGTTTTGTTTACGGCGATGATGATTTTTTACCGCGGTTTGCTCCTTAATGATTCTAACGAGCGATGTGACAAGTGTAGTAGTTCACGTCGCGCGATAGGAAGATGAACTTTCGCTTCTTCTGAGCCGGAAACGAGCCAAAGCCGAGAACGCTCTCACGCGCTCACGCGCTCGGGCAACAGTTTTGTCTCTTTCTTTTCACTATTTTTCTATATCATATTGCTCGAGAATGACTTCAACTCTTTCTGTGTAGGCTTTACGTCTCGCTGCGGTACTTTTAAAAGGCGTTGTTACGTTATACAATCGAAAGATTGTGTTTTTACACGACGATTGTCGAGACGTCGTGCAACGCTTGGTGAAGATCCAATCGAGACAATCGAAACAAAAACGCGAGGACGTCAAGTTGCTCGCGGATGGGAACGGCGAAGAAGACGGGAAAGACGACGCAGAGGGAACGAAGAAGTCAAAGAAGAGGCGTAAAATGGGGAACAGTGGTTTGGACGACGACGATTTGCTCGACTACGACATGAACATGCTCCTCGATAGAGACGATCCGCGCCGAGGAAACGATGAGAATCTCGATACTATGTCGAACATGAGCGAGTTCAATGCCGCACCGAGTGGTTCTAAAGCCGTATCTGGAGGCGAAAATCGGTTTTATCTTCGAGACGAGGAGGTTTTGCAATGGGCGAAAAACGCTGGCGACAGCGACGACGACGAAGCGGCTTCCAAGCGCAAGTCCGACAAGCGTTTACAACTCGAAAAGAGCAGAAGAGCAAAGCTTGACTTGGACGACGACGATATGATGTTTCGCCTCGGTTACGGTGGACTGATGGACGACGACGACCTTTCCGGGGACGAAGAAGCGAGAGAACGCAAGCGTCAACGCGCGTTTGGCATGGAAGAGGAAGACGACGAACAGAACATTTTGGCGCCGATTCCGGACGAAGGTTCCGAGGATGAGGATCACCAAGGGTTCGTTGCGATGCCGATGGACGCTTCTGAAGAAGAAAAGGCGTTCCTTGAACCCGCGTTTCAATCGCAAAAAGAACAAGACCAGCGCGAAGAGCGTTTACTTCTTGATTTACGCGCGGCGAACGCGCCTGTACGTCCGAGACAAAAACGTCCGAAAGTCGCGCGACTCGCGAACCAACGTGCGATTATCTTTGATCAGCAAACGCGCATTGAGAACGACGAGTACAAACAATGGCTAGTGAACTGCGACGATATCGTGTGCGACCGGCCGAGAAAAGAGATTCCAATAGACGAAAAGGACATACATTTGATGAACGACGAGAAAGCGTTGGCCGCGCACTTCCGAGCGACGGCTTTCCGAACCGGACGCGAATCGTTCTTCCGAAAAGGAGATCGATGGAAGAAGTTTGAAGCGATGTTGTATCCGAATTACAAATCGAAAGTAAACTTTGCGCCCATTCCTGGCGACGCCACGTTGGTTCCACCGCCGGAAGTTAAACGTCCAGACGGCGAGTACACCACGGAAGACGAAGACAACGGATACAACGTCCCACCAGCTTGGGACGAAGAAGAAGAGGAGCACTTCCTCAAATTTGACGCCAGTAAAAGAGCAGAGAAACGCGCGGCACTCGTTCGCACTCCTTCTTCTGGAGGTGGCGTTTCGGCATCTTTACGAAGCACGCGAGGCGGAAGCGTCGTTCGCACGCCCTCCTCCTTAGCGGACGCGTTGGAAGGAAAAGAACTCGAGTTCGTGGACGAGCACGGACAATCGCACGGAAACTTGCACGAGGACACCATTCACGAGGATCGTGAAATGCTCGTCCGTACTTTTTCGCAAAAATCCAACGAACCGCTCGATAAAAGTCAGCCTCTGAAAGAGACGGAAGAAGAACCGGCAGGCTACTTGGATTGCTCCGGTCGCCACCGCCATGAACGCATCCCACGCGCCGCGAAGAACTTGCTCGTCTTCCTTTCCGCGAACACGGTGTGGAACCAAGACGATACAAACACCAGCGAAGCGGCGTTTGATGCCGCTTCGACGGAAGGTAAAGAAAAAGAAAAAGCGAGCGCCTCCATCGACTTGACCGAGCTTTGCGAATCGAACGCCTTGACGCGTCAAGCCGCCGCTCGGTGCTTCTACAACGTTCTCATCTTACAAAGCGAAGCGTTCGTCGACGCAAAACAAGAACACATCGTCAACGACGATGAAGAAGAGAACGAGGCGAGTTTCGCGTTCGAAGATATCCCTCCCGTCGTTTTATGCAAAGGCGATCGATACCGAGAAGGCCTCGCCGCCTCGCTCGCGACGTAACCAGAAAGAGAAAGAGAAGACTTTTATTTGTCGGATGATGATGACGATGATGACGCTCGTGGTGAATGGCGAAGTATAAAGAGAGCGAGAATGGATGTTCGTCGAAAGAAACACGCCCTCGAGTGTGTCAGAGAGAGAGACATAATTTACAAACAGTTGTAATACTTATTTTAAGAAACATACGCGCTCGCGCACTATTAAAGAGAGAGAGGTGAAAGCTTTCCTGTCGACTGTTGATATTTTTTAATGCACCCCAGAACGAACGCTTTTTTTCTTTTCCCGTTTGAAACGATCGAATTTTAAACCAGCTCTTCACTCTTTTTGTTGCGCACGCGTAAAGCACACACACGACACAAAAAAACAACAGCAACAAAAACATCATGGCGGCTGAACTCACGGACGAGCAAATCACCGAATTCAAAGAAGCGTTCGCTTTGTTCGATAAAGACGGCGACGGGACCATCACCACGAAAGAGCTCGGTACGTTTTAATTTTTGGTCGATTTTCCCTTCTTTCGCGCTCGATTCTTCTGGAAAAAGGCGGTCAACAATCTCGTTGTTTCTGATGACGACGACGACGACGGAAGCTGTGCGCCGCCTCTCTCGTCGCGCAAAGCGCGTCCGACGCGAAAACGAAGCAGTTCTTCCTCCTCCTCTCTCTCGTCGTCCGTTTTTTCGCGAACGGAAACGAACGGAAACGAAAGAGAGAGCACACAGAGAAGCGCTTTTCCGGTTGCCTTTTTGGAAGTGATCTCCCCGCTTTGAGATCTCTTTGAATTGATCTCGCGCTCTCTCCTTTTTCCCGCGTTCCGAGAACGATCGAAGCGAGAAAAGCGACGCGAAAGTGCGGCGCTTTTACGATCGTCCTCTCTCGAAGGGCGAAAAGACCGCGCGAACGAAAAGAAACGCCCGGGGAGGATTGAATTTTAAATCTCCTCTCAAAGCCTCTCTTTGGTCTTCTTTCCCGACTGACTTAAAAATATTCTCTTTACGAATTTCGCGCTTTTACGAAACGCAGGCACGGTGATGCGATCTCTCGGCCAAAACCCGACGGAGGCGGAGCTTCAAGATATGATCAACGAAGTCGACGCGGATGGCAACGGCACCATCGATTTCCCAGAATTTCTCAACTTGATGGCGCGTAAGATGAAAGACACCGACAGCGAAGAAGAATTGCACGAAGCGTTTAAAGTGTTCGATAAAGACGGGAACGGGACAATCAGCGCGGCGGAATTGAGACACGTCATGACGAACTTGGGCGAGAAGTTGACGGATGAAGAAGTCGACGAGATGATTCGAGAAGCGGATGTTGATGGCGATGGTGAAGTGAACTACGAAGAGTTTGTGAAGATGATGATGGCGAAGTAAACGCGAGGGAGAGCTTTCGAGAAGGAGAGAGCGCGCTTTTATGCAATAAAACACTCGCGCTTCTTTCTTCGATGCTTCTCGCGTTTCAAAACGCGTATTGTCTTTGAGCCTATTGGACATAAATATATAAATTAATTTGTTATTAGTATACTATTATTAAAAATCACACAGACAAGGTAAATACCGCGTTCACGCTCTATTTCATCATCGCGCTTCTTCTATTTCTATATTTTTTTTACGTCCACGAGAAAAACTCAACCTCTCAACGGTTTCAAACCAAGCTTTAAACGCAACGCGTTCGCTTCGGCAATCTCCACGTCCTCCTCTTTATCTTCCGTTTTCTTCTTCTTTTTCTTCGAATTCTTCTCTCCCTCTTCTTCTTCTTCTTCTTCTTCTTCTTCTTCTAAACTTCGCTTCTTCTTCGTAGCGGCACCGTCAGCCTCCCCATCGTCCCCATCTACGTTAACCGTTTCCCCTGGCATCGCCATCGCTCTCCTCTTCGCCATCTCCTCGTCCACGGCTTTTTCAATCACCGTCTCGAAATCCTCGCCTTCACCAACCTCTTCCTCTAACAACGACTTCCTCTCCTCCAACGCGCCCGTCGCCTCCAACGCGAACCGTTTCGCCAGTCTCGGCAACGCGATGTCGCAACAAAAATCTTTCGTCAACAACTCGTCTATGAACGCATCCACCGTCGTTAACTCGCACCCGCCACTTTTCACGCGTCTCCGTACTTTCCTGTAATCGTTCAGCAACGGTTCTAAATATCTGTACACCTCCGCGGAGTTCCCAACCAGTCGTAAATAAAACGCCCCCAACAACCTCGCGTACTTATGGTCTTCGTTCTTAATAAACTCAATCACAATCTCTCTCTCCGGCGCGATTTGCAGCATCTTCAAAGCTAAGCACAAAAACTCCGTCGCTCGATTGTTCCCTCCGTATATCCCTCCTATTTGCGTCAAATCCGTCACCGCTAAATCCACCAGCGTTTCCGCCGACACCGCGAAACACTTTTCTTTCCAAAACGTCATCGCGTACACTTTATCCCTCGTAATTTTTTCCATCATGTTTTGCGGGTTCGTCCCGCGGACCGATTTCGCCAGAGGGTCCGTTTGCGTCGTCATTCTGATTAAACTCTCTCGCTCTCTTTCTTTCTCTCTCCGTGTCTCTCTCTTCCTTTGTCCACGGGAACGAACTTAAGAAAATTCGCGTTGGAGCTTTCCTTTAAAAAACGTTTAGGAATTTAGGGTGTAGGGTTTAACATTGCCCCGTTTTGAAAGGGAAAAACAAGGAGCTCTCGTTCGTCATTTTAGAGAGAGAGAGAGTCAGAGAATGGTCCGGCCGGTGAGCATAGGGCGAAAGGTACGACGATTTGTTGCGCGTCGTTGTTTTTGATGAGAGCAGTGCGCGCTTTGCGCGCCGAATAGTGCGCAAACAAAGAAGAAGCGCTTCGTGTTGTGAAATAAAAAGCGCGAAAGAAAGCGTGTTTCTCACCATCGTTTCGTTTCCTCTCTCGTCTAAATCGTCTCGTTTTGGATTCAAACTGACTCTTTTAAACACGTTCTGATTTTTGTTCGATTTAAAAACAGGGCACGCCGCAAAGACGGCCGGAGTTTGGGAGATTAAACGGTACGAGCGCATTCTTTCTCAGAGAGTGTTTTGATGACGTACTTTTCGCGTTTGTGTTGTTGGTTCTGTGGACGCGCATAAACGCACAAAGGAGACCATTAGGCTCCAATTTTTTTGAATTTTCACCCCCTTTTCCCCCAAGCGAGACATTTTCCTCAACCTCTTCTTTGTCTTTCTCGCGCTGCGAACGCTGACGGATTTTCTCTTTCTCTCTCTCTCTCTTTTCCTTTAACAAACAGGCCCATTAATTCCACAAAAACGCAGATACAAACCGGGAACCTTAGCTATTCGAGAAATCAGAAAGTACCAAAAATCAACCGACTTGTTGATTCGAAAACTGCCTTTTGCGAGGCTCGTTCGAGAGATCTGCAACGAGTTTACGGATCAACCGATGCGATGGACCGCGGAGGCGTTGTTAGCGTTGCAAGAGTCCTCGGAGGACTTTTTAGTGCATTTGTTCGAGGATTGTAATTTGTGCGCGATTCATGCGAAGAGGGTGACGATTATGCCGAAGGATATGCAGCTGGCGAGAAGAATCAGAGGCCCGATTTACGGCGTCTCGAGTTGGTAGAGAGAGATGCCGGCGCCACAATCGCATATGATGCGTTATTATTACGTCGTTATCACATGTATACGTCAATTAGTCAATTATATTAGTAGAAAGAAGAGAGGGATTAGTAGCACTACTTCGCGAAGGTATCAGTAACAACAAAAGCGCCAACAAGAAGAAGAAAGCGTAAGTCACGCGGGAAAAAAAGAGAGAGAGAGAGAGAACGTGATTTGTATTATAAAGGAAAAATGATATTTCGTTTGATTATAAACTATGCGTATATATATTCTAGCGTAACAAGCCTACTAAAAGTGCTAAGGATGATGTAAATGCAGCTCGGCCATGTGCGCGTTGTGTTGCAACTTGTGCAACAAAAAGTACGCGTACATGTGAATAAAAAACAAGTACGAGAAGAACGCCACCCGCGCAATCGGGTACAATCGAACGCCATCCGATAAAGTTGCCGCGGCGGCATCTAAGCCTTGCCATGCTTTGGTGACCACTTTCCCGACCCGTCTGTTTTGCGCTAATCGCGAAAACGTTCTCGACGCTTCCATGGGCACGATGTCTGCGTCGGCAGAGGCAAAATTTCTCCCGGATTCAATATCCATCGCGTTTGCTCGTCGCTTCGCCGACGACGACGCGTTCGCGGACACGTCCGCGGAATTCATAAACTCTTCCTTGGCGCGTTCTAAACGCATGCTCCACGTTTGTTTCTCGCCCTGTAAACTCTCTAACTGTCGTTGTTTTTCGTATAATAACTTGGTCATTTCCTCGGATCGTTTCCGCAACGACGCGAGTTCGTTTTGGTCTTCCGGCATGAGTCCGTCGTTATTTTCGCCACCGTTGCTCGTATTACTGCTACCATTTAAAACGCCAACTCGCACTTTCAAATCTCTCTCCGCAATATCCGCTCTACGTTTAGCCGCGTCTACTTCTTTCCTCAACTTTTGCATCTCTCCGTTCGCGCTCTCCAACTGCTCCTTCATCCTCTCGTACTCGCCGTCATCTTCTGCTCTCTCCGCTCTCTTCGTCTCCGCCGCCAACGACGTTTCCAACCTCGCGATCATCTCGGACAACCTCTCGTGATCGTTCTCCGCCGCGACCGCTCGTCGTTCAAAAGTCACCAACGCCCTCGCTCTCTCCTCGCTCGTTTGCGAAACCTTCGCCACGTCTTGGCTCAACCGTTCCAACTGGTCCTCCAAATCCGCCTCTCTCCTGGAAAACTCCTCGCGTTGCGACACAATCTCCCGACTCGACGCCTCCGCTTGCCTCTCCGCGCGCATTTGCGCCTCCTTCGCACCCGCTAACACGCTCGCCATCGACTCCTGCGTCAACGACTGCGCCTCGTCCTCGGCGTCGTTCCTTATTTTCTCCGTCGCGTTCAAACGTTTAATCTCCTCCTCCTTCTCCTTTAACATCGCCTCTTTCTCCTTCAACTTTCGCTCCAACTTTGTGTGCGTCAGCATCATCTTATCCGTGTTCACCATCGCTTCGTTCTGCATGTCCCTCAAAAGTCTCTGAAAATGGTCCCGTTCCGACTTCAAGTCTTGAACTTTATTCTTGTACAAGACAATCTTCTCTTTCAGTTTATACTCTTCGTCGTCGCGCGCGACGACGACGACGGCGTTCTCCTTCTTCTTCTTCTTCTTCTTCTCTTCTTCTTCTTCTTCTCTTTCGCGTTCTCGCTGCTCCGCTAACTGTTGTTTGGCGACGGAAATTGGCGGCGAGGGCGGTTTGCCCAGAAGTTGCTTCGACGGCGACGAGTGCGTCGTCGTCTGAATCGTCGTCGCCGCATTTTCCGTCAGAAAAGCAGCGGAAGCAGTTTCTGCGCTTCTGTCGTTCGCATCGTACCCACTCGCCACATCCTCAACCTTGAAAGCGCTCTTCGTTGTCTTCTTCTTCTCTTCAAATGCAACTTCTTCTTTTCCTTCTTCTTCGTTGTCCGAATCGTCCGACAAGACCACTTTCGGCCGCCGCCGTCTTTGGCGTCGAATACTACCGTCCTCCCCCCATTCGGAATCCGAATACTCCTCCTCCTCGTCGTCGTCTGAATCGTTTTTGTTGTTCAATCCTGGAACGACTCGCTCGGCGACTTTCTGTTCCACGTTCTCGACGAATCGTTCCGCTTTTTCCAGCTGCGCTTTCACGAAGTTCATCGTATCGTTCGATCGAGAGCGACGGAGGAAACCTTAACGATGCCTCATCAATCAGATGCGTTCGAAGAACTAGACGTGTGTGATGATGTAAGAGAAAGTTCTTATTACAGATACAGAGATATAAAAAACGAATTCTCCAATTTTCAAGGGACAAAACAAGCAGAGACTGGAACATCACAATTTAGGGTATCAAAGTCGCGCTCGACCCCGAATCAAATCATATCCGAATTTAACCCAAACGGAACCAACACCAACACTTTACAGAGCGAAAGGCAGCCTCTGTTTTTGGGTGGATTGTGAGTTCCTTCTCTCCCCATAAAACAAAACGGACGTAACGCAGAAACGAGAATAACGCGTTGTTGTTAGTAAAGAGAGAGACGGGAGGGTCGTCCATCGAGCGGAGAGGAATCTGGCGCGGCGCAGCGTAAGAGGGAGGAGCAAACACACGCAGAGGGAGAAGGTGCCTCTTTTTCTTTGAGAAAGAAAATTAGTACGGGAAAGAAAGAGCTCAAACACGGACACATATCCAAAGAGATTAGCTGTGAATGGGGTACGAGTCACACTTCGAAGTTCCGGACATCGACGATTCGCTCCTGAGAGGCGTGGACGACTTGACCGATTTATTGTGTCCGGACTCGCACCCGGAGGATTACACCAACCGCGTGAGGTTTGCGCACCATCATCAAGGTAAGATACTTTTGTTTGCGCGTCTTTGTCTCGATTTTTTCTCGTTCCCACAACGGGGGGAGGTTTTCTCGCGTTGTGATCTTGCGGAGGAGATTTTTAGCATCGTTTTCTCTCGTCGCGCGGAGAGAGCATCTCTCTCGTCGTTTCCCCGCGTCGGTCGGTCGGTCGGTCGTCGCGTGCACTCGTTTGCACTCGTTCGAAGGGGTCGAAAAAGACCCGCGCACTTTCGCTCTTTCGAAAGAGAGAGAGAGAGACAAAGGGAAGGAAGGACGTGATTTTTCTATCCGAAGGAGTCCAAAACCCAACCCCAATCCGAATCCGTAAAAACCAAGAAAAAGAAAAAGAGTGGACACTGACGAGTTTTATTCTCTCGTGCGCGAAAAAAAAACAGAAACCAATCCGTTCCAACCGCACCAGTTTCAACCGGTACACGTTCCCGTACACGTACACGGCGCGACATTTGCACCGGTACAAACCGGATTACCGACGCCGGAGGAACGCGCGAGGCAATCGGCGAAGGAGATTAGACAGGCGAGAAAACAAGTTCGGTTAGCGGCGAAAGGGAAGCAGTTGTTACAGTTGAAGAGAAAGGCTGGCTCGGAAGGAGTGCAGTCGTTTGGAGGGGAAGCGAAGCCGACGAGTTCCACGTATACGGATAACCAGGATTTACAAGTAGTTCCTGACGTGGATACGATCGGGAGAACGAACAACGCGCCGGCGACGAGTAGCGAAGGCCACTCGGGGTATTTGGTGAATAGCCAGGAACAGAACAAGGACACTACAACAACTTATTTAGCACATACAACATCTGCACCGACGACAACGAGCATCATGCCGCCGAAAAAGAAGAACGAAGACTACGACGACGGTAAGGAATTGCCGGCTATGCCGACTGGGAACACCGCCGAGGATGAACGAGAGCGCAAGCGCCTCAAGAGGTTGTTGCGCAACCGAGTTTCCGCGCAACACGCGAGAGAAAGAAAGAAGGCGTACATGAATTCTTTAGAGAACGCGGAAAGAGAGAGACAATCGCGTTTGGACGAGTTAGAAAACAGATGCAAGACTTTGGAGAAAGAGAATGAAATGCTCCGAGAAGTCATCAAGACGTACACGCAAAAAGACCCGAGCGCCAAGTAAAAGAGGAGGATTTTATAAAAATTTCATTAAAAATTCATGAGCGCGTCTACGCTCTGTCGTGAGACCCATACTGCCAGATGATGGCAGAGAATATCTCTCGGTTAGAACAGCGGCGCGAGAAAATTGTAGAAGTCTATCACAGGAGAGGAGAGGACGGAAAAAGTACATTAACTTTACAAATTGATACATAGCGTGAAAAGAGCTAGCGAGAAAGCAAGGAAGGAACCTCTGATACATACTCGTACTACTATATACTTGTTTTAATACTTATACAAAATGATATAATCAACAGAAGATAAAACTACTATGTTTGCTGTTTGTGTGTGTGTGTGTGTGTTTCCCCGCGCACTTGTATGATACAACGTCTCACTCTTCCTCCTCTTCTAACAAAAGCGAGTTCAAGTTCATCGCCTTCATCTTCGTCTCGACTTCGTCTTCCTCCTCTTGGATAGAAACGCTTTTCTTTTTCTTCTTCTCGGTAAAGGACATGATTTCATCTTCGAATAAAGCCAACTTCGTGAACCTAGCAGCCGCCTTGGAAATCGTTCCGGGCGCCTCTTTTGGGATATTTTCTTTATCCTCGCTGAAGCTTTCGTTGTTGCTGCCGCTGCCGCTGCGTTCGCCGCTGTCGCTCTTCTTCCCGGCTTTCTTCTCCTCGTTCCATTTTTCACTCAACTTTTCCATGATTTTCTTGTGCGGTGTCTTATTGCCGAGCTCTTTCTTCACGTCTCCAAAGTTATCTTGGACGAATTTAGCGTACCCAGTCGCTTTCTTTTCGATGTTCGAGCCTTTCACGAGGACGCCGTCGGAGGTGAACTTGCCCATAAATTCCAATCGACCGCCGCATAATCCACACCGCTTTTTCTCTACGTCGATGGATTTCGAGTGTCGTCCATATTCTTGTTCGCACCACGTTTGGCTGCACTTCCATTTGAACGGCGTGTGTATCGCATACGCGTGGCATGTAGACACGTTCGTTCCCGGGTACGTTTGCATCGCTAACTTTGCCCATTTTTTGAACACGTCACCGTGCGGAGGTTTGGCCACGTGATCGACGAGCCACGCAGACGCATGGCACATTTCGTGCAACAAAGTCGCTTCGAGCTTGTGCACGGAATCGAGCACTTTTGTGCTCAACTCAATGCGTGCGGTGAAATGACGAACGCCTTCGATCGTGGTTCGCTTATACACGGTTAAGCCAGCCGTAGTGAGCAGTTTCTTACTCCAAGTAATCTCAAATCCATCGGGAAGTTGTCGATCGAAAACGTTCGCGTTGAACTCGTCGAAAAGAGCTCTCGTGATGGACTCTTTGTGCTTGTTGAAGTCAAATCCATTCTTCAAGTTACCGCCGATAGTTTTTCCTACGGATTTCAACGCCGACGTTAACGCTTTCGAGTGTGAGGGCGGTGGTTTCCACGCAGAAAACGTTTTCGTTGGCGACATGTTCGCCGGCTCGTTCGGCGGCGTCTGCAAACGCTCGAGATTGAACGGAGAAATATCGTCGTCTTTCTGTTCGTCTTCCATAGCCGCGAGACGAGCAGCACGTAATGCCGTGTTGCACTTCTTGTCCGTCATTGCGCGGAATAGCGTATTTGGACCCGTTTTTGGAGGCGTTGGTGTTTTGAAGTTGACTCTGCCGGGCGTCTTGGCTGGCGGTCCGGGCGTTTTCATCGCCGTTTTCATCGCCGTTTTCAAGAACGGTTTCACTTCGTCGTCCTCGTCGTCGCTGGGAGCGAACTCGGAGTCGTCTGCTTCCTCTTCTTCTGCAATCTCCGAGAGCGAATCATCATCGTCGTCCTCGTCGTCTTCCTCATCTTCTGAGGTTTCATAATCGTCGCTGTCTTCCAAGATTTGATTTCTTCTTCGATTCGATATTTTCTCCGCTATTTCGTTCCGCTTATTTGCGACGCGCCTCGACGCTCGCACCGGTGCGGCGCTCGTATCTTTTTCTTCAGCTTCTTCATCTTCGTCGCTAGAAGATAAAATTTGAACTTTCTTCTTGGTCGCCGCGTTACGCTTCGGTCGCGCGGCTATAACTTCGTCCTCTTCTTCTACCTCAGCCTCCTTTTCAGGAGGTGCTGGTTCGTCCTTTATTTCTTCTTCTTTCTTCGAAGCGCGTTCTATGATGCTCTCAACGAGAGGCGACGCGACGTGTTCAGTGCCCGCAATACTCCCGACATCATCATCTTCGTTGTCCTCTTCCTCCTCCTCGTCGCGGACTGAATAATTTTCGTCGATATCCGTAGCGGCGACACTTTCGCTATCGTCTGCCTCCTCCTCATTCTCTTCGTCCAACGACGGTTGCTCTGCATCCATCCACGTTCTAATTGGCGTCATTTGTTTTTGCGGCTGCTCGTGTTTGACTACCGGGAGCTGAAATGGTCCGTTGTTTTTCAACATTTTCTCTTTCGGACACTCGAGCTCGCCGCAGTTACACGGATCAAACGTGCCTTCGATATCGCCTTCTTCATCTTCAATTTTCCCTTCCGGCGTGCCAAACTCTTCGTCTTCTTCTTCATTGCCTGCTGCTACTGCTACTACTACTTCTTCTTCGTGTTGTTCTTTCGTGTTCTCTTCTTTCTCGCCGCCATTCCCGGACCCGAAACTCAATCGTCTCGTCGCGTGGTCCTCGAGCGACAGCTCCGCGTTTGGTTTTTGCTTCGAGTCAGCTTTGCTTTCGCCCACGTCCTCTTTATCTTCGACCATATCGCACACTTCTTCTCCATCTTCTTCCACGTCCTCAAACATCTCCTCCCGAATCGCTCTCGCCTTCTTCACCGTCGTCGGCGCCAACTCCACGCCCGCCAACGCCGCCATCAACCTCCGCATGGTCGCCCCATCCTTTCGTTCCGACAAACGCAAAGGAAACGCCTCGAAAATAGCCTCGGACGGGTCCACCCCGCGTTTCTGCCACGTCGCAACCGCGAGCTTCAATATTTGCATCGGGTCTTCGTTGTCCATTTCTTCTTGTATCTTTTCTTGTTCTTGGACGTCTTGGTGGTTGTCGTCGGCGGACGCGGTCGTCGTCGTCGGATAAGTTTCCATCGTACTTTCCTCCTCCGGCTGTTTTTGATCCTTCTCTTCCGTCTCTTCCTCGTCCTGCTCCTTTGTCCCTTTTCGCGTCTTTCTCGCCGCCGTTGCCGGTTTCTCCCGCTTCTTCTCGCCTATTGCTTTTATTGTCTTTTTCCCAGCAGCAGCAGCTCTCTTTTCGCTTTTCTTCTTCTCCTTCTTCCTCTTCCCGTTTTCTTCTTCCTCTTCGACGGTAATAACGTCTCGTTCGTTCCCTCGGTCCATCAACGGCGACCTGACCGTCTTCTTTTTCTCGTTGTTGTTCTTGTTCGCGCCTCCTTTTCCTCCTCCTAATCGAGACGTCGTCGTCGTCGTCGTTACAGTCTCTCGAATCTTCCCCAACGGCGTCTCCTCGTTCTCCCCCACGTCGCCGACGATGGATACGGACGGGCCTAATAACCTCCGCGACCGACGCACGGTATTCGCACCAGCGGGAGTCGTCATGTTCTTCGTCTTCTTAGGCGTATTGTTCGAGATTCGTTCGAGCAACGCGTCGGATGAACTCCCCATGATGAATGCTTTCAGATATGGTTTTGTGAAGCACTTCTTTCTTCTTTCTTTCCCCCTTCTGCCAGAGACCTTTTATTAGGGTTGTACACCCTAAACTTTTTTTTCCTCTCGATTTTTTTCTGAGCAAATCTTTTTTTTTTCTCGCGAAAAAATGTAGAGCGTTTCCCCCTGTGTTGTACTATCCGATATGACTGCAAAAACCGATATGACTGCGCACGCGCGAAACTCTGAACGGATGATTGAAGAATAGCGATTTTATGATGGTCGAACACGCGCTGGTTCCGAATGTGTGCATATCCGGCGTCTCCGTGGCGTGCGCGACGGCGACGACGAACCCGATCGATGTCGTGAAAGTGAGGATGCAAGCGTTGAACACGACGAATGCGAAAAACGCAAACAACAACATGTTGCAAACGTTTCGCTTGGTCTTTGAGCGAGGCGTGGGAGGTTTTTACGTCGGGTTGACGCCGTCTCTGCTGCGAGCGACGACGTACGGCGGGTTAAGGTTAGGGTTGTACGACCCGATTCGGAGGAATCTCGTATCCAATTCGGAATTCTTCGGGGGGCTGGATGAAAATCGCGTGACGACAAAGTTGCTCGCGGGCGGATGCTCTGGAGCTCTGGCGGCGTTCACGTTGAATCCGACGGAGCTCGTGAAGACGAGGAGAATGAAAGGCGACAGTTGGCAAACGATCAAAACACAAGTTGCGAGGGATGGAGTGTCGTCTTTATGGAGAGGGAGTTCGATGGCAGCATCGAGAGCGGCGCTATTAACGGCGAGTCAAGTCGCCGCGTATGGAGAAGTGAAACGGCTGTGGATACAGATGGTGCCAAACGCTAAAGACGACTGGATGGCGCACGTTGGAGCGAGCGCGGCGGCGGGGTTGATAACGACAGCGACAACGAATCCAGTGGATGTGGTGAAAACGAGGATGTTTATTTCCGGAGAAGGGAAGAAGTTATCGGCGAAAGAGGCGGCGATGGAAGTGGTGCGTGAATACGGCGCCCTGAGAGGTGCGATGCGAGGCTTCACGGCGAACTACATTCGGTTGGGGCCGCAAACGATGGTGACGTTTGTCGTCGCCGAGGAATTGCGGAAATGGTTTGGGTTAGAAAGTTTGAAATAGAAGTAGACTAGACGTTATTAGTTTAGATACTATGTATTATTATTATTCCTAGAATTGCTACGCTAATCATCTATTTAATTTACCCGAGGAAGCCCGTTCGGGGCACCACCGGGGTCCACAAATCCCCTACAGTTTGTCTGTGCGGCATCATGCTTTGGTCTAACACGCATCCGTCCGGTAATTCTGGTTTCACGTCGGAAACTTTCCCGTAGCTACATCCACCTCCTGGCCAATTACACTCTTTAAACTTGTGACAATTCCACCCTTTATGCACGTTTGTCAAGTGAACGTTTTCGATGACCAAGTTACTGACTGCCATCTCCGGTAATCCGGCAATCACGCCGGCGTATCGCTTAATACCTTCAATGTGTACGTTCTTAAAGTTAATATTCTTTACGATGGGCGTTTCTTCTCTGGAAACCGGACCTACATTCGTGTCTTGCTTCGAATAATACTCGTACAATTCCAGAGCGTATAACGCGTTCCATCCTCGAATGTTTTGAAACGTAATCTGGTCTACGACACCACCTCGACCGCGCATTGTTTTCACTCTCGCGCTCCCCACGCCAAACTTGTTATTTCTACCGTCGAACGTAATATCGGAGAAGATAATGTTCGACACACCTCCGCTCATTTCGCTTCCAACCGACAAGGCGTGACCGCCCAAAATCGTCACGTGTTCCACTCGAATGTTCTTCGAAGGCACGTTTGCTTTCCTGCCGTGGTAATCCTTCCCGGATTTGATCGCCACCGCGTCTTCTTTATCACCGGTAGTAATGAACGAATCTCTTAAGAATGAGTTCGACGTAGAATCAAAAACCACGCCGTTCGTACCCGGTGAATTCGCAGGATTCGAGATGTGGATTCTCGAAACGCTCACTTTGTCGCAATATTGCGGCCGAACCGTAAAATGGGGCGAGTTTGTCAACACGATGTTCTCAATCTTCACGTCCGAGCAGCCGACTAAATGAACTAAATTCGGCACGTGCGCTTTCTTACGCATGGAGGGTGAATACTTCTGGTCCGTCTTACGGTCCCACCAAAAATCACCGTGACCGTTAATCGTACCGCCGCCGGAAATTTCAATGTTCGTTTGATTATAGGCGTGTATAAACGCTCGAAAAATGGGTGTCGGGTCATCCGAAGGTAAAGACGGATGCTCTTTCCAATCGTCGATAGGCCACGAATCGGTCGATTTCACCGCCTCTAGAAAACTTCTCGGACCATCCAAAACAATCTTCACGTTCGATTTCAACTCTAAAGGACCAGTCAACCATCTTCCCGGCGGAAACGCCAACGTCTGCGTTCTTCCTTGCGCTTTCATCGTCAGACTATCCAACGCGTTTTGTATAGTCTCCGTATTTACCGTCATACCATCACCAACTGCTCCAGCTAACGCTACATTCACGCACGACAACACTGGACACTCAAAACTCACTTTCGTCGAATAGGGATGCTTCTCCGTGGCGTGAGAGCTTTCAAACTTATCCCGCGCGAAGTTCGTCTTCATCGAATCCACCACTTGCCTCGCGTGAAAGACTGGATGAAACAAAGCTTTGTGAAATCGACTGTCGCCAAATTCTGAGCTATCGTACTCTTCTTGGTATTCCTCGCGTTCGTCGTTATGAATGTACCCTCTTTCCTCGTGTCCGCGCACCGCAAACACGCCCACGAAGAGAAAAAATCCAAGCACGAAAAGAACAATCATTTTCACGCTTCTGTCCAACACTCGAAACTCTCTCAGTTTGATCGCCATGAAACCCGCGAATCGCTGCGCATGATATTTCAAATGATACGGTATTCTTTGTAAAGGCGTATCTGGCACGTGTGTCAATCGGCGGCCTCGTAAAACCGATGTAGAAGTCGTCGGGAGCTCATCCGGCTTCGCGCTTTGTTTCTTTCGCTCGTGTCTTATCGAGTTCGCTTTCGACGCGAGGTCGTCGAGCTTGGCGGAAAGGACCGCGAGCTTGTCCGAGGTGGAGGACATAAAAAGGAGGAGGAAGAGGAGAAGGAGGTCGACGCGGTTTCAAAGCGCGAGGTGTTGTTCGGTTATATTCGTTCTCGTATGAGTGAAACTTTTTTAATGAAGAAATGGAGTTGGTGGTTGGGAAAAGGAAACCACTTGAATGTGAGCGCGACGAAATGAACGCTATTTCCAATGTGCTCTTTCAATCGGTCACAAGCTATGTATGTATGCATGATTCAACTCACAACATCTAGTTTCTCTCTACGAATAATAGTCGCTCTTAAACTCCCACGGGCAATTCTTCT
>Ga0209305_1000508_pt1 | contig 28097 bp, 27 predicted proteins | sample COGITO_mtgs_1103_FD_184792 | JGI IMG/M metagenome (GOLD analysis project Ga0209305, IMG submission 184792) | Pelagic marine microbial communities from North Sea - COGITO_mtgs_110321 (SPAdes) (version 2) | ecosystem: Environmental > Aquatic > Marine > Epipelagic ...
AATGATTGGGCTTTTTTTCGCGATAACAGATTCTAGTTTAGAATCTAGTCGATAATCACAGGCGCAAATGACTTAACCAAGTCATCAACCGCTTTCATCTGTGCCAAGTAAGGCTCAAGTTTGTCGAGTGGCAATGCACATGGGCCATCACACTTCGCTTCATCAGGATTTGGGTGAGCTTCTAAGAACAAACCTGCAATCCCTAATGCCATACCCGAACGTGCAAGCTGGAAAGCCTGTGCACGACGACCGCCAGCAGAATCGGTACGACCACCTGGGCGCTGTAATGCGTGAGTCGCATCAAAGATCACAGGTGCTTGAATTTTCATGTCGTCCATACCCAGCATATCAACCACTAGGTTGTTATAACCGAAGCTTGAACCACGCTCGCATAACATCACTTTTTCATTACCAGCGTCTTTAAACTTAGTAATGATGTGACGCATTTCGTGCGGTGCTAAGAACTGAGGCTTTTTAATATTAATGGCTGCACCGGTTGCGGCCATAGCCACAACAAGGTCCGTCTGACGTGCCAAGAACGCAGGCAATTGAATAATATCAACGACTTCAGCAACAGGAGCGGCTTGATAAGGTTCGTGAACGTCAGTAATAATTGGAACATTAAAAGTCTTTTTGATCTCTTCAAAAATTTTCAAGCCTTCTTCCATACCTGGACCACGGTAAGAATTAATTGAAGAACGATTGGCTTTATCAAAAGACGCTTTAAAGACATAAGGAATGCCCAGTTTTTCAGTCACTTTTACGTACTCTTCACACGTACGCATAGCAAGATCACGGCTTTCTAAAACGTTGATCCCACCGAATAATGTAAACGGTGCATCGTTATCGATCGTAAGATTCTGTACTTGAACTGACTTAATCATTCTGCCTTCCTTATTCTGAATTCTTTTCGTGCTGGCTATTACAGCACCACTAAATTATCAATATGTATTAATTCTTCTTCACCAACGTACCCTAACAACTCTTGCTGCTGGGCACTGGTCTTGCCACATAATTTTTGCGCTTCGCTATGGTCGAAATTAATCAAACCTTTCGCAATTATTTTGCCTTTACTATTTAAGCAAGCGACTACCTCACCACGACGAAAGATACCTTTAACCGCTTTAACGCCTACAGGTAACAAACTATTGCCACCTTTTTCTAATGCTTTTACTGCACCGTCATCCAGTATTAGCTCACCGCAGTGTTGCAAGTGTCCTGCTATCCATTGCTTGCGCGCTACCTCTGGAGCCGTATCGGCGACTAATAAAGTGCCGATTTTTTCTTTAGCACGCAATCGTATTAATACATTTTCAATTCGTCCGCCAACAATCACGGTATCCGCACCTGAGCGCGCTGCAACAACCGCTGCTTTTACTTTAGTAATCATACCACCACGGCCTAACGCACCGGCATCACCCGCCATAGCAGCAAAAGAAGCATCAGATGCCCGACCTTCTGTAATCAATTCTGCATCGGTATTGTGACGTGGATCTTTGGTAAACAAACCATCCTGATCGGTTAAAATAACCAACGTATCAGCTTCCACTAAGTTAGCAACCAGTGCCCCTAAAGTATCATTATCACCAAAACGAATTTCGTCGGTAATCACTGTATCGTTTTCGTTCACAATAGGGACAACACCCATTTCAATGAGCGTGCGCAACGTTGAACGCGCGTTAAGATAGCGCTGGCGATTGGATAAATCAGCGTGAGTTAATAAGATTTGAGCGGTATGTTTATTATGATGCTGGAAAGCGGTCTCATAAGCTTGCACTAAGCCCATTTGACCTACCGCAGCGGCGGCTTGTAAATGATGAACTTCACTAGGGCGCGAAGTCCAACCTAAACGTGACATGCCTTCGGCAACCGAGCCAGAAGAGACCAATACAACTTCAATGCCTTGCGACATCAACTCAGCAATTTGATCAACCCAAGCTTGAATACCTTGGCGATTAAGGCCTTTGCCATCGTTCGTGAGCAGAGCACTACCAATTTTAATAACCCAACGTTGACCACTTACAAGGCGATCTCTGGCGGTATTTAAATCAACAACTGGTTTCATGCTCTCATGCTCATGTATATTTATAGGCGCGGTTCATAGGTCGCTATTATAAACGATTATTCCTGAACCCACTCAACTTCTACATCGTAGTCGTCATCATCATCGTCATCCAAACCGGCTTTACGAGCAGCGGCGCGTTGACGACGAAACTCAGACAATTCTTCCATCCGATCGCGAGACTCTTGTTCAACAGTTTCACGCTCTTCAACAATCTGAGCAGCAAACTCTGGATCTTCCCCAGCGCGTTCACGGCGTGCTTCGATGTAGTCCATGATGTCATTGGTAAGCGGTTTAGTACCGTCACCTGTCAATGCTGAAATTTGGTACACAGGGCCTTTCCAGCCTGTTTTTTCCAACAAGTCCTGACACAATGCCTCATGCTCATCTTCTGAAACAAGATCTAACTTGTTCAGTACCAACCAGCGATCACGCTCGGCCAATGCAGGAGAGAAACGCTGCAACTCACGACTAATCGATAACATGTTATCAGCCGGGTCGCTTTCATCAAACGGTGCCATATCAACGATATGCAACATAAGCTGAGTACGTACCAAGTGCTTCAAGAAACGAATACCTAAACCAGCACCGTCTGAAGCGCCTTCGATCAAACCTGGAATATCGGCGATCACGAAGCTTTTATATTGTCTTACCGATACCACACCCAAGTTAGGCACTAAGGTGGTGAACGGATAATCAGCAACTTTTGGCTTAGCCGAAGATACTGAACGAATGAAAGTCGACTTACCGGCGTTCGGCAAACCTAGCAGACCAACGTCAGCCAATACTTTCATTTCAAATTTAATATTACGCGACTCACCAGGCTGCCCTGGCTTTGTCTGACGTGGGGCACGGTTTACTGACGATTTAAAACGGGTATTACCCAAACCGTGGAAACCACCACGAGCAACCATTAAGGTCTGCTTGTCTTCGGCAAGATCACCCAACACTTCAAGGGTGTCTTCATCAATAATGGTCGTACCAATAGGCACTCGCAAAGTAATGTCTTCGCCCATGTGGCCCGTCATATCACGACTTTGGCCATTCTTACCATTCTCTGCACGATAACGGCGAGTATAACGATAATCAATAAGCGTATTAACGGCATCATCAGCAACAACGTAAACTGAACCGCCATCACCACCATCACCGCCATTTGGACCACCTTTGGCAACGAATTTTTCACGATGGAAGCTCATGCAACCATTACCACCTTTACCAGCGTCAACGCTGATACTGGCTTCATCTACAAATTTCATGGCAACCTCGTATTCATTCCCATAGACAGTACAAATCTACAACCGAAGCCGAGTTTATTGTCGCTCTTTCGATGCGCAAATTAACTCAACTTCTCGTACCCTGAAAGGCACTATAAATTATTAAAAACAATTTTCTAAAACAAAAACGCCCCAGCATGGCCAGGGCGTCTTCGGTAACACACTTAACGGTAAAATTAGCTAGCAGCGATGATGCTGATAGTCTTACGGTTACGTGGTCCTTTTACTTCAAACTTAACTTCGCCCGCTTCAGTAGCGAACAAAGTGTGGTCACGACCCATACGAACGTTAGTTCCAGGGTGAAACTTAGTGCCACGCTGACGAATCAAGATGTTACCTGCGATTGCCTGTTGGCCGCCGAACATTTTGACGCCTAAGCGTTTAGCTTCGCTATCGCGACCGTTATTAGTACTACCACCAGCTTTTTTGTGAGCCATGCTCTAGCCTCCAAATTTGGTTCCCTTGGTGCATCACTGCCGCCAAGTTCGCCGTAATTAATATTAGTTATAAAGTCAGAATTAAACAGCGATGCTGGTAATTTTGATTTCAGTGAACCACTGACGGTGGCCCATTTGCTTCATGTGGTGCTTACGACGCTTGAACTTTATAATTTTAACTTTCTTATGACGGCCATGAGCAACAACTTCAGCTGTTACTTTAGCGCCTTCAACAAGAGGCTGACCGATTTTAACATCGTCGCCATTGCCGATTAGCAAAATTCGTTCGATCTCTACTGCGCCGCCAGTAGCTACTTCAAGTTTTTCAACTTTAAGAGTTTGACCTTCTTCAACACGGTACTGTTTACCGCCTGTAACAACAACTGCGTACATCGCAATGTCTCCGTTGTGGATTTAAGAATCTAAACACCGAACCTCGCAAGCGATTTAATTCAACCTGCCGTTGCTTTTGTTCTAGGTCAACGGGAAACGCTCTGGTTTCCAATATTGTAGAGAACGGAATTTCGGGGCGCGAGATTGTAACGCAGCCGCCACGTCAACGCAAGCCTGTAATTCGTCCACAGACTTGACAGTTTACGCCCTTGGCAATAGCATTACAGCCCTTATTTCCTCTAGCCTGAAGGCATAACTCACAAACGGGTTTGCAGGCATTAATTAAAGGCACTATTCCTACCATGCAGGTTAAAGATATTTACGCGCTTATCGAACAGGATTTTGCCGACGTTGATTCCCTAATCCGTGAACAACTTTCTTCACGAGTCCCTCTGGTTGAGAAAATTGCCGATTACATCGTCTCAAGTGGAGGAAAGCGCTTACGCCCACTTCTTGTCATTATGACGGCCAAAGCCCTTGAAAAATCAGGCCCTCAGGCAAACAAACTGGCCACCGTCATTGAATTTCTTCATACCGCGACACTCTTGCACGATGATGTGGTTGATACGTCAGACATGCGCCGAGGCAACCCAACCGCGAATGAGAAATGGGGGAACGCCCCTAGCGTACTCGTGGGCGACTTTCTATATTCTCGTTCTTTCCAGTTAATGGTTGAGCTGAAGAACTTGCAAGTGATGGATATTTTATCCAACTCAACCTGCGTGATTGCAGAAGGTGAAGTACTGCAACTGGTTAACTGTAAAAATCCAGATACCAGTGAAGAACAATATATGGACGTTATCAAAGGCAAAACCGCCATGTTATTCGAAGCGTCTACTCACTCTGCTGCTGTTTTATGTGAAGCTAATGCCGAGCAAGAGCAAGCATTAAAAGAGTATGGCCATCACCTAGGCATGGCATTTCAACTGGTCGATGACGTGCTCGATTATGAAGGCGACGCTGAAACCATGGGTAAAAACGTCGGTGACGATTTAGCCGAAGGTAAAGCCACCTTGCCATTGATTCATGCCATGCGCGAAGGCACTGACGAACACGCTAAATTAATTCGCAAAGCCATCCGCAAAGGCGGCTTAGAAGACATAGACGCGATCATGGAAATCGTAAAAACCTGCGGTTCTTTAGAGTATACCAAGCAGATTGCACGCAAACATGTTGAGTTAGCACAACAATGTTTGAACCATTTAGCTGATACTGATGCCAAAGAAGCGCTACACAGCTTGGCGCGCATCGCCATTGAACGAAATACTTAAGTCTAAGCATCCAAGAACGGCTGCTGGGCTCTTAAGATTAAGCTGTTAGTCTATTTGTTAATCTATTCGCTAACGTATTCGTTAACTGAGCGGCTAAACTCGTAGGAGCCTTAATGCTCCCTTAAGATTTAGCTGTTAACCTATTTCTTAACGTATTTTTTAACGTATTTGTTAACTGAGCAGCTAAACTAAACAGGAGCCTTAACATGGCTTGGATCTTCACTCGTTTTTCCTTTTTCCTTCTGCTGCTAAGTATTAGCTCAGCGCAGGCTGGAATTCTTGATAGCCTTACCGAAGGCGAACCTAAATTTTTACCTGTCGGCGAAGCCTTTCCTTATCAAACTGACCAGCAAGGTAGTCAATTAAGCGTTATATGGGACAGCGCAGATGAATATTACCTATATCGTAAAAAGATTCTGTTAAAACAAGATAAAACCAAATACCTAGCAGATAGCTTTAGCGAAGAAGGCTTACTTAAACACGATGAAGCGTTTGGTGAAGTCATTGTTTTTTATGGCCAAACCGAAGCCATATTTGATCTAAAAAAATTAATCCCTGAGCAGTCGGTTCAATTACGTTTTCAAGGTTGTGCCGATGCTGGCCTTTGCTACCCTCCACAAAAAATCGATTTAGATATTGATTGGGCAGCAGTAAAAAATGCGCCTCTAAAATCATTAACACCCACTGAAACAACACTGAAATCTACTACCTCGGCGGATAACCGCTTGTCTAAAGATGGCACATCTGAAGGCAACTGGTTTGAAGGCCGCTCATGGTTCAGCATTGTTGGTATTTTCTTTTTATTAGGACTGGGACTGACTTTCACCCCTTGCGTACTTCCTATGGTACCTATTTTGACCAGCATCGTTGTTGGCCAAGAAAAGCATACGCCAGCCAAAGGTTTTGTTTTATCGACCACCTACGTGCTGGGCATGGCGATTACTTATGCGGCTGCAGGCGTCACCGTTGGGCTACTGGGTGCTGGCGCGAACATTTCGAACTGGATGCAAACACCTTGGGTGCTTTCAATCTTCGCGGTTTTATTTTTAGTATTATCGCTCTCGATGTTTGGCTTATATGAACTTCAATTACCGAGTAAGTTGCGTAATCGTTTAAACGATATCAACCAAAAACAAAAAGGAGGCAACTTGTTCGGCGTATTCCTCATGGGCGTACTGTCGGCACTCGTCGTTTCACCTTGCGTATCCGCGCCTCTTGCAGGCGCTTTGGTCTACTTAAGCACGACAGGAGACGCCTGGTTAGGTGGCAGCGCATTATTAGCACTAGGATTAGGCATGGGCGCACCATTGATCGCACTGGGCACAACAGGCGCATCGTTCTTACCCAAAGCCGGCGGCTGGATGGATACCGTGAAAGCCTTCTTTGGCGTGCTATTAATCGGTGTGGCAATTTGGTTATTGTCGCGCTTCTTAGACGCGACCTTAATTCTTGTTTTCTGGGCACTGCTAGCCATTATTTACGCGGTCACGCTGGGCGCATTGGATAAGGCCAACTCTGGTAAGCAAAACGTCGTACGAGGATTCGCCCTTGCCTTATTGGTATACGGCATTGTGGCTTTAATTGGTGCACTACAAGGGAATGATGATCCTTTGAATCCCATTGCAGCAACGCAATACAACGGCACAGGATCAGCGCAACAACACGCAGCCGAAAGCCCATTTCAAAGCATAAGTAATCAGCAGCAATTAGATCAAGCCGTTAAGATTCATTTAGCAGCAAATCCGAATGGCGCGGTGATGTTAGATTATTACGCCGACTGGTGCATTGCTTGTAAGGTAATGGAAAAAGAAGTATTTCACTTGTCCGATGTACAACAGCATTGGCCTGAGCTTTTATGGCTACAGATTGACGTAACCGATCAAACCTCTGAACAGGTTGCATTAATGGAAAACTACACTCTTTTTGGCCCACCAAGCATGTTATTTTTCACTAAAGATGGTGAGAAAAGTACACTTAGAATTTTAGGTGAGATGCACAAAGAAGAATTTGTTGAGCACTTGAATAAAGTCAAAGCGACCTTATAACTCTCTTATACAAATGAACTATAAATCGAAATCAAAACCCTAAGCCGGATTGTATTATGCTAATCGTTTGCTCACACTGCCATGCTACCAACCGTATTCCTGAAGGGCGTAAAGCCAGCGAAGGTCAGTGTGGAAAATGCAAGCAAACGATTTGGCAAGGCAAGCCCGTCGATTTAAGCGAAAGTCAATTTGCCAAATATACTAGTAAAAATGACATGCCAGTAGTCGTCGATTTTTGGGCAAGCTGGTGTGGACCTTGTAAAGCGATGGCTCCCGCTTATGCTCAAGTCGCTGAACAGATGAAAGACCAAGCATTATTCGCCAAAGTGAATACCGAAAACGCCCAGCAACTGGGCTCACAATTAAATATTCGCAGCATCCCCACCCTTGCGGTTTTCCGCAACGGCAAAGAAGTCGATCGTATTGCTGGAGCATTACCCGCTAATCAATTACAACAATGGATTCAGCAAGCGCTCAGTAAAATGCCTTAATAAATCACACCCGTCTATTGAGCTAAATCAAGTATATATCTCTGTAAAAGTCTATTCTTAAATAAGGAAACAAATAACAACGAATAGAGAAACAGGGACATATTATGAATATTGAAAACCACAACCTCCATCACGAGTTCCCTCAGCATAAAGATCGTATTCATGAGTTAAAAATGAATGATCGCCATTTTGCACGCCTGTTTGAGGAGTATCACAATACTGACCGCGATATACGCAAAATTGAAGAAGGCGCAGAAGCCTCTTCAGATGCACGTATTGAGGGATTAAAGATGCGCCGCGTACATTTAAAGGATGATTTACTAGGCATGTTAGAAACAACTGACGTGTAGTCGTTATTTTGACCTGATTTTTTTATTAAATAAGCGTATCAAAAACCAATTTGAGACGCTTATTTATAACAATGTCTTACATCTACAACAATGTCTTACATCATTGTTGTTCTATTACGTCCGTTCTTTTTCGATAAGTATAAAGCGACATCGGTATTATCAAATAAAACAGTCGCATCTGCTTCTTTAGAGTATTTTGTACACCCAATACTCACGGTGTACTGGCATCCTTTAAGTTTTGATTGCTCAGAGATAAGCTCTCGTATATTTTCACAAACCTTCAAAGCCCCCTCCCCTGTTGCATCCTCCAATACCAATAAAAATTCTTCTCCACCCCAGCGTCCAATAAAATCGGTTTCTCGAATGCTTTGTTTAAAATACCCTGCTAAATCAACGAGAACGGCATCACCAAATGAATGGCCAAATTTATCATTAATTTTTTTAAAATAATCAATATCAATCAATGCAACATAGAGATCTGTATTTTGTCTTTTAGATCTTAAAATAGCTTCATTTAAAAATTCATCAATCGACCTTCTATTCGGCAATTGGGTGAGTGCATCAAAATTCGCATTCCGTAATTGCTTAACTTCATCAGAAATATCCTTAACCACCACAATCGCTTCTTTAACTCCATCATGAGAGTAAGTGGCAATGGATATATTAGCAGGGAATACATCGCCACTTAAACGCTGAGCATTAAACTGGCCTCCTCGCTGAGACATTGGCACCGTTCGCTCTGATTGCTGAAAGTTCTCTCTGTAATGCTTATGTTCTTTTGATATCGAATCTGGGGTGAGTTGGTCGATATTGACATCATTTATATGATCTTTATCTAATTCAAAAGTATCAATTGCCACTTTATTAGCCGATGTAATATAGCCATCCTCATTAACGGCTAAAATTGACAAGGGAGCTAGATCAAACAGAATGCTCATTTGGCGATATTGAAAGATATTTTTATTAATGATAAACATAATGTATATAAAAGAGGCGACCAGAACGGCCAGCACGAGAGTAAAGATACTATAAAGAGAGTATTTAAACTCCGCATCTCGCGCGATAGAAACCGTCGACATTTTATTATAAATACTCCCATTAGACGTAATGAGTGCCGCTATTGAATAAAGCGCGGAAGAATCATCAACTCTCACTTGCTCATCGATCTCTTCAGCCGATAATCCGCGCTTCGACAACGACCTTATTAAGGTAATATTTTCAGAATATTGAGTCAGTACAGAGTCAACTTTTAATAACAATTCATTGTCACCAGGGTAGATAGTACGATAATCACTAATCAATATTCGAGCACTCAATATTTGTGCGGAGGCCTTTTCCAGCGCAAATAAATCTTTTCTTAGAATTGAATTTTTATAATTATGAATAAAGCCACCGAAGCCGATATTGGTGATAATATCCTGCAATAATTTAGCTCGTTTAATTTCGTTTTCAGAGTGATAAAGCCACTCTTTGCTTTGTTTATCAGCAGTCGATTGCAAATAGAAAAAGGAGATAACTAAAGAGAAGAACGTGAAAATAGTCACTATATAAATGGTTGATTTTGATCTGTTGTAATCTTTCATTTCAATAGTGGCTCAATCCATTTAGACACCTAATTATTAGAGCGACCCATACCTAAACGACATAATATGTATAGACTCGTTGAATATACATATTAGTTGATATGTGTATTTATTAAAGAGCCTTTGGAAGTTACATCCTAGTTATTCCAATAAGCTCTATAAAAACCAAATAATATTCACTAATTTAAATATGATTAAGCAGCATCATCTCACCGGGATGTGGCTTCAAATAAATCGAGCTTTCAATATAATCTTTGGGATGGCGGCGAAAATGGTGTCGCAATAGCGTAATAGGTACGATTAGCGGCAATAGAAATTTTTGGTAATTCTCAATTGTTACCCGTAATTCTTCTTTATCGCCAGCGTCCAAATCATTCTTTAAATACCCCTGTATATGCTGCAAGGTATTTACATGATTTTTAACCGTCGCAATCGACTTTAGCAAGGTCATCATCGAGCTAAGGTATTCAAGTGCCAAAGTATCAATATCTTTATCACTGTTTGCCAAAGAAGCCCCTAAAGCGCGTCCTAGGTTTTGATTATGACTCATAAAGATATATTTATGCTGAGCATGAAAAGCCTGCAAGCCACCGATAGTGAAACCCTTATGCTCCATCTCCTGCCAACGAGCGTAAATATAAACGCGCTGAATGAAGTTTTCTCGTAAGCGCGGATCAGACAATCTACCCTCTTCTTCAATCGGCAAATGTGGAAAGTTTTCCATTAAACGCTTCGCATACAAGCCAACCGCAATTTTTTCCGCCATTCCGCCTTTTTCCATGCCTTTATAAAGCTTAACCCGCTCCATGCCACAACTAGGAGAATCTTTCTTTAAAATATAACCACTTAACTCGACGTGCCAGCCCTTTTGATCATCGGCGGACTGATACAACTGCTCAGTCACATCTAAATCGGCACTTTTTGTGCCCACGCAACGCACTTCATCATCCACGCTAACCAAGCGTATGGTTTCTCTTGGAATACCTAAGCCAATACTCACTTCTGGACAAAAAGGTGAGAATTCAAAATAATTGTTTAATATCCCAGTAACATAATCGTTCTTTTTATGGCCAGAATCAAAGCGAACATTCTCACCCATCAAACAGCTGCTTATACCGATTTTTATTTTCTGAATTTCTTCTGAACTCATGTCGATTTCCCTAAATATAATAATTAATGTTTACGCCATACCTATCATTTTAGATCACATTTCAAGTAATGATCATAAAGCGTCCAGAAAACGGCGAATAATAATACCAAGGCATAAAAAAAGGATAGCTCACAGGGTAAGCTATCCTTTTTATCTCGTAATTAAGTCTCAGTTCGCTTATGCACGACTAACAAATTTACGCTCTTCAACATTCACTTTAATTTTTTCACCCATCGAAATATGCTCAGGCACTTGCACAGTTAAACCCGTAGAAAGAAGTGCAGGTTTAGTACGCGCAGTAGCAGAACCACCTTTCAAGGAAGGATCAGTCTCGGTAATTTCAAGATCAACCGTCGCAGGAAGCTGCAAGCCAACAGGGGTATCATTCACGATAACGATCTGTAAACCTTCTGTTGATTCGCTGATAAAAAGCAGTTCGTCTTCAATGCTTTCTTTGTTCAAGCTAAACGATGTGTAATCTTCGCTATCCATAAAAACAAACTCGTCACCGTCGGAGTAAGAGAATGCAACGGGGCGACGAACTAAGTCAGCAAAATTCAACATATCAGAGTCTTTGAACGCCTCGTCAATTTTATTACCCGTAACGACATCGTACATACGCATACGATAAATACTGCCGCCAGAACGACCTTGCGGCACAGAGCGCTCAATGTCTCTAACCATGTATACATTACCGTTGTATTCAACGGCTGCGTTCTTTTTAATATCGCTCGCTTTAGGCATTTTATGTAACTCTGAAATCAAAAATAAAAGAGTACTATAATCGGCTGCTTAAGCAATAGCCAATCTTTAAGCACACAAGTCGCTTATCACAGCCAAGCACTCAATCTAATAAATGAGCGCCTCGCTGATAAAAAACTAAACGGCACCTTGCTCAATCATAGCTTCAGCGACACGCCTAAAGCCGGCAATATTAGCGCCTAAAACAAGATTGCCAGGCTGACCAAACTCGGCTGCCGTATCGTTAGCAGTATCAAAAACATGCTTCATAATATTTTTAAGTTTTTCATCAACTTCTTCGAAGGTCCAGTTTTGCATGCTAGCATTCTGAGCCATTTCTAACTGACTAGTGGCAACACCACCCGCATTAGCCGCTTTGCCGGGGCCGTAAGCAATTTTGGCATCAATGAATGCATCAACCGCGTCTTGTGTTGAAGGCATGTTTGCACCTTCGCTGACCAACAAACAACCGTTAGCCAATAATGCTTGAGCATCTGCACCACTCAATTCATTTTGTGTTGCACAAGGGAAAGCAGCATCAGCCTTGAAGCGCCATACTGCACACCCACCTTCAGGGTATTCAGACACAGGTATGTATTGAGCATCACTGTGTGTTGTCACATACTCTTCTAAACTCTTGCGACGCACTTCTTTCAGATCTTTTAGCAAGGCTAGATCGATACCTTTTTCATGATAAAGCGTACCGCGAGAATCAGTACAGCTGATTGGAATAGCCCCTAGATGATAAAGCTTTTCGATTGCATAAATTGCAACGTTGCCTGCACCTGAGATTAGGCACTTCTTGCCTTTCAATGAGTCACCACGAGCTTCAAGCATGTACTCAGCAAAATACACTGCCCCATAACCCGTTGCTTCTTTACGAACCAGAGAACCACCCCATAACAAACTTTTACCGGTTAATACGCCTTCATAACGACCCGTAATACGCTTGTATTGACCAAACATATAACCGATTTCACGTGCGCCAACACCAATATCCCCGGCAGGAACATCCGTAGTAGGACCAATATAGCGATAAAGTTCGGTCATAAACGACTGACAAAAACGCATTATTTCTGCATCAGAACGACCTTTAGGGTCAAAGTTAGCACCGCCTTTACCGCCGCCAATAGGCAATCCGGTTAAAGCATTCTTAAAAATTTGCTCAAAGCCTAAAAATTTAATGATGCTGGCATTCACACTAGGATGAAAGCGCAAGCCGCCTTTATAAGGGCCCAGAGCCGAATTAAACTCAACGCGATAGCCTTTATTCACCTGAATATCGCCATTATCATCCATCCATGGCACCCGAAACATAATTTGACGCTCAGGTTCAACAATACGCTGAATAATAGCCTGCTGCTGATAACGTGGCGTCGCTTCAAGTAAAGGTTCAATAGAATCTAGTACTTCTTCTACTGCTTGATAAAATTCACACTGAGCAGGACTTGTACGCTTTAAATCGGAGATAGTTTGATGGATATATGTCATAAAATGTTAGGCCTAAATTAATCGATAGAAGATGTCTCTATGTAATTAACAAAAAAGTCATGAATGATTGAGCGGCCATTATAGATTCTTTTGAACAAGGTTTCAGCAGAGATGAAATTTTAAGAGACTGCATAATAAAACACCCGCTTAAATTAAGTATTCAATTTAAGCGGGTGAGCATTATTTATGGCGATTGATTACGATAAAACAACCAAAGATTTAGCTTTTTTTGCCTAACCACTCGACTTTATAAAGATCGCGGCGACGATCTAAATAATTTCTCACTGAGCCTTCATTTTGAAGTTTATTCAGTTTTTCTAGGTCAAGATCAACGATCAGTGTCATCTCTGTATTCGGCGTTGTTTCAGCCATAATTGCATCATGAGGAAATGAAAAGTCAGACGGTGAAAAAACAGCCGTTTGCGCATATTGAATATCCGCACCATCTACTTTTGGCAAGTTACCCACACTACCGGCAATCGCCACATAGCATTCGTTTTCAATCGCACGTGCCTGCGCACAACAACGAACTCTAAGATAACCGTTTTTAGTATCTGTCCAAAAAGGCACGAACAACATTTGCATGCCCTGCTCAGATTGCAAACGCGCAAGTTCTGGAAACTCAACGTCATAACAGATAAGAACACCAATTCTGCCAAAGTCAGTATCAAAGACTTTTAGCTCATTACCACCCTGCATAATCCAGGCGCGTTTTTCATACGGCGTTGGATGAATCTTGTATTGCGCTTCTACTGTACCGTCGCGACGACACAAGTAAGAAACGTTCAACAACTCATCATTTTCTAACACCGGCATAGAGCCCGCGATCACGTTAATATTGTACGACACCGCCAATTTAGAAATCGATTCAACAATTTCATCACTGTATTCGGTAAGCGCCTTAATCGAATCAATGGAGTTTTTATGATTTTCAATACCCATTAACGGCGCATTAAAAAACTCAGGAAAAAGCGCCAAGTCACACTGGTAATCAGACAACGCATCGATAAAGAATTCAACCTGCTGAATAAGCTCATCAACCGAATTAAAAGGACGCATTTGCCATTGCACACAACCAATACGCGCGGTAGTTCTATTGGCACCAATAAGCACAGCTTTTTCAGGATCGTAATAAAGATTTGTCCATTCTAATAAGGTCGCATAACCATGAGACTCTTTATCTTCGGGCAAATAATCCTTAATAACTCGCTTAACCTCAAACTCATTCGAAAGCTGGAAGGTTAAAATAGGATCGTAAATTTCTTTACGCTTTACTTGTTCGATATACGCTTGTGGGGTCAGAGTCTTAGCATGATTCTGATAGTTTGGAATTCGTCCGCCCGCAACAATCGCCTTTAAGTTTAAGTTTTGGCACAACTCTTTACGTGCTTCATAAAGACGACGGCCTAAACGCATACCGTGATAATCAGGAGAAACAAATACGTCAACGCCGTACAACACATCGCCTAAAGGATCGTGGGTGGTTAAGTAAGCATCACCCGTTATCTGGTCATAAGTATGCTGATCACCGAATTTGTCATAATCTACAACAACACTGAATGCGGCGGCTACAACAACGCCATGATCTTCAATACAGATCTGCCCGTCTTGGAATACTTGTAGCTGTGCGCGAAACTTTTTCTCAGGCCAAGAGCCTCCCAAACCTGGGTAGACGGCATCCATTAATTTTTTAATGTCGGCAAAATCATCAAGCGTTAAGTGTCTAAGATTAAGTTTATGCTCTGTTTCTTCGGTCATTCTGTTCTCACTATAAAAAGAAAGATTCACGCTTCAGCCTATATAAAAATACCTTTATACAGACTGTTTTGGAACCCACATCCTAACGGCAACATCTATTAAAACACTACGGATAGGCTGTCATCACAACGTCTAATTCCGAAGAATACATATATATGAGCAACGCTTAGAAAACAAGAAAATTCATAAGTCTGGGATTAAAAATATGACCAGCCGATACAGACTCAACTCAGCGCCTGCGCTTGCACTTTTAGATAATTAACAACCTTCTCTTCAAACGATGCTTCTGAATAGAATTGCTGAATTAAGTGTAAAGGCGAAATATCCGTACGGGCCATTAAGGGAGCGGCACGGCCAGTAGCAATGACATACGCATGAACATTACGGTATTGCGCTAACATAGGCTCAACAATATCGTCATACATCGCAGCCGCTAGCAGCGTTGCATACCCTTTATTACGATGAGGCTTAAGAGTTCTGAAGTGGACAACGCCCAACTCTTGGTAGGTAATACCCTCATGCAGCACAATTTTATCCGTACGCGCTTGATAGCTTTCCAGCAAGCTGTAGCCCGCCAACTCATCCTCGACATACAGTTTAATTATTTCTGCCTGAGTGCCGTGCTGTAACTCATCATGCTCGGCTAACCAATTAAAGAGGTTCCACATCCTCGCATTGTTATTACCCAAAGCCAGTAATTCATCTACACAGGCTTTAACATTGCAGCGTTCAAATCTAAGCATCGATCGTCTCTTTAATTCTTTGGCCGCAAGTGTAAGCTATTCCTATCTATTCATCATCCATAAGGCCATACTGAATTGTTACGTTTCAATGCGTGATCAAGACCTTAGGTCGGCCCAAGCTGACATTAAGTTTAAGCGCTACTTAGAAATTTAAGAGCGACTTAGAAGTTTAAGAGCGACTTAGAAGTTTAAAGCTACCTAAATAGGAAGGCATCATGAGTAAAGGTCAAGACAGTAAAAAAGCCACGAAAAAGCAGCCGCTTTTAACACCAAAAGAAAAGAAAGCAGCAAAGGCCGCTAAAAAGCCAACGAATAAAGGTCTAGGCATCTAGCTAAAATGGTCATCGATTTATTTCGGTGACCATTACTGTTTAAAGCCTTGAGTCTTTACCCTGACTCACCAGGTTTTGGCACATCCTTTTTACTGACATCCTGTTCTTCTGATATATCTTTTGCCCATTCATCCTCAGTACTACCCGATTCTATACCTTCCTGAAGTGTACGTTTTAACGGCGTATACGAGAGCCTTGTAAGTAATGGAAAATGATCAGAACCAATCGAAGGTAACCGCTCAATGTCCTTCAATGTAAAATGTTCACTGTGAAATAAATGATCCAAAGGCCAGCGGAAAAGTGGGTAATCCGCATGAAAAGTACTGAACGCTCCACGCCCTACTCGTGGATCAAGTAAGCCACTAATTTTTCGAAACAATCGAGTGGTCGCAGACCAGGCAACATCATTAAGATCACCAGTTACAATCACAGGCTGATCACTGTCGGCAACACTTCGAGCCACAACCACCAACTCAGCATCTCGCTCTGCTGATTCAGTATTTTCGGTTGGGCTTGGGGGAGCAGGATGGATAAAGTGCATACGAACGGTATCGCCCGAACGCAGCGCTAATGTGGCATGCATTGACGGCACACCTTCCTCAACTAAATAACAGATTTCTTCGTCAGCTAATGGTAATCGTGAAAAAACATGCATGCCATAAAGATTATCAAGAGGACATTTAATGCTATAAGGCATGTCAGCTTCTAATACCTTAAGCTCGTCTTCCCACCACTGATCCGATTCCAAGGTAACTAAAACATCAGGTTTATGCTGCTTAACCAGCTTAATCAATGCAGCCGCATTATGATTTGGCGTGAGCACGTTAGACGTAATAATACTGAGTTGCTTATCGGCATCAAACTCTGTCGATGCTTTAACCTCTTTAGGATATAAAAAAGTATAAGGCAATATCCAACACAGCTGCCAAACTAGGCATAATGCCGTCGCGAAAATCAATAATTGTGTATTAATCATATGCAGGTCGAGAAAAATAAAATGAGCAACTAATAAAATCGCCGCTAATATTGTGAACTGCAATCGAGGAAAATCCATGCCCCTAACAACCCAATGCGAACATCGCGATAAAGGCAAAAAAGTTGTCACTAAGATAAATGATGTAAAAAATGTGAGTATCGAAAACATATAATTCCTAAATGTGTAGGGTTAATCTGCACATCATGCTACTTGCCAGACTGGGTAATTTGAATAGCCTATCACTTTCTCAGTCGAAATCTCAAACAACATCTCAAATAACATCCCAATAGCCACCTCTGTAATCAGCTTGATTTAGACCGATAATTAATGCTTATTCTGCGCTATAGAATGCCTAATTTTTATCGCCTGCGCTTTAATATCAGCAATCTCTTTTTCAGTTTTACGTTCTAAGTTTTTTAACATGAATCCCATACGCGGATTATTTTTAAAGGTCTCGGCATGGGTATCTAAAAACGTCCAAAATAATGTTGTAAACGGGCAAGCATCATCCCCTACCGCTTCACTGGGTTTAAAGCGACAGTTCTTGCAATAATTACTCATTTTATTAATGTAGTTACCACTCGCAACATAAGGTTTGGATGCCATAATGCCGTTATCAGAATACTGACTCATCCCCAACGTATTAGGCAACTCGACCCATTCAACAGCATCGACATATACCGCTAAATACCATTGATGAATTTGCTTCGGGTCAACGCCATACAGCAATGAAAATAAACCGGTGACCATTAAGCGTTGAATATGGTGTGCATAACCATAAGTTAACGTTTGCTTAATACTTTGGCTCATACAAGTCATGTCGGTTTCCCCCGTCCAATAAAAATCAGGCAAATCCTGATTAGCCTGTAACGCATTCATATCCAACCAACCTGGCATGTGCAGCCAATACAAACCTCGCACATATTCACGCCAGCCTAGAATCTGACGAATAAAACCTTCTACCGCTTCTAAGGGAGCCTTTTTTTCTCGATGATAATATTCCGCTGTCTGAATAACCTGAAGCGGGTGTAAAAGCTTCATATTCAATGCAGATGATATTAACGAATGATTTAAAAAAGGTTCATCCATCCACATCGCATCTTGGTAATCACCAAAGTTTTCTAAACAGTCTTCAAAAAATCGCACTAAAGCCTGCTCTGCTTGCGCGGGTATTACAGGCCAATGTAATTGATCGAGAGTGCCTGGATGGTCAGAGAATTTTTCGTTAACCAATTCAATAACCGTTTGAGTTATTTCATCCGCCTGCCATGATAATGTTTTCGGAACACTTTTCGGCCCTTCTTTTTTAAAAGATTTACGATTGGATTGGTCATAATTCCATTTGCCTCCCAATGGCATTTGATTGTCTTCCATGAGTATCTGATATTTCTTACGTAATTCTCGATACCAGTATTCCAAACGTAACTGCTTTTTACCGCCAGCCCATTGCTTGAATTCTTTTGGGGTTGACAGAAAGTGCTGATCATTTAATTGCTTAAACGGCACATCATATTGCTTACAGGTGTTTACCAACGATTCAAAAACACGATAATCCCCAGGTCTTACGCACCAAACTTCTTGCGGCTGCTCTGTGGTTATAGTGTGCGCTAAGGCTTCTGCAAGGTTATCAAACTTGGCATCGGTCAAAGAGTGATACCACAAAGGCAACCCTTTCTCACGAAGCTCTTGGGCAAAATGACGCATGCCTGATAGAAAAAGCGCAATGCGCTGCTTGTGTGACCAAACATGGGTTGATTCTTCATGAACCTCCGCCATCCAAAAACAATCATTTTCGATATCGACGTCATTAAAAATTAAAGAATCGCGATCAAGCTGATCTCCCAAGATAAGATAAAGCCTACGCATATTAAGTATCCTGAATCATGTATTTATAAAAACTATGAAGGTGATACGCTAAAATAAGGATAACTGATCACCTTTAAAGCAGATAATTACGCGCGCCCAGTTGCCATAATGTGTATGACTTACATTATGCAAAACCATCTTGCGTACTTATACGTATAACCTACACAGTCATTATTTCTAAAAAAGCAGCGACATCATGAAACTAAAACAATACGACATCACTGTATTAGAAGACCATGAAAGAGTATTTTTCATCAACTCATTGTCAGGATTCAAAAGCGCGAATCTGATCGGCACAGCCGATGCGTCTAAACACAGTAACTTAGCCATGGTATCGTCGGTGGTACATTTAGGCGCAAATCCTCCATTACTGGGCATGGTGATGCGACCGAACAGCGATGTGCGGGGAACATTAAAAAACATTCTCGATACCGGTGTATATACACTCAATCACGTTAATAGTGATATTCATAAACAAGCCCATCAAACCTCTGCCCGCTACGATGAACATGTATCAGAATTCGACGAAGTGGGATTATCAGAGCAATGGGAAGACGGATTTAACGCGCCTTTCGTACAAGAAAGCCACATTAAAATTGGCATGAAATTTCGCGAACGCCACAGCTTAGATATTAATGGCACCGAATTTATTATCGGCGAAATTGTAAGCATTGAAATACCCGATGAAGTTATCGCAGAAGATGGTTTTGTCTCCCTAGAAAAAGCGGGCACGTTAGCCGTGAGCAGCTTAGACACTTACCACTCAACGCAAACCCTAGCGAGCCTAAGCTATGCCAAACCTGACAAAAAAATCTCAGCCTTAAGTCGCATAACAACGCCGGTATCGATTATTAGCACTCGTAATACACCTGTTGAAAAGCCGCAATGTGTATTGGTGCTAGCGGCCAGTGGTGGCATAGGGCAGGCTTACTGCGAAAATATTATTGCCGAATATCCCGATGTTCAATTAATCAGAATGGCTCGAAATATCAATAAACTGCTCCCCTTAAAAGGTAATATTATCGATATTGAAATAGACCTTTGTGACGACGACAGCATCGAAAAAAGCATCGACCTTGCGATGACGGCTTTACCTGATACTAAGAAAATTGATTGGGTATTTATTGCATCAGGCTGGTTGCATGATGAATCGACAAAACCTGAAAAAACGTATCGCAGCTTAGAACGTGAGCACTTATTGCGATCTTACAATATCAACGCGGTTGGGCCTGCTTTATTTGTAAGCCGCTTACTGAATAAAGTAGAAAAGAAACACCCGATTAAAATAGGCATTTTATCGGCCAGAGTAGGAAGCATCAGCGATAACCGTTTAGGCGGATGGCATGCTTATCGCGCGAGTAAATCAGCCCTACATATGTTAATTAAAAACATTGCTATTGAAGGTAAAAATTCCCGGAAACCCATTACCATTGTTGGCCTACAACCTGGAACGACCGATACCGCTCTTTCGGCCCCCTTTCAAAGAGGCTTAACCGAAGAACAACTACAAACACCCGACTTCACCGCTAAACATCTTATTAAAGTAATGAATGTTTTAAACCTCAACGATTCAGGAAAATTGTTCGATCTAAAAGGCGTTCCGTTTGAGCCTTAAGCTGCACTTCAAGTATCAACAGTCTTATTGACTGCTAAGTGACTGAATAATGAGCTCTTCTAATGAACTGTTGAGCGGCTTAGTGCTTGATCCAAAATGCACAATCGATTGCTGATCTTTACTGATCAAGTATTTGTTAAAATTCCAGCTTGGCTCTTTTCCTGCTTTCTCTGTTAATTCCTTATAAAAAGCATTTTGAGAAGGGCCTTTAACTGGGCTAGTAGCGACCATGGTGAAACTGACGCCAAAGTTTTTAAAGCACATACTCGCTGTTTCTGCTTCCGATTTATATTCCTGATTAAAATCATTCGATGGAAAGCCAACAATCTCTAAGCCTTGGTCTTTATATTTTTGATACAGGGTTTCTAGCTCTTCAAACTGAGGCGTAAAACCACACTGGCTTGCGGTATTTACCACGAGCAATACTTTATTGTTAAATTTTTCACAAAAGTTAACCGTCTTTTTTGAATGCAGCTTTTTACTTTCAAATTCTAATAGTGGACTACAATCTGCGTAAGATAAGATAGGAAATATAAGCAGACTGAACAGGGTGAGTAATAATTTAGAGTTAAATCGCATTTTTTATCTCTCTTAAGTTCTAAAATTAACAGGCATTGTTAGCCTTTAACGTGCAATATTCTTACGTTAACCTACTGAAACTGGATCACTAAAGGCATATTAATAGCTCAGCATTAATAGACGTAGATCAAGAGAGAAAGATTGAAAAATCAGCATTTTTTCATGACATCATATACTCTATCTTTAATACACGACTCATCATAGATGGGCTTTTCTGCTAATGATAATCAATAGCAGATTAATTGATCGCTTGGAAGCAACATGAAGAAAATAAAACCATTAACCAATCCCTTAAAAAATCTAGTCGATCAGTTTGATCTTCTTATTCGTGGCCGACTCTGGCTTAAGGTATTAATCGCACTCGCCTTAGGCGTTGCGTTTGGCGTACTGCTTGGACCCGATCTACATTTAGTATCCGCCTCCGCGGTAAAAAACATTACCTCATGGTTAGCACTCCCAGGGCAGGTATTTTTAGCGATTATTCAAATGATTGTTGTTCCTCTGGTTATGGCGTCTATTGTTCTAGGCTTAGCAGCAAACAACAACCCAACAGCCATGAAGAAAAATGGTTTTATTGCCATCATTTTTATTGTTGCCTCCACTGCGGTTGCCGCTGCTATTGGTATTTTTTTAGCATTAAATATTCAACCGGGGAATTACATTGATGCCTCCTCCTTAATCGACATAGATGCGGGCACAGTAGTCAATACGGTGGCCAAAGGGTTTCCTGAGATGTCTGAATTACCCGCAAAAGTGTCTGGATTAATTCCGAAGAATCCACTGGCCTCAATGGCATCAGGCGAGATGCTACAAGTCATATTATTCTCAGCCGTATTAGGCGCTGCCCTGTTATCGATACCCGCCTCTCAATCTAAACCGTTATTCGACCTTTTAGTGGCATTGCAAGAAGTCAGCTTACGCATTGTTTCTTGGGCCATGTTATTAGCACCCATTGCCGTATTTGGCTTGATCACTCGCCTAGTCGCTAACTTAGGTATTGATGTTTTAACGGGTATGGCCATTTATGTGTTCACCGTATTATTGGGGCTGCTCATTGTCGCGCTATTGTATTTTCTCGTTGCCAAGTTAACGCTTAAGCACAGCTTAAAGTATTTCTTCGTGAGTGTGCGTGAATTATTACTGCTTGCGTTTTCTACCAGTAGCTCAGCAGCGGTAATGCCTATTACACTGCAAGTAACTGAAGAAAAATTGAATATTAAACCCGAGATATCTCGTTTTTTAGTGCCACTAGGCGCCACTATTAACATGACGGGCACCGCCTTGTATCAAGGTGTCGCCACAGTATTTTTAGCACAAGTGTTCAACGTTGATTTAAGCATCTCGAGCTATGTTTTTATTGTCACAATGGCTGTCGCGGCTTCTATCGGTTCGCCTGCTACGCCTGGCGCCGGTATTATCATTTTGAGTATGGTACTAGAAGGCGTTGGTATTCCTGCTGCGGGTATTGCGCTGATTTTAGGTGTCGACCGTATATTGGATATGTGCCGTACTTCGGTCAACGTACTCGGAGATGTAGTAACGTGCTCTACTGTTCAATATTTTACAGAAGATGATCATGAAAAAGCGATGAATAAAGAAAATAATGAGAATAAAGCAGTCTCTTAATACGTAAGTTTTCTTGCCAAATAGGGTCGGTATTAACACAGGCCCTATTTCATAAAATCGGCTTAATAAAACTTGCCTAATTTGCTGAGTTAACGCCCAGCATTGGTAACCACTACAGTAAGGGAAAGCTTATGAAAAAAACTAAAGGGCTAAGGGCGTTTAAGCTCTACTCTTTTGGAAGTCAGACTAAATTGATCCCCTCCCATCTTTCCCACAGAATCAATTAATTGCTGGTCTATATTACCATTTTCATACAAGTCATCCCGAACATAAATGAACTTCACATCTAAAAGTACAACCGTGCCACCCGTAGGTAAATCACTAACTGAAATGACTTCTCTTAAAGAGCACTCGTAACGAATTGGCGATTCTTTAACAGAACGAGGCAATACACTGTAGCTCGAACAGCTCGCTACATCAGCGAAACTAAATTCACTTTCATCAATATCAAGACTGGCACTCGTAATGTTCATTTTCTCTAATAATGAAGCATTTACGACATTGATAACACATTCACCTGTTTCAATTAAATTCAGGAGAGTGTCCTTATCAATACCGCTTCGCTGAGTAACTTGCGTATAAAGAAGTACAGGGGGATTACAACTTGCAACAGTAAAAAAAGAATAAGGCGCTAAATTATCAACATTATCGCGTGAGCGCGTACTAATCCATGCAATAGGTCTTGGCGTTACGCCACCATTTAAAAGACGATATTTTTCCTGTGATTCTAATCCAGAAACATCAAAAATCATTTACTTTCGATCTCGTAATAGTAAAATTTAAAAGCAACGATACCAGATTAATAAACTAAACGAAGTTAATTTTTCATATAGCTAAATTGCTCATAAAGGTAAGTACAATAAGTCGTCTATTAGAGTTGTCGCCTCACTTGAGAATCGTTGTAAAATAAGACAGTGTCTAGAAAAATAGGGGCGATTCATGGCGGCTTTTGTGCGTATTTTTGCACAAAAGGTGACAGCGGAAATTTGTCCGGTGCAGGTGTTTGTTAAATGCTTCCACCACTAGAGATAACATAAGCCATCAACCCCATCGGAACAACCATCACAAGAAACTGACCTATGTTAATTTTCCAATTCCTCTTGAATTTTTTTAACCCTGCAGCAGCCAAAAAAGTTTCTGGATACGTGAGATTATTTACTTTCTTAATATAGATAGAAATAATTATTGCTCCAACCCAAAAAATAGTCATTGCAAGATTCCATATCCATTGATTGGCTTCAATCAAACTACCGATATTCATTAATATTATACCTATTACTCACAGACCATTTAACGCTTTTGTTGTGGGGCGCGAAAGCGTCCAAGCCCCACAGGGGCTGAACCACCAACTTTTTGTTATGCCTTTAATTGCTATGTCTAATTTGTACTAAGTCTGGAATTAAGTTAGTGAAATATTTTTTTACGTATTTTGTATCCTGTTCCCATGCCTTAAATCTCTTTCGATATTTCAGAGGGTTACATGTAAGCATTTCTGCCATAAAATAAAATTTAATACATGCATCTCTTTGAGCCAAAACTTCATGGACATTTGCTTCAAAAATGTAATTATCTATTTCATTGCACTTACTAACAAAGCTTTCGCTTTGTTTTAAAGCATTCTTTAAATGCTTTAAAATACCTGCACATGGGAGAAAAGGCGCATAAGGAATAAGCTTGAGTATATAAGCAATTCTATTATGTGAATCTGGCTCTAAAATGGCGATCCAGTTTAGTTCACGCTGACTTATTTTTGCTTTCAATAAAGTATCATAATGTGAAACAACCTCTATGGCCTTTCTTTTTTCAAAGCACAAAAATACGCACAGAATAAAAAGTGGAACAAAAACGCCACTTAACATAGACAATATCGTTAATAACTTTGCATCAATTTCCATAACTACCCTTCACAGAGGGGCGAAGCCACAATGCAGTAGGCGTCGCGTGCCTGGCCTTGTTATGCCATAGAATGATTGCTGGAGTTACCAAGATAATGACTCACTATAAAAATTATTGATGACTCGATCTATCTCGGCTCCTATTGAGCTAGATTTATTGCTATATGATAGAAAGTTACATTGAATTTTTTCTCGCTCACTCTCAATTTCAAGCGCTTCGGACACTAAATGTCTAATATCCTCTATTACAGTTTCAAAGTCTTTTCTTTCTAGCAAGAGCTTAGCGTAATCTGAGTAATGGCCAGGCTTGACCGTGGTCCAAATCAGGCCTCCTGAACCATTGTATACTCGCCAGCCAACCACATATTTGAACTGCTCTTCAATGAGCGTAACTGTAGACTCCCACTCGACGTCAGACAGGTCAAATTTCAACTGCTTTTCCAAGTTAGTCTTTAGTTCACCTAATTTATTTTGAGCGGATTTCGATCTAGGATTTTTGATTGCACGATTTATCTTCGGAGGATTTCGAAGAGCATCTATTTCTGAGAACCATGAAACTATTCTCTGGAGTTTTTCGTCCAATTTTCGAAGTATTTCATTCAACCTTGCTGACGATGTATCCAAATACTCGCGTTCTGAATGAGTAATTTCTTGTGGCAAACGTGCTTCTTTTACAGCCAATGCATAGAACGCATACCAGTCAACGAGTTCCTTCTCCGCAAAGGAACTTTCATCACTAACGTATGCTGATGCTGAAAACAGCATATCAACAGCTTTCTCTGCTCTCATATCATAGAGAAGGGTCTTCGCGTCCAAGCCAATTTGCGCTAGCTTATCCATTTATTCTCCTGCATAACAGTGGGATATACGAACCGAGTTCGCATAACCCCTTATATATGGGAAGTGCGAATAAGAGGAAAATTCCTTTAAGATTATACGACTATCCCTGTTAATATTTTGAACAACACTATATTTACCGTTCCCTTTTGTCAATTTGATATCACTTGAAACTCACATTCGCTTATCAAACCTTTTCAATATATAAGCTATATTCCTTATATTTTTCAAGAACTTAACAATTAGTCCTAAATACTGATAGGCGAACAGCTACTACTGGCTATGCTTATTTTATAAACAAGGATTCATTTTATGAGATTGCAACAAGAGTTTAATGATGCTGTTCGCCTAGCTAACTACTCTCTGGCAACAGGGCGCTCTTACTGGGGCTGAAATTTCTCAATTTTTAGCCACTTAGTACTTAATAAAAACGTGGCTGCAAATACTCAAAAGCAAGCATTAAACGCGTTGGCTTTTCTTTATAAGCAAGTTCTTAAATATGAAACAATTGATATTTTAGATTGGAAGTCCGCTAAAAAGCCAAAAACCCTGCCTGTTGTATTCAGTAAACAAGAAGCTAATCAAGTTATTGCACACTTATCTGGCTCCCCTCTTCTTGCAGCATTATTAATGTATGGTGCGGGATTGAGGCTGCAAGAAACTTTACGTTTGCGTATTAAAGATATTGATTTTGGACGAGGTGAGCTATTAGTTAGATCAGGCAAAGGTAATAAAGATAGAGTTACAATGCTACCGCAGCGTGCTATTTCAATGCTTCATTCACATATAGAAAACAGCCAGTGAGGCAATTAAGAAATCAGGGATTCATAAACATGCAAGCTGTCACACGTTTAGACATTCTTTTGCTACGCATTTATTAGAAAGTGGTTACGACATTAGGACAGTGCAGGAGCTTTTAGGCCACGCCAACGTGAATACTACGATGATTTATACCCATGTATTAAACAAAGGTGGTCGCGGGGTGATTAGCCCCGCAGATAGTTAAAGCAGATTGCTTCAACTATCGAGTTAAAAAAGAGTTAAGAAAACTCACCATGCGCCTGCTGGTCGGCATGATAAGAAGATCGAACCATTGGGCCACTGGCTACGTGTTTAAAACCTAATTCTTTGGCGATTCTGCCCAGTTCGTCAAAGGCTTCTGGGGTTACAAAGCGATGAACCGGTAAGTGGTTTTTACTCGGCTGCAAGTATTGCCCTAGGGTGATCATGTCGACGTTATGTTCGCGAAGGTCTTTCATCACTTCTATAACTTCTTCGTCGGTTTCACCTAAGCCCAGCATGATGCCAGATTTGGTTTTAACTTGTGGGCAGCGTTCTTTGTATTTTTCTAATAAGTCTAACGACCAGTTGTAGTCAGAACCTGGGCGTGACTCTTTATACAAGCGAGGTACGGTTTCTAGGTTGTGATTGAATACGTCGGGGACGTTGTCTTCCATAATGGCGATGGCAACATCCATACGGCCACGGAAATCAGGGACGAGTACTTCGATTTCTATATAAGGGCTAAGTGCGCGGGTTTCGCGGATACAATCAACAAAGTGCTGTGCGCCACCGTCGCGTAAATCATCTCGATCTACCGAGGTGATCACTACGTATTTTAGCTTCATGTCGGCAATGGCGATGGCTAAACTTTTTGGTTCTTCTTTGTTCAGTTCGTTTGGACGGCCGTGGGCGACATCGCAGAATGGGCAGCGGCGAGTACAAATGTCGCCCATGATCATGAAGGTTGCGGTACCGCCACCGAAGCATTCACCTAAGTTCGGGCAGTTGGCTTCTTCACATACGGTGTGCAAGCCGTGCTTACGCAGCTTTTGTTTTATTTCGCTGATTTTTGGCGACGCGGGAATACGTACACGAATCCAATCGGGCTTGCGCGGCATGGTTTCAGTCGGGATAACTTTTATTGGGATCCGGGCTACTTTTTCAGCACCTCGAAGTTTTTCGCCTTGTACTGCGCGTTGCGGTTTTGCCTTTTCCGTTACCTGTGTAGCGGTTTTTTCTAAATCAGTCATAAACACCTAATACGGCTAGTGGCTCTTGTGGGAGCGTTTTATGCGGGAAGTTCGATGTGCTTAGTATACTGCAAGCATTGTGTTATGTGATGCCTTAACTGTGTGCTTACATTTTCAAAAAGTGTTTTTTGAGTATCTGCAGTTAACCGTTTACTGGCAAGCAGTTCGGTTTTCATTTGTGTCATGGCCATGCCGGCATAACCACAAGGGTTAATGCGCTGGAAGGGTTCCATGTCCATGTCGATGTTGATTGCGAGGCCATGAAAAGATCGGCCTTGTTTGATGCGTAAACCTAAAGAGGCTATTTTTGCGTCGCCTATGGTCTGTTGTACATAGACACCCGGTGCGTCTTTTTTCGGGGCGCTATCAATACCAAAATCTTTTAATGTGGCGACAATGGCATTTTCTATCGCGCTGACCAGTTGTCTGGGTCCCCAGCCTTTGCGTTTAATGTCGATCATTAAATACACCACAAGCTGGCCTGGGCCATGATAGGTAACTTGGCCTCCGCGGTCACTTTGTACTACGGGTATGTCACCCGCAAAT
>Ga0209305_1000514_pt1 | contig 27991 bp, 19 predicted proteins | sample COGITO_mtgs_1103_FD_184792 | JGI IMG/M metagenome (GOLD analysis project Ga0209305, IMG submission 184792) | Pelagic marine microbial communities from North Sea - COGITO_mtgs_110321 (SPAdes) (version 2) | ecosystem: Environmental > Aquatic > Marine > Epipelagic ...
AAAGTCGTCCTCGCGCATAACGTCGTCGCCGTTGTCCCCGTCCACGTCGTAAACATCATCGCGTACTGTTTTTGTTTTGTTAAACAGAGATAGATATGTTTTTTTTTTCTGGCGCTTCCCAGTCGTATTTTTTACTCTTTTCAAAAATCCTCACAAACACGAGTTTTTAGATACAAAAAAAAAGAGTATAGCATCCATGATTATCCTCCTTTTCCTCGCGCTTCTCGGCATCTTCTCCTCGTGCGAAGCGAAACTGTACGGCTCGTACTCAAAAACAGGCGCGCGGAGACCTTCTGGTGTACGTTTTTCCTCGAGGTTGGCGTATAACGCGTACGGGAGAAAACTTCTCCAAGACGGAGAGAGAGATATCCGAGAGACGCAGAACTTGGTCGAACAAACGGATGCTCCCTCTTGTCCGGAGAACAACACCATGTACGAAATCCTCGCTCAGACGCCAGAGTTATCGAGGTTTTTTAACGTCAGTTTGCGGTATCCGAAAGTGACGGACGCGTTGAAATCGTATTCAAGATCGGACACGTTATTCGCGCCGTCCGATGAGGCTATTCAAGATCTCGTGGACTGGTCTGGGTACGATCGGTTCGAAGAGTTCGTCTCGGAGCTTTGGGGCGAAGACGAGTACGAGGCGCGATTGATCGCGCACCACGCGGTTCCTGAGTCGAACTTGACGGAAGCAGAGTTGCGAGCGTTGGAAGGTCCGTATCGATATTTGAGAGACGCTCTCGGTGAAGTCATGCCGTTGAAGATTGAGGCGAACCCGGAAAACATCACCGTCCGAGCGCTTGGTTCGGAAGGTACCATCATCAAACCGGACTTGATTGCCTGTAACGGCATAATTCACGTTATCGACACGGTACTCTTACCCTTCGACGGCGACGGCGTCTTAGACGACGCGCAAAAAGACGCGTTACGAGACGCGATCAGAGCGTTGTTCGAGTTAAACGGACCGGGAACGATCGCCGACGACGTCGTCAGAAAAAATCTCGCATCAATTCTCTTGGGATACGACCCAATTGAGAATTTGGACGTTGCCTTGGGCCTCGCGCCGGCGCCTTCGCCGTCCACTGATGCAGACGAAAAAGAAGAGGGAGAAGAAGAACAAACTTTGAACAGAAAGTAAACGCGTCGACGACGACAACAACAGCTCGTACGCGCCGGGCAGAGAAAGAGGGTTCGGCGATGATGTAACAAAACAGAAGCTTGAAGATGAAGATTCGGTGATTACAAAAGAAAACCTGAGCCGAATTCTCCTCTCTCTCGCGCGTTTACTACTCGTTGTAGTGATAACGGCACACACACACATAATCAGAAGTAAAAATTTCTTTCACCACACGCATTCAAATCAAAAATTAAAAAACCTCAATCGAGGGTTATTTCACACATTCTCCATCCTCCATTCACCACCACCACGGCAAAAGTATTTATTCACACACGCACTTTATCTAAATTTGCATGACGCTACTGAACGCTACGGTGGTCACTCTCATCAACAGAGCGGAAGGTTCCATCGCTTCGTCGTCTTCGTCTTCGTCATCGTCTGCTTCTTGTTATCGTTCGAGTCGGAAGGCGACGATGTTGCGTACTAAGCGCGCGCAGGTTTTGCGGCGAATCAATGTGACGGCGACGAAAAGCGCAAAAACTCCCCCCTATCGACAGGTTGCTCCTGCGGCGGCGATGATGATGAAAGCGACCGTGCGAACGCGAGGCATCGTCATCGCCTCGACGCGCAATTATCGAAGGGTGGGGTTGACTACCGTCGCCGCCGCTGCTGCTGGGGTGTCGCCGGGGAAAAAACACGGCGATTTGCCTAAAAATTTCGAGCACACGGACGTGGAGGAACCTTTATATAAAAGATGGGAACAATCCGGCGCGTTTAAACCGAAACCGAACGACGAGAAGGAACCGTTTACGATTCCGATGCCACCACCGAACGTGACTGGAGCGTTACACATGGGTCACGCGATGTTTGTGACGATTCAAGACGTGATGAGTCGATCGATGCGGATGCGAGGACATCCGACGTTGTGGTTGCCGGGGACGGATCACGCTGGGATCGCGACGCAGCTTGTCGTGGAGAGGCAACTGGAAAGCGAAGGTCTGTCGAGGATTGGTGTTGGGAGAGAGGAGTTCGAGAAGAGAACGTGGAAGTGGAAGAAAGAGTACGGGGATAGGATTCAAAATCAGATTAAACGTTTAGGCGCGAGTTGCGACTGGAGTCGCGAGCGATTCACCTTGGACGATAACTTAAGCGAAGGCGTTTTGGAAGCGTTCAGTCGATTACACGAACAAAAATTGATTTACAGAGGGTCGTACATGGTGAACTGGGCGCCAAAATTACAAACAGCGGTGTCGGATTTAGAGGTGGAGTATAGCGATGAACCCGGATTTTTGTTTCACTTCAAGTACCCGTTGGAAGGATACGAGGAGGATAACACGAAGTTTTTACCGGTTGCCACGACGAGACCGGAAACGATCGTCGGGGATACCGCCGTGGCCGTGCACCCAGAAGATCCGAGATATAAGGATTTCGTCGGCAAATTCTGCGTCGTTCCTGGAACGAACGGGAGGAAAATTCCAGTCATCGCTGACGACTACGTCGACATGGAATTCGGTACGGGCGCGTTGAAAATTACGCCGGCGCACGACCCGAACGATTACGACATGGGTAAAAAACGCGATTTGGAATTTATCAACATCATGAACAAAGACGGGACGATGAGTGCGAACGCGCAAGCGTACGCTGGTTTAGATCGCGCCGAGTGCCGCGTGAAAATATGGGAAGATTTGGAAAAAGATGGCTTGGCGATTAAGAAGGAAGATTACGAAACGAGAGTGCCGCGATCGCAAAGAGGCGGCGAGGTCATCGAACCCATGGTGTCCGAGCAGTGGTTTTGCAAGATGGAAACTATGTCCACGCCAGCGCTGAACGCCTTGAAAACAGGCGAGTTGACGATTGTCCCTAAACGTTTCGAGAAAGTTTACGAGACCTGGCTGAGCGATTGCAAGGATTGGTGCATCTCCAGACAATTGTGGTGGGGTCATCGCATCCCGGTGTGGTACGTTCACGATAGCATAGAAGATTTACAGAATGCAAAGAAAGGCGAAGGTAAAGGCGCGTCGAAGAAGTACGTCGTGGCGAAGAACGACAAAGATGCACGAGCCCAAGCCGAGGCGAAATACGGCGAGGAGATTATTTTGTACCGAGACGAAGACGTGTTGGACACGTGGTTTTCGAGCGGTTTGTGGCCGTTTTCAACCATGGGTTGGCCAGATGAAAACGCTCCAGATTTCAGGAAGTATTTTCCAGGGTCTGTGTTGGAAACTGGACACGATATTTTGTTCTTTTGGGTGGCGAGAATGATCATGATGTCCTACGGCATGACGGGTAAGTTGCCGTTTCACACGGTGTATTTACACGGTTTAGTTCGAGACGAACAAGGAAGAAAGATGTCGAAATCGTTAGGCAACGTCGTCGACCCGTTGGGAGTTATCGGTGACGTCGGATGCGACGCTTTACGATTCACCTTGGCGACTGGTACCAGTCCCGGACAAGACTTGAACTTGAGTTTGGAACGATTGAAGAGCAACAGAAATTTCACGAACAAAGTTTGGAACGCCGGTAAATTCGTCTTGTTCGCCATGGAAGAATTGAGCGACGACGAGCGCATAGAGATTCAAAAAATGTCCGAAACGATTGCATCTTCGGATACTTCGTCCTTATCGCTTTCCGAGCGATGGATCATCTCCAAATTGCACCAAACCGTCGATCAAGTGACGAAATCTTTGGACAAGTACGATTTCGGCATCGCCGGTCGCAACGCCTACGGGTTCTTCTACGATGATTTCGCGGATTGGTTCATCGAGTCTATTAAAACTAAATTCAACAACAAAGACGATCCAGAAGGGAAGAAACGCGCGTTGGCGGTAACTTTATACGCGTGCGATAGCATTTTGAGACTGTTACACCCGTTTGTACCTTACGTCACGGAGGAGATTTGGCAGGCGTTGCCGCATTCGGGCGATTTGTTAATCTCGCAATCGTGGCCGGAAACCGACCAGAAGAAAGATGATGCCGCGGAACAATCGTACGAAACACTGAGAAGTGTCGTCACAAAAATTCGAAACGCGCGAGCAGAATACAACGTCGAACCGGCGAAGAAAATAGAAAATTGCACGATTGTCGTTAAAGATTCCTCGGCGTTGCTTTCCGATTTGCAAAGCGAAGTGGCCGTCTTGTGCTCGTTGGCGAGATTAGACCCGGCGTCGACCACGGTCGCGTCTTCAGCTCCTGCCGATTGCGAGCAAAACCCGTCCGATTACGTCAACGCCATCGTCGCCGATGGCGTGGAAGTATTCTTATCCTTAGCCGGCTTAGCGGATCCAGCGAAAGAGTCTAAACGGTTGAAGAAACAAGCCGAAAAGTTGGAAAAAGATTTGAACGGTTTGAACGGACGATTGAACTCGGAGGCTTTCTTGAGCAAAGCTCGACCGGATGTGGTGGAAAAGGCGCAAGCTGAGGCGAAAGAGTTGAGCGAACAGTTAGCCGCGGTTCAGGCTCGATTAAAAGTTATGACAGATCTATTAGCGACAACCGCATCCAAATAATACTAAAACAATACATCAAATTACACAAGAATACACAAAAGCTAAGTTACGGTACTCCTTCATTCAGCTCCGCTCAAGCGACTATGTCTCGGACTGTTTCCCGCCCGAATCTCTTGCGCCTCCAACAACAGTAAAGACGAGAAACTTCTCGATCGATTTCGTCCTCCCGCCATCCCGACGTTCCCGGCGTCCTCGTCCATCTCTTTCGTGTGCACTACAATAACCGGCGAACTCGGTTGCCCGCCAGCATTTGCCGACGGCGACCCGCACAACCCCATCGGCCCAACTTCTAAATTCTCAAACGACCGCGAAATAGGAATCGCGTTCGACTCCGCGTACATGTGAACTTGCGGTATCGTTCGAGCGCCTACCGAAGTGCTCTCCCCACCCCCCCCACCCCCACCACCAGCGCTATTCTGTCGTCTTAATAAATAGCTGTTATGATCTCTGTTGTTGCTACTCCCATTCATCATCATTTTACTCGTCGGCGATCCCATCGCTTCGATATCGTTCACGTCCGCGAACTTTTCGATGTAGTTATAACTCCCGTGTTGCCTCCCTATGCTTTTCCCGTGTAATTCCTCGTCGTCGAAATATTCCCGCCCGTGTCTGCCTCGCGAAGAGTCGCCGTAATTGTTCGTTCGCTTGTGAATGGGGATGCCTATTCGCTTTTGCATGTCGTCTGAATCATCAAGAGTAGTCGTAGTGATATCGTTCCCAAACCCACCCGTTGTGGTACAAATCGGGGCCAAAGAGGAAGCATCAGAGTTTATCAAAGACTGGGTGAGCGCGGACGACAGCGCGCCTTTTTTCTTCCCCCCCGTCGTTTGAATCGTCGTCTGTTCTTTCGTTTCTTGCATCGTATCTGCTCGTGTTGTGTCGACGGTTTAAACCGCCGCAAAAAGAATGAAGCGTTTGAATTGGTTTGAAATGTCTTTTTTTTTCCGACGTGTCAAAACGAGAGTGAAGCTTTAAAGTAACATTTTTGCGCTAAAATACAATCCTCTAACTCTATCTATTTCTCTCTCTAATCTAAACTAAACGAATCCAACTCTTTTCTTGCGCTTCGTTTTCAAGCTCAACAAGCAAGACTTTAAGTGTTCCGATTTTCCTCTTTTAGCCAACGAGGCGAGGAGCGCGATCGCGTCCACCCAGACGTCTCGCTCGGATTCGGTTTCGCAGGCGAAGCGGTAGTGACGGACGACCGCATGTGGAGAATCTTTATCATCGTTTTCTTCTTTTTCTGCGTGTTCCAAATCATCTCGGACGGAGAGGAGGAAAGCGAAACAGTTTGGCGGACGCGAGATGTCCGAAATCGGTTCGCACGACTCGACGGAAAGCATGGGGAGATTGACGTTGAAATGAGTATCCGGAGCCGCATCGTCACCCCACGCGTCGTTTCGTGAAGGCACGTAATCTCCGGATTCACTCTTGATGCGAAATGTTTGCGCGGAGTCGACGGTTTTGAAAGCAGATGCGCAGACGGCGAAGCGACGTCGCGCCCAATCGAAATCGGTTATCGTCGTTCGTCTTTTGTTCGCTACTTCTCCGCCTCGCTTTCCTCCTACGCCGCCGGCGAACCAAACGTTTCCAGCGAAGAGAGAATCGTCGCCGCATTGCGTGTCCGGCAACGCGGTTTCGACTAACTGTGCGCTTTGCGAGTAGACTACTTTCGCGTTTTCCGTTTCCGACGAAGACGGCAACGCAGAAGTCACCATCGCCAACGCCGAAAAAACGTACACCGCGGCGCGTTCCATCTGACCTCGAGCGAACTCCACCGTGCCTAAATTATACGCCGCTCGATGGAAATCAGGTGAAATGCGAATTGCCCTTCGAAATTTCAGAATCGCTTCGCTCAAGCATTTCGATTTACTCTCGGTAGACTCCTCTGTCTCCGAATCCGTCATCAACATCGCTCTCTGTCGCAACGCCAACCCGTGGTTATTCAACGCTCGCGATACGCTCATCGAGGTCACCATCTCGCCTCCTTCTCCTTTTCCTCTCAAATACGACCGCTCCATTCCAACTGCCACCGCTTTTTCGTACTTCTCGCACGCCTCTCGCCACAATACCCTCGCTTCCTCCGGTCTTTTCCTTTCCAACACTCGCGCGCGGTCGCCAACCGCTATCGCCCAGTTGTAGTAAATCGTATACCTTTCTTTCCATTTGGACGCGAACTCGTACGCGACGCACGCTTTCGCGTGCAACCCTTCCACCACGTCTCCGTTTTCTTCTTCTTCTTTGAACTGTTCCGCTTGTTCTTGCAACGTCAGCGCGTATTCCGTTAAAAGGTCCACCAGATTCGTTTCCGAGACCGTTTCGTCTTGCAGTCGATGCATCAGCGCATCCAACTTCGTTTGCAACTTTCTCTCTCCGTTGTTTTTCGGTAAAGGCGAGGACGCGTGGACGCGCTGGGAGATGTGCGCGAGCATTTTCTTCCTCTTTTGTTCTTTCGAAAGATGGTCTTTATCGTGTTCTTCCGGCATCGTGTTTCGAGCGCTTTTTAGTGGAGTAAAGTGGAAAAATGTCTTCACTCGTTTAGATACAAATGCACGCGATTGCTCCTCACACACTCTCGCAACAAAGCCGAAATTCGACGCAGAAAAGGAAGTTCGCGCTGCTGTTATTGCTCTTGTTTTTGTTGGTCGTTGTTTTCGGTGGGTTCATCGTCTTTACTAGTACTACTACTACGAATACCATCGGCGATAAAAATGGATTATTCGTAACGGAATTGGAACACCAAGAGGACGAGAGAAGGACGACGACTTTGACGATAAAGAAGAAGAGGAAAGCGAAAGAACGACAGTACGACGAAAACGTGGCGAAGGAGCACGTGCCAATATCGAAGAAAGGAGGAGATTTTGATCCGAACGAGTATTTTATTCACTGTAATCGAAGCAAAACGGAGGAGGATGGAGCAGCTTCTTTAGGAGTGGAAAAATCCTCAGGATTTAGTAGTAATAGTAAAGATGCATCGTCTTCTTCGATGTTATATCAATACGACGCGAGGAAAGACGTGAAACACATAGTCAACGCGATCCACGAAGCGACTTTAAACAAAGACCCGTTTAAATCGGCATATTTCTGCGACATTTTACCGGAAGATTTATACGACGATATGAACGCGTATTTCCCTCCGGCGTACGCGTTGATGAAAGACCAGAGAGCGAACGCCGGGCAAGTCGGGAGGAAAGACGCGGATAAGAGGTACAAGTGTTCCGCGTTTGATATTTTGAAACTGAGAGACGAGAAGAAGTGGGGGAAAGTATTGAGAGCGAAGAAAGTCTGGGAGAGAGCGACGAAAGCGTTGTACTCGCCGAGCGTGAAGTTGGCGTTGTTTATGAAGTTTAAGATTAGTAAGAAACCGGCGTCGAGAGATTTTCGCGTACAAAGCGACGCCGGAGGATTTAGCATAGGAACGCATCCGGATAACAGGAAGAAAATTTTAACGTTTCAGTTGTATTTACCGCAAGATGCGAACGAGGAAAGTTCGGTGTATACGTACGGCACGTGTTTGCATACTCCGGAGCAACACAAACTGAGAGACAAAATTGACGGATCGGCGCCGTGCGAAAAGAAGATGGCGTTTGTCGCGAACACAGCGTACGCGTTTCCGGTGACGCGATCGTCGTTTCATTCCGTGGAAAATGTTGTGGGGAAATCGAAAGGTGCCAGAAAAACAATCATGTTGAATTGGTACACGCACGTGATGGACGGCGCGCAGAGTATGGGCGGCGGTCTGCTCTCGTTACTCGCCGGTTGAGAATTTAGAGATAGATGTAATCATTTGGTACCACTTTTTGTATGATATGATGAAGATTAATATAATAAAAAGTATCAGTCGTTCGCTCTCGTCTAAAACCATCCGCCTCCTTTGGGTTTCGGTAACTCGTAAATAACTTCCCCGGCTCCGATTTTAAACAATTGCCTCGGCGTCGGCGGATCGATGCCCATGATATCCATCGTGTGTTTGATCCCGTTGTTGACGATGTACATGCTCGTCGGCGCGATAAATTCCAAGTGTGGGTGCCACACCTTCGATTTCGCGACTCTCGTGGAGTGAATTTGAATGCCAGTAATGACGGCGTAATCCGCTTTCTCCACGTCCACGGTTTTCTCGATTAAATCCGCCATGTCGCTTTGGATAACTCTATTCGCCAACTTTGTGACCTCGACGAGACCCAAACCTTTATCCGGAATATCCTCTTTATCTATAGCTTTCATCATTCTATTGGTTAAAATAGAAAACTCCGGATCTAACGGGTCGTGCCAACACGTCTCCTCGCTCTCTCTGTTCAACGTCCCTTCTTTATATTGCTTAAACATCGGTTGCATTTTGACCAAAGCCCCGCAGGCGCACGACTGCTGCGCCCGACCGCTTCGAATGACCGATCCAATCTTCCCTTCCGCATCGATCGCGATGTGAGGCAACGCAAACAGAACGTACCTCTCTCTCCCAGTGGCAAAATCAATCGGCGCGTGCGAAAAGCCCGCTCCCAACCCGGTCGTCCCGGCGGTAATCACCCCGCCCAAACCGTCCACGTCCAACGAGTACCCGAAAATGTCGTGAATAGCCGTCTTGAGCGGAAACGTGATTTCGTCTCGACACAACGACGTCAACGCGATGCTGTTATCCGCGGTAAACCCAAATCTTCGAAGCATAACTTCCGTGCGAAATAAGAAATCATCCATCCCGATCGCGTTCGGAAAATGTTTCGTGACCACGTCGATGCGTTCGTTTATGTACGCCTTGCGATTGTGTTGCAACTCTGGGTCGATGTCAAACCCGCCGTACTCGTAAAAGCGAGGCCCGTGCGGGGTGATTGGATCTTTAATCGCCGTGGATAACGTGTGCGGGTACGCGCCGTTATCTGAGCGAGGGACGATTGAAATCGACCCTCGTTTCCCCGTAGTACTGTTGTTGTTGTTGTTTCTGTCGTTCTTCGTGTCCGTCGGCGTCCAAGAAGGTTGTTGTTTCCCGTGACGATGGGGAAGCACATTTCGATTTGACGTCGAGCACGGCGTTTTGACAAAGTTCACCGCAAACGTGCGCATGATGATGATGATGATGTGATGATGACGATGCTACTCCTGCTGTTCTTTTAATGTGCGCGTGTCCTCTCGTGATAACGTGCTTCGGGGAAACTCTCAGAGAAGTTATGGGGAAATTCAAAGGAATAACCTCCCTAAAACCTCGATGAGGAGGAAAAGGAGACAAAAAGCGACAAAACTATTCGAAATGGATAAAATGCACCGTCGAAAAACTTCTCCTTTTCCTCCACGTGGTCGAATTTGGTGGTTCCTGTTGGTTTCCAGTCAAACATTTTTTTCACATCACTCGATTTTTCATTTAATATGAGCAGCTTTTTGTTCTATTTACAAGGTTGTTGTTCTATGTATACGTGTGTGTGTATTATTAACGGTAGATGTGGCATCTGCCGGAACTGGTGCACCCGGCGACGATATTTGCGGTCGGGTGCACGGCCACTCGGGAAGGAATAGCCGTCATCAACTCTGGGCTGTGCAGACGCAGGCCGCGTTTTCCCGACTGCGCGTCGAAGATTTCAACTTCTCTCTTCATGCTTCCGACGGCGATGCCGTCGTCGCCGACCCATTTCGCGCGGAACGGGAGCACCCATCGACCGGTTTGCGTGTTGTGTCGAATGGATACTTCCGGTTTCGAGGACGAGACGGACGGGTTCCACACGCGGACGCAGTCGTCGTAGCACGTGGTTAACAGTCGCTTCCCGTCTGGATTCCAATACGCGCTTTGCGTGGATTTTTTGTGCAGTAATTGGTGCACGGGTTTTTGTTGTTTAGTACTGCTCGAAATACCGCACACCTTTCTTAAATCCCAGACGCAGATTTCGCCGCCACCTTTGCGCATGGCCGAAGACGTCGCGATGGAGAATAAATCGTTCGTATTGAACGACACCGTATTGATTCGCTTCTCTCCGAGCGCGAATTGAGCTGCGAGTTTCTTTGTGCTCGCTCGTAAATCGATCAAGTTCAACATGCCGTCGTTATCGCCGCCGTAGATGACGTTGCCATCGACATTGGTTTCCATGGACGCGAATTCAATGTCGTGTTCGGCGCCGGAGAAGAGTTCCAAAAACTCCCCGCGTTCGCTGTCTAACATCCACACGTGTCCGTCGTACGCGCAACTCAACAAGTTGGATCCGATGATGCCGTTCCCGTTTCCAAATTTAACGTGCGAGACGTATTGCGAGTGCGGCTTGAAACAATAGACGCCGTGCGTGTCCTCGTCCTCGTCGTCCACTCTCCACAACGAAACGTTCCCATCTTTATCGCCAGAGGCTAAGATGATTTCCGACGTGGACGGATGAAAATCCGCGTGCGTCACGGCTCTCTCCGTGCACTTGGCGACGTCGTCTTCTTTCAAATCCAAAGTTTTCGCGCTCAAGAGCGATTTTAAACTCGTCGTATTCGTCTTCGTTTTTGTCGTCTTGATTCCTCTCGTCGTTCGATGAAGATACTCGATAAACTTCGCGTCCGATTCGTCGTCTCCTTTCGTGCTCTCGCACTTTGAAATAAACTTCGAACTCAGTTCAACTTTCACCGTTTTCGTCTTTTCGTTCGCAGTCACGGTCAAAGAAAGAATCGCCTCGCCGGCGCCTTTCTTCTTCTCTTCTTCTCTCGTTTCCAAACCGCCGGACCCTTGCGTAATCATCCTCCCGTCCGCCAAAACAATCGACCCGTCTCTCCTCTCCTGATCGATCCCGCCGGCTAACTCAGCCACCCCTCCGGTTCGTCTCCCGCTCCTCCTCAGCACGACTGGCTCTTTCGCCTTCTTCTCTTTCTTCCTCAAGCCTCGCTGCGACGGTCCGGTCGTTCCTCTTTGTTGCCTCTCCGTCGTCGTCATCATCTCCGACGCCAACTGCCGAATGTTCAAAGCTTCCATCCGCGCTCGGTTCTTTTGCAATCTGATTTCTCGTTCTTTCTCGTACGCCGTTAAAAATAACTCTCGTCCACCTTCGTTCTTCTCGTCTGTTATTATCGATCCTTGGTCTTCTTCTTCTTTCTTTTTGTCGCTCGTCGTTTCCTCCTCCTTCGTCTTTCTCGCTTTTTTGTTCGTTTTGGTCTCCTTTTTCGAGTAATCATTCTCGAAATCGTCGTCGTCATCCTTTAAAACGTGCGCGGCGGATAATCGTCTGCCACCACCGGTATTCGTCGTCGTTTCAATCGTCGACGTCGGAGAAGACTTCAACGACGAATCGTTGTCGAGATGATAATTGCGCTTTTTGTTGTTGTTCTTTCGACCACCAGAGGGAATATTCGGCGTTTGGATGGAATCTAACGACGACGTCACTTTTTGTGCCACCGTGGATTTCTTCTTTCCAATCGTCGTCTTTGCTTTTTTTAATACCTTTGTCGACGAAGCCGCTTTTAAAACGGGAGAAGGACGACGACGGGAGGGAACAGCTGCCGCTGATGACGACGCGACGACTCGCGAAGACCTCCTCCTCCCAGAAGAAGCCGTCATTTTCTCTCTCTCTCTTTCAAGATTGTGAGCAACTCTTTCGAGAGCTTTTTTTGTGCTGCTTTTGAAATTTTTGCAAAGAAGCAGTCTTTTTTTGTTTTGTGAGAAACGAGGTATTTTGCTGTACTGGTGTGTGTATGTGTATGTAAACTTGGACTTTAAAAGAGTTAATGTCGAGTACGCACGTGGTACTTTAAACTACTCGCGTGACGATACCTCTTCTCGCACGCGCGGCATTCGTATGGTTATGTATGTGTATGTAAACTTGGACTTTAAAAGAGTTAATGTTGAGTGCGCACGTGGTACTTTAAACCACTACCACTACGATACCTCTTCTCGCACACGTGGCATTCGTACGGTTTCTCGTTCGTGTGCATACGCTTGTGGCTTTTCAAATGACCGAGTTGACGAAAACTTTTCTCGCAAACATCACATTCGTACGGTTTCTCGTTCGTGTGAATACGCATGTGCCTTTGTAAAACGTGAGAATAACGAAAACGCTTCTCGCACACATCACATTCGTACGGTTTCTCGTTCGTGTGAATACGCATGTGCTTTTTCAAAGTACCAGAATCACGAAAAGCTTTATCGCAAAAATCACACTCGTACGGTTTCTCGTTCGTGTGGATACGCATGTGTCTGACCAAATTGGATGAAGTAACAAACACCTTCTCGCAAACATCGCACTCGTGCCCTCTCTTCCTCTTCCCTCTCTTCGTCGTCGTCGTTTCTTTTCGTATCTCCTTTTGCTCGACTTCAAAAACGACTTCGTCCTCGTCAGGAATCTTCAAACACAACACCGGTGTTGGTTGCTCTTCTTCTTCTTCCACTTCTTCTTCTTCTTTATCTCTCGCATCCAAATACGACACCTTCAAAACCGTCCTCGCGTTCACCGCGCGCTGCGGATGTGGATTCTTTCGTCTCATGTTATTATTAGTATTATTATTATTAGTAGTAATGCATGTATTGCATGTGGTGTTGGATCTGTCTTTTCACCAAAATGAAGATTTTCCGTCAAAACGGCTGTTTTTTTCTTCTTGGAAAAAACAATTTCATTTCACATCTCTTCTTTTGTTGTTGTGACACGTTTGAGAGAAAGAAGAAGAAGTGAAAGAAGAAGAGGAGGAGAAGTCTTTTTTGCGTCGCGAGACAAACGTCAAATCATGTCTGGAGTGAGGACGCGAGCGCAGAAAAGACGGATCGGGGAGAGAGATGTGTGGGATTTGATTGTAAATAACGACGATATTTGTTTCAAACACATTCTTCCGAGATTGAATTCGAATGATGTGAAATTCTTGTACGGAGTGAATAGTGAAACGAGAAAGTTGATTAAGAGATCGTCTCGTGCGGGAGATGTGAAGAAGAGGTTTAGAGTGAGAGAGATGTCGTCAGTATCGACTTTGGAAGTTGCGTGGGAGCATTTTCCGTGGGGTAAGAGGGATTATCTGGGAAGAGAGAAGGACGAAACATATTTCTGCTTGCAAGTTGCTAAAACGAATAAACTCGAGTTGCTCGAGTGGATACGAGAGGAGAAAAAGTGTGAGTGGGATTATAGGACGATTAATGTGGCCGCACGTCAAGGTAATCTGGAAATGGTAAAGTATTGCGTGGCAAATGAGTGTCCTATCGATGAGTTTGCGTGTGCATGTGCTGCCGAAAACGGTCATCTCGAGGTACTCAAATACTTACGCGAAGAAGCCAAAGCGCCTTGGGATTTGGGTACTGCCATTCGGGCGGCTCAAAATGGTCACCTCCACATACTCGAATATCTTGTTGAGCGTAAGTATGATCAATATAGCGAATGGGCGTGTAATTGGGCAGCCAAGTACGGCCACTTGAACTGTTTGAAGTACTTGCGCGAAACCGCCAAAGCGCCTTGGGACTATTGGGCTGTACGAAAAGCGCACGAGAACAAACACCCCGAATGTTTACAATACCTCCTCGACAATAACTGCCCATTACCAGAAGGTTGGCGATACGAACACGGAGTGTTACGCGTCGCATAAGATTGAGAAGCAGAAGAAGAAAACTGAATATACTCGCTCTGTTTGAATACTAATAAACTCTGAGATACACACACACACGTTTACACACAGAAGCAGCACAAAAACACTTCAACAGTCCGCACTTTTCCTCCTCCTCTCGCAAACGTCCTCGTTTCTTCGATGACGACGAAAACGACCACCATGCAACGCGGGTGGTCTCGTGGGTCTTATTTTTTAACGAAGACGACGACACCGCGGGGAAGTCATCGTCGTCATCATCACGAACACGTTGGATTTCGTTTCCCCCATCACGCGCAACGAACACAATCGAACGCGTCCGCGTTCGCGGCGAAGAAGAAGACTACCACGACGAACGCGACGACGTCCTCCTCAAAAAACAACGACGACGACACCAACAACAAAAGCGACGAACGACATGAAAAGAAAAAACGAGAGAACATCGAAGCTGCGCACCACGGCCACGTGTCCGTCCTTTTGAGCGAAGTGTTGGACGCGTTTAAACCGGTGAAGATGCAAACGCACATCGACGGGACTTTAGGCGCCGGTGGGCACGCGACGAAAGTTTTAGAGCAACACAAAGAGGAAGTGAAAACGTTCGTCGGGTTTGACGTGGACGAGACGGCGATTGAAATCGCGAGACCGAGAGTAGAGAGGAGTTTAGGTGTAGACGATGCGAGCGGCGGCGAGAAGAAGAGTAACGACGGCGGCGTCGCGTTGCACTTCGTGCGAAACAACTTTGACCAGATGCGCGCGGCGTTGCGAGATATCGGCGTGGACGGTGCGGATTCGATTTTGTTAGATTTAGGGGTTTCGTCTATGCATTTAGATCGAGCGGAGAGAGGATTTTCGTTTCAGAACGACGGGCCGTTAGATATGCGGATGTGCGGCGGTACAACGAGCGCGTCGTCGTCTTCGTCGTCGTCGTCGTCTTTGACCGCGTTCGACGTCGTCAACGGATGGTCCGAGGAAGATTTAGGTCGCATCTTTCGCGATTACGGCGGCGAAAGACATTGGAAACTCCTCGCGAAACGCGTCTGCGAACGACGAATGGAAAAACCAATCGAAACGACTTTAGAACTGGTCAAAGCTTTAGGCAACCCGCCGGGGAAGCGCGAAAAAATCCACCCGGCGACGCGCGCGTTCCAAGCCGTGCGAATAGCCACCAACGACGAACTCGGTGTCATCGAACGCGTGATACCGCAAGCCATCGAGGTCCTCAATCCGGGTGGTCGTTTAGCCATAATCACCTTTCACTCGTTGGAAGACGCCATAGTGAAAAAACAGTTCCGAAAATTCGCCGGCGTTCCGGAATCGCGAGAACCGACGGTTGGGAGAAGCGCGATGATGTTCCTCCCGCCGGAGGAGTTTGACGATGCTTCGTCGTCAAACCCCTCGTCGTCACCGAAAATAGTCAAAATGATCAACCGGAAACCAATCGGCGCTTCGGAGGAGGAAATTAAAGTCAACGCGAGGAGTCGGAGCGCGAAGTTACGCGTGGTTGAAAAATTATAATATAATAGCACGTAGCCTTTGATGATATGATGAGTAACGATTTCTCGCGCAAATGCATTGCATTAACGCACATCAAAACGGCGGCACGCATCAAAAGCGAGATGTGTTTGTCTCTGCTTCTCTCTCGAATTTTTCTCTCGAATCACCTAAGTAACAACAAAACGTCACACCAAAACTCTTTCTTTCATAATGCTGCACGGCGCCCCGATGCGTCCCAGACGCGGCGGCAGTAGTGGTGGTAATGGTGGTGCGTGGCACGACCCAATCACGGTCGCCTCCCGAGAGTACGGCGGCAGATCATCGCGTCATTATCGATCCTCTTCGCCATCGAAGAATAGATATAAAAAATGGATTTCCAAATTCGCTCACGTTTCCAATGTATTCACGAACGAGAAGAAGCGGCTTCCGAGATGGATAATCGCGATGATGATGATCACGATTATACTCTTAACCACGCGGCGCAGTTCTCAAAGTTCTTTCTCGATGATAAAAGAAGACTCTTCCATCGTCGAGAAAGAGAGCACCATCAAAGGTGTCAAACTGTCTTTTTTCCAACAAGAAGGATCGAGCGAACGAGAGAAAAAACGAGACCAAAATCTGTGCTTCTTTCTGGACGAGAAAATCGCTAATACGAAACATCCACTCTCGCACAAAGTTGCCAGTTTACTGCGTTCGTTTCTCTCATCGAACAGAAAGGAGGAAGAGTACGATTTTTGGCGAGTGACGGCGATCGTCTCGGTCGGTTCGGGACGCGAGAACAACTTTAATCCAGACGCGTTTCAAAGAGCGATGTTCGCGCCGAGCAACGCGGCGATGGGAAGTCGAGAACCGTTGAGGAGAGGGAAGGATGTTTTAGTCACGGAAGTGCTCAGGAGTAGTTCTATAGATGGGAGCGAAGAGGTGAAAAGGTCGCACGCGGCTTTTTTGCGTTTGAGCGATACGTTTCACGATCGAAAGTGCGACGTAGGGCATTTTTTTAATCCGACGTTGGCGCATTTTAGCGCGTTGGCGAGACGCGAGAGAGTGGCGTTGAAAGATGTACCGATTGTTGCGCACAGGATTATCGCGTCTCAAACGGATTTGAATGGCATGAATAAAGCCTTTAGCAGCAGCGATAGTAGCAGTAGTAGCAGTAGTAGTAGTAGTAGAAACATGTTAGAAAGCGAACACATGGACGCCGTCGTATCCGCGACCGCCGATGTGCTCATTTTTGACGATGAAAATTTAGCAACATTTGAAGCGCGGAGAAGGAAAAACGGGTTAGGTGGTGACTTTGCGTTTCCAAAAGGATTATTAGCTCGAGGGATTGGTGGTAACGCGATAGACGGACTCCAATCGAAACAGTTCGAGACGGCGAGATCTTTGGTTCTGAGGTTGCCGAGCTCTCCGGAATCGAGGCTAACGAGATCGAAACTGGAAAAGATGGAAGGCGAGGATGTCAATAATGATAACACCAACCCACTGACGAGAAAAAAAGTGAAGTCGTTCGCGTATTGGGGAGACTTCGACGAAGGCGAAGGTTTGACGTCTTTTTTGGACGTGCTCGATCGCGTGTTGGAGAAACGCAAAACGAGCGTCGTCGCGCCTGTCGGCGCGAATGCGGTGGAACCGCTCGAGGTTGAATTTCGAGGCGAAAACTCCGTATACGATTTGGACGATATCACCGTGCACGGTCACGTGGGCGATAAAAAGAAAGGTACCGAACGCATCGCGTCTTTTCTGGCGGGATTTGGAAGCGAGGAGATTGTAGGGAATCTGATTGATACCTCGGCGATTAAAGAATACGAGGACGAACATTTTTACAGCAAAACGCTCGAACACTATGCAAACGACGACACGTCGGTAAAATCGAGTAAAGACGTCGCGAAAAGTAGTGGCGCAATTGTCGTCATCTTCCCACCGGCGCAAAACTCGACGTTTTACTTTGCGAGAGAAAGTTTGAAAATTGCCGAACTCGTCGCCGCGAATGCGCCGTTTTTAGCCTCGAACGCGGCGTTAGATCGCGCAAAGATTTTTGACGACACCATTCGTTCGCGCGTTTCTTACGGGGACGATACGGCTCACGATTGCGTGGAAACAATGTTACGCGTGTTTGATCGTCGCGTCGGCGAAGGCGGTGGCGTCTATCGCCCGGATGCGTCGAGTAAGACACCGTTTGCGAAATCGTACGACGATATCATCGAGATGAAATGGGTTGGATTGCACAGAGCGATAAAACGAAAGAAAGGTGCTTTATTACCGATCCCGCCGGCTTCAAGACACCCGTCGCCTCGAGTCACCGTCGTTGTCGTACACAAAGATAGACCGAAATTTTTGATCGACGCCGTCGCCTCGCATTTGGCGCAAGACTACGATAAAATGGATTTGATTGTGGTCGATAACGGCTCGAGGAAAACGCCAGAGACCACTAAAATGCTGAATACCATCGAAAATCTTCTCGCCAGTAGAGAAAAGTCCTCGGATACGAACCCGCACAGGAACATGTACAAGTTAGTCCGTCTCGGCCCAATCGCCGCGTCGCTTTCCGGAGCCAGGAATGTTGGCTTGAAAAATGCTCGAGGCGAATACGTTTTGTTTGCCGACGACGACAACTTAGCGAGCACTTCTCAAGTTTCAACGCTCGTCACGGCTATCCTCGCCTCCGAGGCAGATGCTGTCGCGCCCGGAAACGCCTATTTCGTTGGAACAAGCGAACTTGATTTGAAGAAGCCGGCGTTAGGTGGTAATCAATTCGATCTCGGCGGTTGGATACCTCTTGGGGCATCCACCTCGCTGGGCGTTTACGAAGATTGTTTCGGCGACGCCAACGCACTCTTTCGCAGAAAGGCGTTAGAGTCTGTCGGCGGGTGGGACGATATTCCCGGTAACGACGCCGCCGGCGAAGATTGGTCGCTCTTCGCCAAACTCGCTATGCGTGCAAAAGACGCTTCGCATAATCAAAATCGAGGTGTTACTGTCGTACCGCTCCCGACGTTCTTCTACCGAATCGACTCGGTCGGTTCTTTAGCCAAAAAGAGTCGACGCTTCGATTACCGCGCCAGAACGTTACTTCCCTACGAAACGAACGAAATTATTGAAAGCGTTGGGTTAGGTGGCGTTTTGAAATACGCAAGATATGATAGAAAAGCGTTCGAAGATGCTCGAGCGATGCATAAGAAAGAGACGGATCGTCTTAGTTTAAAAGTCCACGCGATATCGAGATTATTGTGCGCTCGATTGAACAACGAAAACGATGAGAGTACAAACGGGAATAACAACAAAATAATCAACGGAGGATTCGAAACGGAAACGGGTGGATACGTAGACGCATGGCTAGGCTTCGAGAAAGGATTCGATTGGCGCAACCCGAACAACATCAAGAACAGGTTAACGAGACACAACTTAGGGGACACGTACGACGACGAAAGCAGCAGCGGCGACGATTCGAGCACGCACGGCGCTTTGGTTTTGAGGAACCCTGGATTTGGCGAATCGCGAGGCGCGAGGCAAGTCATCGAGTTCTCCTCCTTATCCTCCAACGACGCGAAAGTCGCGACGCCGATATACGTCTCCGCCAAGAGCAAAGCAATTTTTGACGAAGCCTCAAAGTTTCATCGTTTGGATCCGTTCAGCTACCCGAAACCAAAAGTTTCCTCGTACGGCGTCTACATCGACCTCGAACACACCGACGGCACGTCCACGTACGGATACACTCTTGGTTTCTCGGCTTTGAAAATGTGGACCAAGCGCGTCGGCATAATCTCGCCCCGCAAACCAGTACAAAAAGCCAACGTGTACGTGCTTTACCGAGACCGAAAAGGGAAAGTTTTGTTCGACGACATCGTGGTGAAGGAGTTGGTTGGAAAGAACGACATTTGCGAAGGCGACCACGACGCGCTCTTTGAAAACGTGGAATGGCTAGAGCCCGATAGTAGCGGAGATGATGATGATACTAGTACCAATAGTATTAATAGTAATAAATAGTTCTGCATTATTAGATATTTAAATAGAGTGTGTACCTAATTAAAATGAGGGAGCCGCCACCAACCGCGTTTCGCTTGAAATATGTTTCCAACATCTCAAATCTAAACGCACAAGTATTATCGGAAAAGTCGACACGAGAAAAGTTTAATACTCTTCGTCCATTTCGCCCTCGCCTTCGCCGGATTCCGCGCCGACTTCTTCGTAATCCTTCTCCAAAGCGGCCAAATCTTCTCTCGCTTCGGAGAATTCGCCTTCTTCCATGCCTTCGCCGACGTACCAGTGGACGAACGCTCTCTTGGCGTACATCAAGTCAAACTTGTGGTCGAGTCTGGAGAAGACTTCCGCGATGGCGGTGGAGTTAGAAATCATGCACACAGCGCGTTGTACTTTCGCCAAGTCACCACCCGGGACAACCGTCGGCGGTTGGTAGTTAATACCGCACTTGAAACCAGTCGGGCACCAATCGACGAATTGGATGGTTCTCTTCGTCTTGATCGAAGCGACGGCAGCGTTGACGTCTTTCGGTACGACGTCGCCTCTGTACATCAAGCAGCACGCCATGTACTTACCGTGTCTCGGATCGCACTTCGCCATCATCGAGGACGGCTCGAACGCGGAGTTGGTGATTTCAGCGACCGAGAGTTGTTCGTGGTACGCCTTTTCCGCGGAAATAACCGGCGCGTACGAGGACAACATGAAGTGAATTCTCGGGTACGGAACCAAGTTGGTTTGGAACTCCGTCACGTCGACGTTCAACGCACCGTCGAATCGTAAACTGGCAGTCAACGACGAGATCACTTGCGCGATCAAACGGTTCAAGTTCGTATACGTCGGTCGTTCGATATCCAACGATCTGCGGCAGATGTCGTACACCGCCTCGTTGTCCAACATGACGGCCACGTCGGTGTGTTCCAACAACGCGTGCGTACTCAAAACGGAGTTGTACGGTTCAACGACTGCCGTGGAGACTTGCGGTGACGGGTAAATGGTGAAACCCAACTTCGATTTCTTCCCGTAATCGACGGACAAACGTTCCAAAAGCAACGACCCAAGACCAGAGCCGGTCCCGCCGCCGACGGCGTTGAACACCAAAAAGCCTTGCAACCCGGTGCAGTTATCCGCCAACTTGCGAATTCTGTCCAACGCCAAATCGACAATCTCTTTACCAATGGTATAATGGCCTCTGGCAAAGTTGTTCGCGGCGTCCTCTTTCCCGGAAATCAACTGTTCCGGATGGAACAATTGGCGGTAGGTCCCCGTTCTCACCTCGTCGATGACGGTCGGTTCGAGATCGAGAAATACGCATCGCGGGACGTGCTTACCCGCGCCAGTTTCGGAGAAGAACGTGTTAAACGCGTCGTCGCCACCGCCGATGGTTTTGTCGGCCGGCATTTGCCCGTCCGGGTTGATGCCATGCTATATATATAGAAAGAAGAGAGAGATGATGAAAAGTCAAAGTCAGTCAATGTAATTTTTTACCCAAAATTAGAAACATTTGAAGAGAGAAAAGAGACAACGACATCATCAAACGCGCACCTCCAAGCAATACAGCTCCCAGCACGAGTTACCTGTTGTTCATCATTCGAAAAAAGCGCATCAACAGAGAACGTTGAGAGAGGTCAGTTTTGTCGTCGTCGTCGTCGTCATCATCTCCCAAGAAAGAAGAAGAAGAAAAAAAGTCAACGACAGAGAGAGAGAATGAGAGAATCTTCGCACATGCGTCCACATGCGAGAAAAACCAAAACCAAAAAACAAAGCGCACCAGTTTGCACGCCAGCTTGGCCGATGTGGATGGAAATAACCTCTCTCATTATTAATAATTATCAGGTGTTTTAAAAAGGTATCGGTGTACGAGTGCAATAGTTACTGCCTTGGATGTGTGTTACGAAGAGAAAAGAAACGAAGTGTCTGATGAGCTTGCGTTTTCTTTTTTAAATAAAGTGAAGAAATTTCTTTGACTTCTTCTTCGAATAAAAAAGAAAGGACTGCCAAAATCGAGTAATAAAAAGAGATTTTTTCTTTTCTTTCGCAACAAACCAACACACAAAAAAAATCATCATCGAGAGACATTAATTAGACCTTTTGCAGAAGAAGAGAACAAACTCGACTTTGTGTGCTGCCTGCGTTTGTTTTTTAGCGCAGCACCACTGCTCTGAGTTGTTCCTCCTGTGCGTGTGTGAAAGAGAGAGAGAGAGAGAGAGAGATTTAGAGAGAAAGAAAGAGAGAGAAATAGACGAGAAATAAAAGATGGGCATTTTAACCAAAGCGAAAGGGATGGATTTCTACCGGAAAATCCCGCGCGACATGACGCAAGGCACGTACCTGGGGACGATCCTCTCCATCCTGGCGACATCTTTAATCGTGTTTCTTTTGATCGCAGAAACGCGAGCGTATTTGAAAACGACGTTCGAGACGAAAGTGGTCGTCGATCGGTCGGTGGATGGAGAGTTGTTACGGATTAACTTTAACGTGTCTTTTCCGGCTTTGTCGTGCGAGTTCGCGTCGGTGGATGTTGGGGACGCGTTGGGATTGACGAGGTATAATCTGACCAAGACGGTGTTTAAGAGACCAATCGATGGGAATTTTCGACCGACTGGGCCTTTGGCGTGGGCGGAGAAGACGCCAGGGAAGGATGGAGACGCGCACGTGAACGAGGAAGAGTTGACGGAGGCGCAGATTGTGGTGGAGAAGCACAAGGAAGCGTTGGCGACTGGACGAGTGACGCACTCGAGCGCGGAACCGTTGACGACAGAGGAAGAGATGCAAGCGTTTAACGACGCGCATTCGGTGACGATGATCAATTTTTACGCGCCGTGGTGTCCGTGGAGTCAACGGTTGCAACCGGTGTTTGACGCGGCGGCGATTCAGTTGCACGAAACGTTCAACACGAATTCGCAAAACATGCACTCGATTGCGCTCGGGAGAGTCAATTGCGTGGAGCACGAGCAGTTGTGCAGGAAACATCACATTCAAGGGTATCCGACGGTGAGAATCTTTACGAGAGGGTCGGATTTAATCGCGCATGGGAGACACACGGATCACGCGTCCTATCACGGGGACAGAACCGTGAGCGCGATTGTAGAGTTTGGGAAGAGCATGGTGGACGTTCCCGCGGGTGGCGAAGGGAACATTCCAGTACCAAAAGGGAAACCGACGAAAGATAACGAGAAGAAACCGCAACCGCCGCGACCGAACGAGCAAATCGATTTCAAAGTCGCCAACCACGCGGACGTGGTCCAAACCAGAGCGAGCACGGGGTGTTCCATCACCGGTTTCGTCTTGGTGAAAAAAGTCCCCGGACACGTCTTTTTTACCGCGGATGCCAAAAACGGCCACTCCTTCGACGTGGACAAATTAAACGTCACGCACCAAGTTCACCACTTCTACTTCGGTCAACAATTATCCGCGTCGAGGCAAAAATATATGGCTCGATTCCACAGAGGCGAAAAAGAAGGAGATTGGCACGACAAATTGGCGAACGATTTCGTCGTCTCGAAAAACCCGCGAACGTCGCACGAGCATTACTTACAAACGGTGTTAACCACCATGCAACCCCTGGGCCCGTTCGCGCAACCGTTCAACGTGTACGAATACACCCAACACACGCATTCGGTCAAAACCCCAGACGGGGAAACGCCGAGAGCGAAATTCCACTTCACCCCGTCCCCGGTGCAAATTTTAGGCGTCGAGAAAAGACGCGAGTTTTACCAATTCATAACCACGTTAATGGCCATCGTTGGTGGCGTGTATAGCGTGGTAGGGATCATCGACGGGTTGATGCACAACACGAGTTTGATGTTCAAGAGGAAAATGCAGCTAGGGAAAGCCATGTGAGTCGTAGTGATGATGATGGTGATGACGACTCCGCGACACCCAATACTTAGAAAGAGCAGAAACAAACCAATTGTTTCGTCATTATTATTATTACTACTACTACTAGGTATTCAAACTCGTCCTCTTTCGCGTCTTCGTCCTCACCACACATTCATCATCTCCTGCCTGGTGTTGTTTTATGGCATTCGTGTTCTTGCCACCGGTTGTCTTTGCTTTTTCTGCGCTCGGCTACGCGACGTATCGTTACGCCAAGAAGGAAGAAACGTCGTCGCCGTCTTTGTTCATCATCGACGAGAAAAAGTGCAAGAACATAGCCAGAGAAGCGCTGTTCGCGTGTAAGTCATCGCCGTCGTTGCACGCAGCAAAAGCAGGAGCAGCAGGAGCACAAGTAACAGGCGATGATGATGATGTCGCGCGTTTAGGTCGTTTGGAAAAAGCGTCGTGCGAGGATAAATACAAAGTTGCTCTGAAGAAGTGCACCTCTCACTGAGGTGAAGTGAACACCCCGAGATGATGACGAGGACAGAGATGACGACAAAAACGGGACAAAGATGCGGCGAAAAGTCGCGAGCGAGTTCGTGCGCGTTCGCGGAATCGATTTCGAACGTTGCAATCGAAACGTTCTCGCGTTTGCGAGAGAATACGGCGCGCGAATATAATTTGAGAGCAGCGAATGAGGAGGAGGAAAATCATCATCTGAGGACTGTTATGAGCGCGTTTATCGCGCTCGACGCGCGAACGAACAGGATGACGTGCTTGACCGTCGCGAACGGGACGAAGACGATTTCGGACGAGGATTTTGATCGGGAGATGGAAAAGAAGAGTTACGAGAGAGGTAAGCTGAGAGATTTACACGCGGAGGTGTTGGCGAGGAGAGCGTTGAAGAGGTATTTAGCGTTGGAAATGAAAGCGTTATCGAACGAAGGCTACGAGGACACAGAGGATTCATTTCTACTCGAGAGAGTGAAACGAGACGACGACGGCGGGGGCGACAGGGTGCTCTTTCAAATGAAAACGCACAAGAGCATTCATTTATACGTCTCTTCGTGTCCGTGCGGGAACGCAACTATACGAAAATGGGCCAAAGGAGGAATGGACGACGGAAACGACACCAAGATCGGGCCGTTTACGATGCCGACGCAAACGCACGAGACACCATTTTTACCACTAGACGTTCAGAAAGGCTCCGTGGCGGTGGCGTTGAAGAAAGCGACGGTGGTCTCGATGCCTGCGAAAAACGACGAGGACGATGATGCGAGCTCGGCGTCGGTCGCTGCGTTATACGAGAACGGAACGCTCGCAAAGGGTACTTTACCAGTCGGAGAAAATCGAGCCGGACGAATGTGTACGTGCTCGGATAAAATAGCCTCGTGGAATGCACTCGGCGTGCAGGGTAGTTTATTGGCCACGAAACTTACGGAGCCTATTTTTATTCAATCGATAACCATAGGGAGGAAGTTTGCGTATAAGCACTGCGCTCGAGCATTTTGCTGTCGCGTTTCAAAAACGTTTCCGAGCGTCAATCACCCGGTGCTGATGCAGTGCGAGAGAAAATTCGACTTGGCTCCCATCGACACGGACTCTGTCGTCGTGTTTGATAACCCACACTGTTTAATATGGACGGCGAGTGAAGAGGATGTGATTGAAGTATGCAACGGCAAAACCGGTCAACGCGAAGAAGAAGAAGACGAACAAGAGGAGAGTTCTTCACGATACTGCTCCTCCGCGTTCGAGTCGTTGTTTTTCGACACGTTCAAAGAGGAGTCTTCGGGTGCCGGTGCCAACATCGAGGAGCAAATGAAAGAGTACGCCGCGATGAATGTCACAATAAATGACTACGACGCCTCCAAGGAGAAGCTCTGGGGGAAATCCTTCATTCCGCGCTCTCAGGAACAAACTCGAAGGAGGCGCGCTAACGTCGGAAAAATGTATTACATACAAAACAAGCGCAATGAAGAGGTAGACAGGTAGATAGATAGATACTTAGAGAAGTCAATTCGTGCGAGTATTATTATTAATATTTGTATTATCACTAGTAATAGATCTTAATATAGTAATTTCCTAGATTTGACTGTTCTTCTTGTTTTACATCTCCGCGGCGCTCACGACGGATAAATCCACTTCTCGTTCGCTTGGATTATAAATCGCAAAACTCCCATCGTCCGCGAAACATCCTGGGTTTACCATCGTCGTTCCCACATTACACACGTCAGTCATTTTACACTGCGTTTCCGATCGATCGCCTAAGAAAATAGCATTCGGCGCCGGGTACAACCACATCGCCTGGTCTCTCTCCCAATAAATCGGCATTTGCGTCAACGGCAACGGCGATAAGTGCGATTGCTGAACTAAAGTCATCGCCAAGTGAAGGAACAAAGGTTTTTCTCGCATTGCTTTTCGTCGTTCACGTTCTTTCGGTGACATGTCTAACTGTAATCGCTCGTCGTCTTCCTCCGTGCCCAAATCGTCCACTGGCGGTAACACACACCCTCGTCGCGCTCTGGCTTGTAAATCGTCTCGGAAAAAGACCAAATCTTGCGAATGCCATCGAATCTTACACGGATTAGACGCAAACTCTACTTTTTGCAAGCACGCGGTGATTTTATGACCTCTCAACGCGGCGGGCAATCCTGGTCTTGGATAGGCGCTCGTATTTCCGGGATCGCCCGGCCCGGGGACAAACACGAAGCGACACTCTTCGCGAATAGACGGGTATTCGTCCAACAAATCCGCCAACTGGTCGAACGATTTCGTGTACGACGCGAAATCATACTTCGTCGGACCAAACGGTACTCGCGTGAAATCCCCCATAAACACAAACAACCCGGGCGGTTTCGCCGATTGATCGTACACTTCAAAAATATTCCTCAATCGTCTCAAACATTTGGAATCGTCCAAGTAACAATCGGAAATGACGACGAATCGTTCGTCTTTCGCTTTCTTTTCTGTTTTGATCAACTCGTCTAAATCTCTCGGTCGCAGCGCGACGTGTTTTCCACCTTGCGCGGCGCCCATAAAATCTGTCGCGTTGGTCGCTTCCAGCGTTTTCCTTCTCGTCTCCGCCGGTGGATGGCCCAACGCGGACACTTCAAAAATGCCGTCAGTCTTCCTCACTTCTCCTGTCGCAATTACCACGCAATTCTCGCAAAACATCCCACTCGTCGCCGCCGCCGCGGTCAAATCAATTCTCATTGACCCAGTCGGATCTTCCAAGTGAAAAATACCGTCTTCCACTTGCGACAAACATCCCATGACGACTCTCGGCCCGTAACACTGACCGACCAACGATCGAAGCGGCGTCAACTCGTTCGTGTTATTCGCGTTAGTACTCGCATCTTCGTTACCTTTTTTCTTCTTCCCAAACGCCGGTTTCGTAAAACTCTCGTGCCTGCTCATTCTCTGCCTCAACAAATGAAACCGTTCCCGATAGACGTTGATTTTCGAATCCGCCTCGGCGTCCATCGTCGCCGGTTGGTCGATTTTCGCAAACACGTTTCTCGTTTCGTCGTACTGATACCGAGGCGCGTGCGCGAACGCGTCGCACACGACGATGGCTTCGTCTCGGAGTTCGTTTTGCAATCTCTCTTGGTTCGCTCGGTCCTCGTCGTCCGATTCATCATCAACATCAACATCATCATCATCTTCTTTTTCTCCTACCTCTCCGTCTTCTTCGTCCACCGCCATCGGCGCATCACGATTTATCACGTTTTCAATCTCCTTCTTCCTCTCCATCTCGCCCACCGCCTCCCGCGCGATCTCCTCCGAGACCACGCTCGTTTGCAAGCACTTCCCGTCCAAAGCGTTTAAAATATCCTCCACGTAATCCTCTTCCTTCTCTCGAGTGTCGAACTCTTTCTTTTGAATGAGAGCGGTTAACGCTCTCATCGCTCGCGCTTCCAGCGTTAACGACTGGTTTTGGAATAACCCGTTGATTTCGTTCGGTCGGAGATGTTGCGTTTGTTGCCCCATGATGATGATGATGATGATGACTCGAGAGACGATTTGATTTTTGAAATTTCAATGGAATTCTCTCGGAAACGCCTCTTTCTTCTTCTCTCCCGTTTTCAAAAAGAACAGCGCTGCTTTACCAATCACACGAACGCGACGATCGACAAAGCTTTGTTCTTCTTCTTCTTCTTCTTCTTTCAAAACGTGAAACGCTCTCTTCTTCTCGCAAAGAGGAGAAAGGGCAGCGGCGAAAGAGAATACACACAGAGCGCACAAGAGTGGAGCAAAAAAGCTTCTTTTTCGAGTAGTGATGCAAGAAAGAAAGAAAGAAATCCAAGACCAAAAAACAAAAAAAAGTGAAAAAAAGGCAGAAACGTTTTTTTGCACCGAAAAAGAGACAAAACACGCATCACTCGTGCGTTTTCCTCCTCATTCAGATAATAGAGAGAGAGAAAGAGGATAGAAAAACCAACATCACGATGACTCCGATGATGATGCAGACGATTCATACCCAGCGATACCAGAGCGGGAATTCCGCCACCTCGTCTTCCTCCTCCTCGAAGAAGAGCACGAAACAACAACCTTCGTCGTCGTCGTCGTTTCG
>Ga0209305_1000516_pt1 | contig 27985 bp, 42 predicted proteins | sample COGITO_mtgs_1103_FD_184792 | JGI IMG/M metagenome (GOLD analysis project Ga0209305, IMG submission 184792) | Pelagic marine microbial communities from North Sea - COGITO_mtgs_110321 (SPAdes) (version 2) | ecosystem: Environmental > Aquatic > Marine > Epipelagic ...
GGTGGAGGTGTAGGTGGTCTAAGTACAGTTAACATTTATAAAAGACGATATATTTATTTTGAACACCTAAGTGGGTCCACCTCAATGTAAAAACATTCACTTTCGAAACACCATGAACGCTACTACCATTTCCGCCTACATTGCCAAGCTCGAGAACGAGAACAAGCTCCTCCGCGAGGAAGTCCACGAACTCAATGATGACGCCGCTGACTACAGGATTGAGATTTTCCGCCTAAAGGCGGTGATCGAGGACCTTGAGGAAGAGTTGGATGAAGACTACGAGTCTGACGCCGAATCAGTTGTAAGCACCGAGGACGAGGAGTCTGACGAGGAGTCTGACGAGGAGTCCGACGACGAGGACGACTTCCACATCTCCCGGAACGCCGCGATCGTCAATGCCCTGCGGAAACTGTCCGACCTTGAGAAGGATGATTTCAAGAGCAAGGCGTATTGGAAGGCGGCTGAGGCTGTCGACAACATCCCCTACACCATCGTGGATGGTGAGTCTCTCGCCAAGGGGGAGACCAAGGTCCCTGGCATCGGCAAGAGCATCGCCAAGAAGATTGATGAGTTTCTCGAGACTGGGATAATTTCAAGACTCGAGGATCTCAAGAAGAAGCCTCCTACGACCAATGAGTGCATCTTCGATGCCCTCGGGGAGGTGTCTGCCCGAGAGACAGATGTTCACAAGAAGGCTGCCTACAAGAAGGCTACCCAAGCTATCAAGAACCTCGACTTTGATGTGACCTCCGGTGAGGAACTTGTCAAGGGTCCCAACAAAGTCGCTGGCATTGGTAAGAGCATCGGACGCAAGATCGACAACTTTCTGCAGTTTGGGGAGATGAAGTAATTAGCTATAAAATTTTTAATATTTAACATCACTGTCTCTAATAATCATGTCGCGGATTACCTCGTATAAAACAGAAGTTAGGGCAAACTTGTAGGCCAAAAATCCTACGAATGTAGCTCCATAATCAAAATCAAACGCAAATGGTGCATTATTCCACGCCATTTCAAATGCAGCGGTGCTCACTGGCACAAACATCTGCTTCTGAAATGTCGACCTCTCTATATTGTCCACATGATCCGATAGGAGGTTCATGTAGGTGTAGGATGCTAAAGCACCAAGGGTTGCAGATACCCCAACATCCGCTCCCTGTGTAATAAAGTATGATGTAGATAGAGCCGCACCATAGGCAGCTGTAGAGTTCTTGAGACTGGTCTTGAGTTTCTCATATTCGGGAATAGAACGATTGGTGATAGGTAGACGGGTAGGTTTCGCAATAGCAAGAGTCAACATATACTATCTGTAAGATACTTAAAATCTTTATCCCAGTTATAGTATATGCCCTGTCAACTGTGTAAGAAGAAGTGTGGGGTGCCCATAGAATGTAAGCACTGTAGTGGAAATTTTTGTCCACGCTGTCTTCATCTAGAGAAACACGGGTGCTCAGGTCTCGAGAAGAAGGTTGAGAAAGATTTGGCTACACTCGATAAAAACACGTCGTATGAATACACACCGAAATGCTTAAAGATTTAGGTAGATTACTAATCAGTGGGAGGGAGGAAAGCTGAGATGCCCGAGTGGTCTAAGGGGGGTGTCTTAAGAACATCTGGCGTAAGTCGCGTGGGTTCGAACCCCACTCTCAGCATATCGCACTCATAGCTCAGTGGTAGAGCGCAAGCTTAGTAAGCTTGAGGTCAGGGGTTCGAAACCCTTTGAGTGCATTTTTAAATGTGAAAAATCCATATTTAAAAATGTTCAAAACTTATATAGAATGGATGTCCACAATATTACATCCGCTTGTTTTCTGATACCATTTTCAACTCTATGTGTTTCAGAAATATTTTTAGGCTACGTGGTGTATCCAATGTTTCTCACCCACGCCTTAACATTTTATATGTCCTACGAACTTGTATGGATTTACATACAACCCAGGATTATACATTCGTTTCCTAAACTCATTATACTACACCATATCATGGCTTTAATTTACGCTATAAGACCTCTGTATACCCCTGAAGAAGCCTACCTTACGGCATATCTGGGGTTGGTTGAAATTGATACATCTATGTTGGTACTCAAACACATATTTCCAAAAAATCAAACCATTCGGGAAATATATTTATTTACAAATGTATTCTTCCGTGTTTGGTATGAAAGTTTCATGTCTTTAGTTGTATGGTTCTTATATGATGATAAAAACCTATATGTGAGAATACATGTAATGACCTGTCAACTCTTTTTCAATATTTTCAGTTGTGGAATATGTATGTTGACCTATCGCGCCTTAAAGAATAAGCGCCTTAAGGATGTATAATGTCCCTCGGGGTCAAAAAACTTGGATATGATTCTATTCTACCTACTCGAGGTTCTGATGGTGCTGTCGGCTACGATCTCTATAGCAATTGTGATGGGGTTATCGCAAAAGGCAAAAGAGGGCTCATCTCCACGGGCATCGCGGTATCACTCCCCCCGGGGGTATATGGTCGGGTTGCTCCAAGGTCTGGGTTGGCTGTAAAACATGGCATTCAAATTGGTGCCGGTGTCATCGATCCAGACTATACCGGTGAAATTTCCGTCGTCATCTTCAATATGGGGGATGCCGATTTTGAAGTGAAGAAGGGTGACCGCGTCGCACAGTTGGTCCTAGAGAGGTGTGAGACCCCACCCATTGAGGAAATTGGTCTCCTCCATGAAACTCTCCGGGGTGAGGGTGGCTTTGGGTCTACGGGTGTTTAGAGCAGAACCAGAAATCTTCGGGTACGGGCATGAAGAGTACACCCTCCTGTGTCGCCATCCAAAGCTTGGATTTATGCATATCTGGGTATGACATGAGTAACCAACGCTCCCAAAAATCTTGAGAAAGGTAGGTATCCCAATCTTCCATAGTACTTTCCTTAACTTTCAACATACCCCTGTGAATTTCATAGGGATCCCTCTCAATTCGCACCTCCTTGGGTAGGATCGCCCCCTTCCTAAGAAGTTGTGCCCTCATTATGCGGGGATTTCCATGATCCACATAGTAGTCAACCCCATTTTTCCCAAAATCTATCGATCTTTTACATGGCAAAGTTACTCTGTACCTGTGGGTGACCGAGGGACTGGGTCTTAGGACGACGTGCATTTTATATAAAGATTACAGATTATATTCATACATGAAGATATATGAATCCCTGGATGGAATTACTATTAGAGTTGGTACAAATGCCAAGGAGAATTATGAACTCGTTGAATCGAGTCATGCGGCGAATTGGTGGCTTCATGTCAAGGGGTGGCCAGGTTCACATATCGTAGTTTCTTATGATGGAGATTTCTTACCAAAAGAAACTAAGAAGGATGCGGCTGCGTTGGCTGTTCACTATAGTCAGGCTTCGGATAAGAAACATGTTACAGTAGATTTGATTCGTGTGCAACATGTATATCCATTAAATACACACGGTTCCGTTGAGCTCTCGCGAGACCCAATCGAGGTCTCGGTGTTTATAAATCGTGAAAAACCGAGACTTGACCGGTTGATGAACAAAATTTAAACTTTTACGTGATTCATCTCGGGTTGAACTATTCTTCATTGTTTATAGTAGGTAATATAAAGTTTTGCGTCACCTTGAGTATATATGAGCAGCAAAAAGGTTGAGGTATTTACACGTCTCACCCCTGATGAGATTGACAAGCGTTCGATGGATATGCGTTCTGCTGTGATGGAAGAGGCAATTAAGGGTGAAAAAGTTCGTTACAAGTCCCCCGAAGATCCAGAGAAATTTCTAAATTTTCTACAACATCGACTCACAATTTGGGAGGATCTCAAGGAGGATACCTTCCACGCTAAGGGTATGTATGAGAAGACGAAAAAACTCATCGACGAATGGAACTAGAGAGATGCTCCTGAATCAAGTGTGTCATATTATTGATGGAGAGCAAGGAAACACCCGAAATTTTGGAAAACTCCTTTCTCTCTTGAGTTGTCATTTTGGGTTCAGTTGAATAGTGAACGATACCAGCGGCAATTGTCGTTGACCGTTTACCCATGATATTCGGGGACTTCGCGACGCAACCATAGACCCCCTTGGACGTCCTCACTAGACTTGGTCCAGCGCCCATTTTTTTTAAAAGGTTTTCAACTGCCAGGAGTTTTACCTTCGAAATCTTATGCTCGAAGTTTCGGGTTTCTTTTTCATCGTTCCTCGCCCTCTCCTGTGCCTCCACACGGCGCTTTTCATCGATCCTCGCCCTCTCCTGTGCCTCCACACGGCGCTTAGCTGCCGCCTCACGGAGCCTCGAACGAAGCCCCGTCGCGTGCGCTCTTGCCCGTGTGATCTGTTTTTGGACATCGCGACAATGTGTCCTCATTTCTTTCACCTCCTCTTTCAATTTTTTTATTTGATTGTTGTATTCTTTCCTTTCAAAATCAAATTCATCGCGACTTTTATTGAGCTGGTCTATAGCCTCTTTTGTAATTTTTATGAGCGTCTTCTCCTTCGCGGATGGTTTGAATTGGGTTTTTTCGATTTCCACTACAATCCGGGAAGAAGTTTCACGAATACTCCGTACTTTAACCATCTTACTTTTTAAATCCCCTTTTTTTCAATTAACTTAGGCGTCGAGATTTGATAGATTAGAAAAAATTATCAGTTCTGTACATATTAACCCCAAATGAACCAGTCTTACCAGTCACTGAGACTGTTTCATTTCCATAAAGTTCCTGGCAGCCAATGTCCTCCATACAGTCTCTAGCGTTGTGACTCACGGGGACCGGGTACAGGTTTTCACCACCCGTGGTCGTATAGTAGTGGTACCTATCACGGCGACCACGAACCTCCTTGCCGTAGAGGGGGAGGGTCTCATCACCTGGTCCGGTAAGTAAGCCCATCTGCTGCATGTGACCGGGTTTGTACTCCTTAATTGGGGGACCCCTAAACTCGGGTTCACGCTTTTGTCTAAAAAATGGTCTACGGGGTGGAGCCGGGGGGGGAGTCACAGGTTTCGTGACGACTCGGGGATTTTTCCATAGGTAGGTTACAGCGACGATGAGTACGACGAGAGCCACCCACAGTGTTTGAATCTTAGTCTTATTCTTCATATACTATTATTAAAGAAAATCTTTGACATAAAGACATGAAGGTCTTGGCCATAGATATAGGATTCCACAATATGGGTCTCGTCCTCGCTGAGTGTGGGAATGGGCCAGTGATAGAAGTTGAGTACATGAAAAAGGTGAGTTTGGAAGACTACAAATACATTTACAGTAATGACTTTGTTGACTTGGTTCCTTTATTTGTAGATGACCACAGAGAGGTGTTCGATAAGGCTGAGCGGATCCTCATAGAGAGACAACCACCCCAAGGCTTTACGAATATTGAGATTCTACTCCACTATATGTTCAAAGATAAGGTTCTATTGATTTCACCCCTGACAATACACGCACACTTTGGGATGGGGCATCTAAACTACGAGGAGCGGAAAGAGCGTGTTCTTGTCAAGATGGGAAAGTATATAGATTTGGATACCATTCCATACGAAAGGAAGCATGATATAGCGGACGCGTACTGTATGCTTATGTATTACAATTTTAAGACGAGTGTTCACTTTTTTGATCGATTTCGTTTGTCTCCTTCTTGAGAATTTCTAATGCGTTGAGGACGTTGGAAAACAGGTTGAAAATATCACCCGTATTTTCATTTTCTATACCATTTCTAATTTTTTCAATATTATATTCAAATGATTCCCTTTCCTTCTGTATATTATTTAGCTGAACTTGAAGTACGTTAATTTTTTGGTTTAATGTATCGGTGGTTTTCTCCATAGAATTGTCAAGTTTTCTAATCTCTTTATTGTAAAGGGTTCGCTGCCTTTCTAGTATTTCAATCTTTACAGTAGACTCAGTCTGTTTAATTTGGTTATTAACCTTTTCAATTTTTTCTTGAACATCTTCCAAATTTACTAGATACGTTTCGTGACAAAGTTCACGCATCCTCACGAGTCTGGATATCTCATTGTAGATTTTACTTTCCATATTGTATTATACTAGCTGCGTTTCTTTAATTGTTTGAAATCTTCAAATATTATATTCAAATGCCCCAATCTATACTGTACAATTCCCCATAGAACGAAAAATAACGTTTTTGTACATTTATTGACATCATTCTCTTCCATCTTGTATATTGGACTCACCAATCTGTGCATAAATGTTTCATCTTTATTTTTCCCTGTAAAGTACATTTCTGCCTGTGTCATTGCGCACGTATCGTCATTCACCGACCAATGATAAAATAAGAATGGTATGAGAATTGAATAAAAGTGGAGATATCTTTTATTATTTGTAAATGGAATGATCAGTATACCAATCAGAAAAAATAGATGAATCAGAAAAATTATATTCATCTATTATATAATGACAGAAGAAAAAAAGATTTCTCGTGAAGAGATGCGTCTGTCATGGACAGATGGCCACGAAAATATACTCAAACAGTGGGGTGAGGCCTCTGCGTGTTACAGGTATATGCATCATCGTGCGTTTTTCATTTACAGACGCTCAAGTATTCGGTTCACTTTACCAGTTATTATACTTTCTACTATAACTGGGACTGCGAATTTCGCCCAAGGTACCTTCCCTGAGAACGTACAGTCGTTCGCTCCCTCTATAATTGGTGGTTTAAACCTAACAGCGGGGCTCATAGCGACTATATCCCAATTCCTCAAAATTAATGAACTCATGGAAAACCATAGAACAGCTGCGTTAGCTTTCGGTATGCTTTCTAGGAACATTCGTCTTATGTTAGCCCTAGACAGGGGGGAGCGTAGCAAGGAGGGTTTAGATTTCGTCGGTGAATGTAAAACGGAGTACGACCGCCTCTTAGAACAATCACCCTCGGTGCCCAAGTCTGTATTGAAGCAGTTTGAAGATGAATATCCTCTAGACAGTGTATTTACCAAACCAGAGATTCTCAATGTGCGTTCAATTCCACTACTCACTTTACCGAGAACGATAGACCCCATTGAGGCAATGACTGCCGGGACCCCCCTCGAAAAAATAGGTAAATTCTTATCGAAAAAGGATGAACCACCCCCCGCAGGATTCTTCGGACCATCTTTAGGTGAAGAGGAAGAGGAAGAGGAAGAGGAAGAGGAAGAATCTACCGAGGGGGAACCTGGAGAAGAGATAGACGTCGAGCAAGGTAGACAAGAATAATAATCATGATCAAATTGGTCAACAAACTACATGCAACATATGGTACAATTTTCCTTTTTAAAGGTTCTACGATACGTTTATGTAGTGCGCTATTTTCAAGTACCAAATCTATCGCTTCATTAGTAAGATCATCAATGGAGTCATTCATTAAGGTAACGCCACAAAAAAATAACACACCTTTGACAACGATTCATCAAAAACATATAGACCTGATACGCAAATATATTAGTAGCGGTAAAAACGTGTTTATATGTGGGAGTTCTGGGGTTGGTAAAACCTACATTCTTAAAGAAGTTTTACGAGACACCCGTCATATAGAATTACAAACTGAACACCTGAAACGTAAAACGTATGTTCTTTCGTTTATAAAGACCACGTCGCAACACGCATTCATTGATGATTACGACCCACTATTTAAACCAATCATAGAACAGGTTTCTGATGGTGTCCCAGTCACACGCGGATCTCTTATAGTAACGACAACAAATATGTGTATGTATCCCAACTTTGAGACGGTCTTTATTCCAAAACATAAACCCGAAACTTTGTTGAGATTGGCAGATAGTTCAGATACCAAAGCATACAATGCAGCTGTGCGTTCACAAGGAAATATTAGAAACTTTTTCACATATCTGGAGGGCTACGATGAAATGGATACATTTCAAACACCCAAAGAATTTATATCCGACATACTATGTGATCCCAAACCGATTCAAATATATGACAGTATAAGTGAACATGGTCACATGTGGGACATATTCCAAGAAAATTACCTAAATTCAGTGGGTGTAGACACTGTAGCTACCTCCCATTCCTTTTCAAACGCAGATTATTTTGATAGTCACATTTACTCCTCTGGAAACTGGAACCTTATGCCATACTTTGTTCTCAGTGCCTTGACAATACCCAAATACTATTTGGGTGAACCCCTTTTAAAGAGTGCTATTAGACCGGGGAGTTGTTGGACCAAACATGGAAATTATAAGATGAGAAAACAGAAAGTCAACGAAATCTACAAAAAATCTGTGGGTGGTTTGGGAGTTGATGAACTGTGTTTGTTAAAGTTGTATGCTGAAAAAGGAAACTTGGAGCCCCTCATTAAGTATAAAATAACCCCACAGGATTTCGATGTTATGAATCACCTTGCAGTTGGAAATGGCTTAAAATCAAGAGACGTCACGAGAGTAAAGAAAGCCTTGAAGAATGCATACGAACGAAGATGATACAGATACTGAAACCGAAGAATGTGTCCGGGTCGTAGGGAATGAGATTCTCTTCTACGGAACTATTGATCGAGATAATGCTATGGAATTCGTTGAGAACTTCAAAAAACTTGAAATAGAACTTCTCAAGAAAAAGGCTGAACTTATCGGATACGAACCAGAGATCCGCGTCCACATCATGAGTGAAGGTGGTGACATATTTTCAGGCTTCAACATGATGAATGTTTTGGAAAGTTCCCGCGTGAAGGTTATCACCATCGCACAGGGGTCGTGCTGTAGTGCGGCAACATTTGTCCTACTTGGTGGCTCCGAGAAACGAATGGGTAAGGATGCCTATATCCTCATTCACCAGATTTCCACCGAATTCTGGGGCAACTTCCAAGAACTCAAACATGAACTCAAGTCATCTGAAAAGTTCATGAAGAGAATCAGAAAGATGTATCTCTCCAAGACTAACATCCCCGAAAAGAAGTTTAAGCGTCTAATGAGGAAGGATCTATACCTCACCCCCAGTAAGTGCCTCAAATATAAGATTGTCGATCGCGTTGACTAATGTTGACGGAACGCTTATAGAGACCCAAAACACACAAAACTATAAAAACGATACAAAATGTATTCACATTCATAGGGACAGATGTGAATTCTGGAGGCCTAAGTCGTTCCATTCTACCATAATTTACAACTGGTATTTCAGACATCTAATTAAAGTTGAGAAATTAAATATGACTACAATGGAACGACTTATCAGAAAAGACAAAAATGGTCGTGAGAGATTCACTGACATTCGGGTCGAAGACCTCGGAGACGGAACCGCAGACATTATCAAAAGCACTGGTGTGGTCGGGACTGATAAAGCTGCATTTTCTAGGACCAACGTCAAGACTGGCTATGAGAAGGCGTGTGCCCGTGCTCAGACCATGTGGAACAATGAGCACATCAAGGGTGTCCAGGTGATGCCTATGTTGGCCAACAAATGGGAGGAACGCCACAAGTACATCTCCACCCCCTTCTACGTTCAACCCAAACTGGATGGGGTTCGCCTCCTCGTTTCCAAGGATGGCTGCTTTTCCAGAACCGGTAAACCCGTTAAGGGTCTGGATCACCTCAGTGATGGACTGAGGGAGGGGGAGTTCTTAGATGGAGAGTGCTACGCACCCGACATGACGTTTGAGGAAATCACAAGTATGTTCAAGACAAACCCCACCAAGTTGAACTTTTACATATTCGATTACTTTGATCTCGAACGTCCCGAACTCACGTTCGAGGAGAGGATGGATTGTGTCAGTGTCGAAACCAAACTCCTCAAGAAGAAGTCTGATGTGGAAAAGTGGCACGATCACTTTGTTGATCAGGGCTACGAGGGTATCATGATTAGGGAACCCTCCAGCACCTACGAAGTTGGGAAGAGGAGCAATTACCTCCTAAAGTTTAAGAAATTTCAGACGGAGGAATACGAAATTGTTGGGGCCAAGACGGGGCATGGGAGGGATGCCGATGCCGTCGTTTGGGTGTGTAAATTAACCAACGGTCGAGAGTTTAATGTCAGACCCGAAGGCACAATCAAACAAAGAGAGGAACAGTACAGGGATAGGAAGAAGTACATGGGTAAAATGCTCACCGTTAGATTTCAAAACCTAACTGACCTGGATGTACCGAGATTCCCCGTTGGTGTGGTAATTAGAGATTATGAATAATGTTGTAATAGATAAATGGCTCGTATCGCAATTGATGTCGATGAAGTTTTAGTCAATTTCCTTTATCCAATGGCTCGATCTAGAAGACTTGGAAAACCAAAGAAACTCAAATACAACTACGTGTACCGCGAAATTTTCGATATAACTGAAGAGGAATCTCAGGAGTTTGTCAAAGAGTTTTACAACTCCCAAGCCTTTCGCAATCTCAAACCAATATCGGGATCACAAAACGCCATGAAATGGCTTCGTCGAAGAAGTGAAAAAATGTATGTCGTCACCGGGCGTCAAGACGTGGCTAGAGAACAAACAGAAAAGTGGATAGAAACGTATTTTCCGGGTATCTTTAACGATGTGATACTCACAAATAGTTACACACCACATGAAGTGAAAAAGGTTGATGTATGCAGAGCTCTAAACCTGGGTATGATTATCGATGATAATAGGGCAATTTGCGACGAGTGTTTAGATAACGGTATTCGGGCGATAAACTTTGTTGGTGAAGAGATGTATCCGTGGTGTGAAGAAAGTGACATCATGTTGAAAGGATGGAAAATATTTTATTCAGATATATAAATGTATTCTCTACTATGTAAACCCGTAGTGTATCCCTATAATTTGATGGTTACAACCAAATTGTGTCGTGTAGTTGTTTTGACACCCGCACCCAACGAATCAAAAAATAAATACACCATCGAGATACTCGATGCACCACCCGTAAATGTAGATACTACAGAAGATCATTGACTTGGGGGTACGTCAATGGGTGTGAGATCAACTTTCATATTTTTTTTCGTCTTTTTGTCGGACTGGTCACTATTCTCCCCCTCCTTCAATATTCGTAATATCATCCATAATGTGTAAAGAAGTAATATTGTAAACAAAATAAGAGTCATTACGACAATTCTTTTTTCGCCGTTAGCCATTATATTATATACACAATATATTTTAGCCTGATTACTGAACACGGGTAACTGATCCAAACTTATCTTTCATCATAATAACTTCATCACATTTTCCACCCCTAATAGTCATCACGGGTTCACCACACTTATGTCCATTTGTTTTAAATCTTTCACACGCAAACTCAGTTTTCATCGTGATGTTCATATTCTCACTGTATCCGATGAAAACCTTGTCTACACAATCCTTCGTATCAATTGATTCAACCGTCACCTTGACACAATAACTTCCAAACTCCCTGTCCTTTTTAATTTTAGTTGGGGGTGGTGGGTGCTCAGTGAATGCACTCATTTTTACCCTCATTCTATTCCTGATATACGTAAATGGTTTGAGAAGAAGCATCTTAATTACACTTTGTTTGGATTTTTTAAGTTCATTACACTCTTTCTCTTCTTTAGGCTATCCTTTTTCCAACCGGTATTTTTTATATGTTCCGTGGAGGTAGCCTTCAGATTCTTAAATTTGAAAACACCATTCGTCGACAACTCTTGCCACTCGTGAAGGGAAATCTTAGAGTGCCTCAATTCATCGGGAGTCTTCTCACGCTTATCCAATATTCTATCATTCAGGTGATCATCTGCCGCCCTCATGAGGTAATACGCCATCCCAGTTATCTCATCTTCCGTAAAGTGTGTATCGGTACCCTCATCCAAATAATTCTTAGAGAAGGATTCCTTTATGAGGGCCCTCAGCTCGTCGAAGTCTAAGTCCCCCTTACCATCCTCGTCGGCATCCTTGAAACTCTTCGTCGCTACACACGCCTGAGCGGCGTAGCGAGCAGCTTCCCTCCCAACTTCGTATTCTTCCTGTATCACACCCCGGTAAATTTGGGATTTATTGCCCAGAGCAAATTTAGCAATGAAGCTGACCAATGTGGTAGCAATCCCTAGCATAACAACACCCGAAGTCAATTGAATGAGAATAAACACATAATCAACTTCCCCAACTAAACCAGTCTGTTGTATATCAAAAAGTATACCATACCTGTAAAAATCGTAGTAGATGCCATTTGGTTGACCATTGTATAATATGACTGGGTTATTCGTTTCAAAGCTATCTGTTGTGTAAAAATCTTGACTGTATAATATTTCATCACCCTTAGAGAACCACCCAATCTTAGGAGACACCGTTATGACAGCGTACACATCATCATTACCAATTTTCACTTTGAATTCTTTATCCAAATGAAAGTTGTGGTACTTGACTTTAATGTTCAAGCGTACCCCACTTGTCCGAACGTAGGGGTAGTTTTGTGAATCTTCACCGGCACCCTCAAAACCTGTGATGTCCCAATCACCTTTTTGTTCATTGAATGGTTTGTCGAGTTTAATTTCAGCAATGTCTAACCATTCAGAAACTTTTAAACGAATAGTTTCACCCTTTTCAAAAATGTATAGATTTTCTTCAGAACCCTCTCTCCTAATATATGTAATAGGTTTTGCACCAGACTCGACCGAAGAATCGAAATAGTGATTAAACGCGAAATAACTATCCTCTATACCCGAGGCCAAAAAGTTTTTGGATATAGAATGCTCACACCTCCCCATAACCTCGGTACCTGTATCAAAAAGCCATGGATATCTTGTACAACTGCCTGCATTTTTCATATATCGCTGTATGATTGTTTGATGAATATGTGTGGTAAAAAACATAACATTTCCTGAAGGGAGCTTTGAAATAAGTTCAGAACCTGAATAATACGCACACACCGGAGTTTCGTAGATCCAGTCATCTGAATATTTGAACTTATAGTTGGTGAGACTATCACAAAATGACGCACCACCGTTGTATATAGCCTTTTGTGTAGAAGTGTAGTCAGTCGAAGCTAGGCCCCAAGCACTCGAGACCCCCGTTGGGACCTCGGTCACGATATAGGTCTTACCTAAAAACAGTGAAAATATAACCCACCCCACAATAACCACACTGAAGAATATATTTAACGCGGCAAGTCGCCAATCACGGATGACCACGACTTTATTGGCGGTGAAGGAAAGGTTCACGATGTTTGAACGCATCCAGCGCCACGCTGGATTCATCTTCTTTGGAACATATGTCATATACTAAACTGAGAGATTTTACATAGTGGACAACTATCTAAAAACTCTTCCAACCGGGGTCGAACCGATGACCTTGCGATTAACAGTCGCACGCTCTACCAACTGAGCTATGGAAGACTGTTCCTTTCTACCTGAATCGAACAGGTGACCCATGGAACTACAGTCCACTGCTCTGCCAACTGAGCTAAGAAAGGGTGTGCTATTAATATACGGCACTATGAATACAACGCGACAGAGAGGGCTCCCCGAGGTGAGACCGGTTAAGGTTCCTCACCCCGTCGGCTCCATCAACGTTTATCCATTGGTTAGGGTTTCAGGTTAGGTTGGTGCAATACCGATGCCCCCAATACAGATGGGTTCGCCCTTTACATGGGACACCGGCCCTTCCCTCCACCCAAACAGCTCCCAAGAAGATTCGAACTTCTGTTGGTGGTTTCAAAGACCACAGTGCTAACCAACTACACCATAGGAGCGGTGGGCACTCGACCGACTACACGTCAGGAGTGGATATATCATATTCAAGGGTTTCCTCTTTAAGTCCATTTACAAACTTCATACCAGCCAAAGAGACGGAAAAGAGACCAGCAGATGTATTCGCGACGATCATGGGAACTACATTGAAATGTATAGAGTATACCAAACCCAAAATACTTGCTACGACATTTATTCCAAGGAAAGTGTAATTGATAGCGTGGGTGTCCTTGGTCTTGTGAACATGTACTACCTGGGGGATAAACATGATCGAAATAAGCACGGCACTCACCAGACCAATCCAGTTTACGAAGGTATCTGTATCCATACCTCTATTTATTTTCTAACTTTTAAGTAGGTATGACATCGTTGTTTATATTACTGTCAATTATAGTTGCTATAATCGTAATCAACATAAACGCCAAGGCGAGTGGAAGATCATACTACGATTATAAATGTTTTCTGTTAACTCTCAAAAATGAAGATAAACGACACAAACAATTTTTAAAAAGTCACAATCGTGAAGTACCCTTAGAAATCATTTATGGACCAGACACCAGAAATGTTAGAATTGCGAGGGAGTACCAAGATGTTGTAGAACCCGAGTATTTTGAAAAAGCTATAGAAATGCATTACGACCCAACAATACAAAGACCGGACATAACGTACTTTAATTTGGGTGCCATCGGATGTTTTATAGGGCACATGGAATTTTATGAACGATGCTTCAGTCAAAATTTAAAATACGCAGTTATATTTGAAGATAACGTAGTGGTAAAGTCACACCGTTTATATGACGAAATTCAAAATGTTATAGATGAGAAGGGTGACGATTTTGAAATGTGTTTTTTTCACTGCCTGTCCAGACTCCCAGTTCAAAGAGAAGGAAGACTTGAAATGGTTAGTTGGATATCAAGTACAAAATGTTATCTCATAAACGTTGAGAATATGAAAAAATACAAAAAGGAATTCTTACCTATGGATAATCACATCGATATGAAACACGAAGACATCATCGCTAGGGGTGCGAGAGTTTATTACAAGGATCTTAGGGGCTACCTAACTATAGACAGAAGTCATAGAAGTCTTATAGGTCACAGTCATCACGGACGAAAGGATTTTTTTTCAAGACAATACCCAACTCTCACACCCGCACATCTGAAACGGGGGTATTAGCATCAACTCCATCGGGTGTGTGTAGCACCGTGCTGATTAACCGTGCTCGACTCCCCCCTGTTAGTGAGGCTCTCAATTTCACCAGTTCTGTGTTCAATCTGAATGGTAATTTTATCGTAGATGTGGTTTAAGGCCTTTTTTATATTAGACATGATAACTTCGGCACTGGTGTTAGGAGCATATAAATTCAAAACCAAGCCGTCGTAGTACCCACCCACCCCACAAAATGAGTATTTTTTAAAAGACGATCCATGTGATTCAGTCACGATGTAAGGTTTAAATATGGTTAACCCAGTCTTCGTATCCAAAACCTGGAAAATAAACCTATGTAGTTCCTGTAGAGTGGGTCTCTTGTTCATCCGTTTAATTCCACGTTTGCGACGATCACTTTCAAGCCACGGAGCGAAACATTCTTCCCCATCTTGACGGAAATGAACTTTGTGAACTCTGGAGTGGGCGTATGTTTGCATGTTTGTAGTGTGGTTTTATCGATGAATGGTATCCACTTAGGTTTTCTTTAAGAATATATGAACAGGTTTTTCAGTTTTAATTATAGAAAGTCCTATATTTAAAAGTGTCTTAGTCATCCGCGACTTTACATATACATTCGTATGTTCTATGTATTTTTTAGAATTTGAGCGGTGTGTATCTAGAACCCCCTTCATAGAAAGGATACGTCCAAGTGATATTCGTTTACATTCAGTGACGTCAAATGAAAATTGAACTGGTCTTTCGTATGACCACGCATGGGTAAACAGAGAATCCAAATCTCCCGGGGTGGTACTGTCCTTAATCCGAATTTTGTAGTGCATAGTCATAACTGTGGATAGCAGAAGAAACTTCCGGTTCCCCCTCCTCCTTCGCGTCTTCCTCGCTGACGATTTTTCCGTTAGTAGACTCTTCTTCCTTCACAAGAAGACGCGTGAGTGTCATTATATTTTGCCTATTTTATAATTGACTTAGGGTCTCAAATCAGTTTTACATATGGGACACATATGTAAAAATGATCCAAACGGGGCTCGAACCCGTGACCTTGGCGTGCCCTATGTGGATGTGACTCCACTCAAACATACGGTGTATAAGCACCACGCTCTAACCAACTGAGCTATTGGATCAAAACTCATACATCGTGACGGTGAACCTCCCCTTCTTTCGAGTTGTCGGTTCGATGAAGAGTTGGACTATCTTTTCTTTACCTCGTAGTGTACCTTTAACTTCCTTAGATTGTTTGTCTATTATAGCCTCTGATTTAAACACAAACTCTTGTGTGGTGAAATGTTCTATCCCATCCTCTGTTACTACGATAACATTGTTAGGTGGATATGTTTGAGCACCCACAAACTTGGGATTCTTGAACATCTCTCGGAACATACCTACACTATATCAAGATAATCCTCAAACTTTACAGTGCCACCTCCACCGATGATAAAGTTCGTCTGAGTCTGGGCACATTCAAATGCCTCACGAGCTACCCGTTCAGATAGTATCTTATCATAGAGGCATGGCTCTATTTCACGTGTTATAAAACTGGGACTGGTGATACAGACATCAGTGTCAGTATTTTGCTGTAGAAACTCTACAATATCCCAATAGTCGTCCGTTCCAGTTATGAGAACGAGGGCGTAACCATTCGTATCGTAGTTGTTTTTGATTTGGTGCATAGAAATCTTATTTACTGTGAGACCATTTACGATATCGGTAACCTTATTGTAAATATTTCTCGTCATCATCTTTTCAGATGGCATTTCAACTAAGACGATTGAGTGGTCTGATACAGCCTTTGAATAAGATTCCTCCACGTATTCTTCAAACTTTAACGCCGCACTCCGCGCGCCCACAGACTCAAATCCCGTGATGTCATCAAACATAGTTTTGGCTATACCGATAATATTCGTCTCCACTCTTTTATCGAGTGCGAGTATACCAGCACTCTCCATAGACTTATTTCCACAAAGACAGTATAGGCGTTCTATGTCCTTTAAACTGTGTACAGCCATTTCGAGTTTCATTGACTCACGTGAAAGTGTTGGCATTTCAGAACGATCGTTGATGTTAAGCCCCCCAAATCCACGTCTAAACCCAAACACTTTATTACCCTGTGATTTTTCATATAGGGTAAGTTTATTTACAAGGTTATGGACACCCGGGCATGCGCCACCAGCGATCAGGATTCCAGTGTTCATTTATATAGTATGAAGAAATATCTCTAAGTTACTTAGATTTTCGTTTAAACAATAACTTTAAGAGTTCACTAAAGATGAACACATGTTGGGTCATTACCAACATCTTTGCACGATCAGTTTTGGGACTCAAGTCACCGTAACCCACACTACTCATCGTTGTAAATGAAAAATAGTAGGGATCGATAGCCGACCTGAAGCCAAACTCATCTGGATCCATCATACTATAAAGAAAACCATATAACAATGCAACAGTTATGATAACTCTAAATTTATCATAGGGTGTCATTATAGTATTATTGAATATTTATTTCGGTCATCTCTTTTGAGATATCTATACTTTTCCTGTTCTGTCCGGCAAACCACCTCGATATAAGTTTATTCTTATTTTTTTTGGGTGTTTCACATGCGGTTATAATACTCAAACCATTACATACATCTGGTTTGTGGTCCTTATTAGGAAATTCATCATTAAATGCGTGTATAGAAATTGCCGGAATATCGGGGGCATCATCGAGAAGTCTGTCGAATTCCTCCCTCGCTTTTGAAACAAAATCTACCACGTCCACCCGATATTGGGTTTCAAGTGATAATTCCATATCTATGTTTCTGTAAAACTTTGAATACTGAATACACATCAAAGAATGAGATTCCGATAAACTTTGACATTGACTAAACTTGGAAATACTCGTGAGAATTCCCCCAACTACGTTTAAAAAAGCAAAAATATATTGAATAATCGTTACATTCATACGCGCACCTGAGCTCATATCAGAACCACCACCAGTTGGGGATAGGACAGCAAAACCACCAACACCCGTTAAACTTGCTATGACAATACTTGGATATGAAAGTCTATCATTCTGCTTCTTGTAATACAACCTAGCATGATTGTGAAGCCAGCGGTATCCGGCCGCCTTCTCCGCCCATTTGACTAATAATTGTTCTTGTTTGTCGCACCAACAATGGGGCACATCCTCTTCACCCATATCTACTAAGTACTGAGAATATTTGCACACTCCCTCGCATAGGCATCAACAGCCTCGTTCTGAGAATTTCCATTGTGGGCCTTGACCCACTTCCAATCAACGATGTCCAATTTTTGGGTGAGAGTGTCAATCTCAATCCAAAGTTCTTTGTTTTTCACGGGCGTCCCTGACGCAGTCTTCCACCCGTTCCGTTTCCAGTTTTTGATCCACGTGGTGATTCCCTGTTTCACATAGTTACTGTCCGTAAAAATACGCACCGAAAGGATTCCCAATTCCAGACACTTCTCAAGGGCCTTTACGACGGCGGTCATTTCCATGACGTTGTTGGTGGTGTTCCTCAGATTACCACCAAGTTTCATACCCTCCCCAATAGCAGCCCAACCACCACGACCAGGATTTCCCAGGCAACTCCCATCTGTGTAAATTTCGTAAATCATATTTAATCATCACCCATATTTTTTATATTAGTAAAATATAAGATATCATGATTTTCGACCTTTTATTGACCATAATGATAACATGTATTTTAGTAATACTCATATCTGCAGTATCAGCCTATAGTTTTTTTGCTATAGGACCGGTGACTGTTATTAAAATGATTATAAGTCAGGTATCAACTCTATTTGGTGTAAATCCATTGTTAAATTTCGCTAAACGTTTACCAGAAATTGGGATAACCCTGACAAAGGAAATTGAAAAAACTATAATGACATTCTAAAAAATTTCTATGTAATTGGTAAAGTATAGGATGCTTAGATATTTCACACCGACACTTACTATCCTATCATTTATATCTACAGTGTGTTCATCATCAGTAGGAGCCGTTTATTTTTTCGATCCAATTGACGTTATAAAGTTGATGATCACAGTGGTGTTTACCGCTATACGAGAATTGATAACTAACGTATTTGGTCTTGGAGAAGAGGCAGTCAAAGCTTTGATTAATATCGGTAAGAAGCTCGTGAAATTATTAGAAGACTTTATAAAAATGTCCATGAAAAAATTGGAAGATGCTGGCAAAGAAGCGGTTAATAAAGTTAGTGACGCGGGTAAAAAGGTCGTTGGTGATATAGGAAAGGCAGGTGAACAAGCTGCTAACAAAGTAGCAGGAGCTGCCAGTGGAGCCGCCACCAGTGTGGCGGACGGTGGTAAGAAGGCTGTCAATGAAGTTGGTAACATAGGACAAAAGATTGTAAAAGACATTGGGGATGAGATATCTAAATTTTAATGTATCCACCTCATTTTTTTTTACCCACCTAATATAACGTGGATATGATCTTACAATTCCTTTCATTATTTTTACTATCTACCTTTGTAACTGGTACGGGTTTTTATACAGTAGTTTCGTTAAAGAATTTTCGAAAATTTTTCATTGATAATTTACCCAAATTTGTCAAGAAGTTATACTTGTGGATCATGAAAGGGATTTTTTACGTATTCGAAGCAATTATGAAATACATCCAAAAACTATTCCTAAAACTTGTAAAAATTCTTTTAGACCTCTTCAAGCAACTACTCAAAATCATACTCGGATTTATACAGCAAATTTTCGAAGCGATCACAAAGGTCTTTAACAACATATCAGGGGTTGGTCAAAAGGTTGGTGAACAAATTGGTGATGTTGGTGAAAACACGGGGAAAAGTATAGCAAAAACGGGGCAGAAAGCTACAGGCGCTGTGGTTGATGGTGTTAAGGATGTCGGTAACAAGATAGCAGGTGCGGGGGAAAAAGCAGTGGGTGAGGTTGGTGGTGCAATATCAAATTTGAAGAATGCTGCGAAAAACTATCTACAGAACCAAGCGAATCCACAAAATTGGTTTTGAAGAATGCTGCAGGAAATTATCTACAGAACCAAATGAATCCAACGAATTGGTGACTGTTTTTTTTCTAACCGTAAAATAGTAATAAAGATGATAACCGGAGTAGCCCTTTTATCAACTTTATGTGTATCTACGGTCGTAGTACTATTAAAAACTAGATCGATGATTGATCCAGAACAGATCCTAAAAAATTTTTACAACTCCCTAGTCAAAGGTGTTCGCGACTTTATACTAGCCTTAGTCCTTAACATTATACAGTACGCAAAGGTAGCCTTCAAAATTGTGATGAAGTTATTATTGAAAATGATTCCCATGTTTATGGGTAAAATAAAGGAAGTTTTCAAAAAACTGATTGGTAATGTAACGGGGGCCGGTAAAAAGGCTGTCGGTGAAGTTGAAAATGCCGGGAAGAAGGTTGTCACTAAATTGGGTAGCGCTGGGATAGAGGGGGCCAGACAAATGGGTGGTGCTGTTGTGGGTGTCGGTAATGAAGTAGGTAGCTTCGGTGATAAGGTTATCGGTCAGGTGGATGGTGCCGCAGCGGATGCGGCTAATAGGGTGGGTAACTATGTCACAGACTTACTCAAACAAGCGGGTGACGCAATCCTCGATGGTATCGACCAAGCTGTAGGGGCCGTCGTTGATGTAGCGAATGTAGTTGGGGATGGTGCCGTGACCGCGGCTAACGAAGTAGCTAGTGCCGCGGCTAACGCGGCTAACGCGGCCGCGGGTGCTGCCAGACAGGCTGCGAGTGCTGCAATTTCATTTTTCATGAAATATTTTAGATACCCATGTGGTTTGAGTTGTGGGGGTGGGGGGTGTAGTCGGAGTAGGTGGAGGGTACGGTGTAGTGCCCCGAGGTGTAGAACCAGATGGTGTAGTGGTTCATCCCGTCATAAACGGGTAGATGCGGGGAAAATGGCAGAAAAGCGTAGACAGGAGGCAATCGCGGCCCAAAAGAGAGCGGAAGCGGCTCGAGCAAACAAGCGTAAACAGGATATTGCGCGTATCCGCGCTGATATAAGCAAACTTGTAACACAAATTAAAAATACGTCGGGTATGACTACGTCACGAGAACAACAGTTGAAAGTGAAGGATTTATATACACAACTAAATTCTAAAAAGAATGAACTCGTGAAACTCCAAAACACCCCAATTTAACTTTTCTTATCCTTGGGCCCTCGATATTCCAAAGCCTTCTTTGGGGTCTTGCATATTGTGTCACCGCAGTGATCTCTATTTTGGTAAACGGAGTTTATAGAGGTGGTCAGATCCTCACATGTCTTAACCTTCCAACGCCCCAACATGGGTTTCTCTACTTTAACAAAAAGGTCGAGAAGTCTTTTGATCATTAAATTATCAATCTATATAAATGGATCCCGACTTAGGCTATCTAATGAAGGTTGTCGAGGAATATAAATATAGATTGACCGATGGTGAGTATTTAGAAATATGTAACGCTCTTAAAAATGCTCATCACAAAATTAAAGGACGAAATCGAGAAAACTTTGTGAGGAGAATCAGGAAAAGGTTGGTTTTCGGTTTGGGTCTAGTTATTTTTTTGCTTCGTCCTGCTTCGTCTTCGCGGTGATTCTATCGGGTCTAAAAAAGTTATTATACGGACACCCCAAACATCTTGTATGACGGATTGCACATGAAAGTGCATCTGCGTTCTTCATACAAGGTTTTTTCTCAGCTTTTTTCCGTTGTCGATAGGTGCGTTGTCTTCCGATGGCGTAGGTTTGACCTACAGCTATCATGATATTTCAATATAAATTTTTATTTTTAAGTAGCCGGGCCGATCTGCGCAAAGGTGGCTTCCTAGTAAGTTCCTCGAATTTACGAACATACTTTGTAAATCTGGGATCATTTGTAGGCACTTTTGCCTTATTATAACAGGTCTGAATGAATTTCTTATCACCACTTTCCTGTGTGAGAAGATTGTAATAACTGAGTATAACCTCAAACATAGACAGTGCCATAATTTTACGAACTTCCATATCAGGGTTATTTTCTACGGTGCATAACATCATAGACAGAGTAGAAATCAATTCGGCACGTGAAAAGTTGCGCATTTTAGTTTAGAAAACAAAAAAATATAGGTCAACTTAGGGGTGCTAATCATTTTTAAACAGCGTTGGTACTGTGCAATTTAAAAATGAAGTTTTATTTAATTATTTACTAAAATGCGGTAAGCAATTTAGTTCGAGAAAGCGAGGCCACCCATACCGGACTGGATGCGGAGGACGTTGTAGTTGGTCGCGAACATGTGCATGGAGGTCGCATCGTTCGCGGTGTTCATCTTGACCGCAACCTGCGCGTTGTCGATGCGCGAGAAGTTGCAGGTACCAGTTGGCTGGTGCTCCTCTGGCTTGAGAGCGAAGGAGTAAGAGTAGATACCGGCGTAGGGAGAGCCAGTGTGGTGGTTGTAAGACTGCACCTGGTTGAAGTACTTACCCTTCTGCTCCTTGAAGCGGTCTTGGCCGTTGAGGACAAGCTTGAAGGTGTCGAGGGGACCCGCCACCTCCTCAGTGAAGGCGGTGTCACCACCACCAGTACCGACCTGCACCATTGGGGCACCCGCGAGGGCGGTGGGCACGAAGGCGTTCGAGTCCGCGATGGCAGTCTGGTCAGACTCGAGGACAATGTTGGTGGCAACGGACGCGGTGGTGAAGTTCCAGAGGGAGTTCTTGGACGCGGTGTTGGAGAAGCACCAGACGAGCTCCTTGACTGGGTGGTTGTAGGAGAGGCGGACCTGCTTGGTCGCGGCAGAGGTGACGGTGTCGGTGCCGGTGTGCTGGACCTGCTCGATGAGGTACTCGTGACCCTTCTGCGCGAAGCGGCGACGCTCCTCGGTGTCGAGGTAGATGTAGTTCGCCCACACCCGGAAGACCGACTTGTTGAGGAAGGTCTCCATGTCGGAGGCGAGGTCGAAGTCGATGCGGACCTCGTGGTACTGGAGGGCGATGAGGGGGAGGTAGAGACCGGGGTTGCGGTTGAAGAAGAAGACGAGGGGGAGGTAGACAGACTTGCCGTCAACCGCGGTGGTCATCTTACCCCAGGTGGCCTTCTTGGACTCGTCCAAGTAAAGCTCGGAGTACATGCGCCACCACTTCTGGTAGTGCTTGTCGATGCGCTGACCACCGATGGAAAGCTCAACGTTGTTGATCGCACGCTCCGCGACCCAGTTGCAGTCACCCGCGTCAGCAGTCTTGGTAGCGGCGATGTCAGACTCGAGTTCGAGGTACATGTCACCGACGAGGTCACCGTTGCGCGCAACGGTGACGGACACGCGGCCGGAGTTCGCGGCAGTACCGTTGACGGTCTGCTCGATGTTCTCCATCGCGAAGTTGGTGTGGCGCTTGTATTTCGCCTGGAAGAAGGTCACCTCAGGGTTACCTGTGAGGTAGACATCCTGGGCGCCGTAAGCTACGAGTTGCATGAGACCACCGGCCATTTTGAGAGTTGTTGTACTATAGACAGAGAAAATAATTTTGGGGGAATGCGCATTTTTCAAATCCAATTTTTCTCAGTCCAACATAAATGTCGTCTCACCCTGAAGAAGAAATTGAATCCGAAATCGAGGAGGGGGAAATTGTTTCCGACGATGAAATTTCTTTGGACATGTCCGAGGATGATCATGAGGAGATCTTGGGGGATGATGGTATCGATGTCGCCGAACTTTTGAGTTCACTTATGGCTACACCAGAGGGTGACACAGTCTGTACAGCTCTGGTAAATATTGCATTTCAGTTACAGACCCAAAATAAAATTTTAGTTAAAATGCTCAGTAAGATGCAAAATGCTTAAGGAATAAATGGCTTATATTATAAATGGAGAAAACCCACTTCATCGACAAGGAACCCAACACTTATGAAGCTTTGGCGGAACTTCATAAGGAACAAATCCAGTCGATGAATCAGGAACATATTGTAAAACTTATCGATACCATTGAGTTTCGTTGGGACCTGAAGTCTGATGACTTTAGGAATGCCCGTGAATTGGGATACCGTCAGTACATTCACCCTGATAACTATGACACTTGTGGTAACCCAGATCCCTCAAACATTGATATCATGGCGATCAAAGGTATACGTGAAAGAAATCGCCGTTTCATGGTAGATCTCAAGAATCACACTCGAGAATTGAAGATCCATAACTTTTCGGTAGATGAAGACGGTATCACCCTCGTCAAGAGAATCAACAATGTTCTGAAGCAGGTCAACGATGGATACGAAAACATCCGAAGACATTACATGTCGTACGAACGGATTGTAAACCCTACACTCATGCCCCAGGTTACATCGTCCTCCGATCCATCTACAATGGATGAAGATGAGATTGAGAGTGCAACTCCATTTCAGAAATGTTTACTGTACACCCTGGATCAAACATACAAGTCTGGGTACCGTCGGTACAGGGATCATTGTTGCGAAGAAATTCGAACGGTTGATGGATATAGGACCCGTGCGTGGGTTCCTAAATTTACTATTGCTCAATTCGTATATTCCCTGTCATCCAAAGATGACGATTTTAACAACTGGAAAAACTTTACAAGTAAGGGGTCCGTGTACAGAGAGGTTATCGACAATATATCCAAATGTATTGATCACCAGTTTCCCCAAATTGAGAAAAGACGTCACGTGTGGTCGTTCAAGAATGGGGTTTTTGTTGGGAAACAGTATAACGCCGATCGCGATGTGTATGAGTGCCGCTTCTACCCCTACGACAGTAAGGAATTTAGGTGTCTCGATCCGACTGTAGTCGCGTGTAAGTATTTTGACCAACAGTTTGATGATTTCTCACACAAGGAACGATGGCAGGATATCCCCACACCCTTTTTCGATAGTGTGTTGGACTACCAGCAATTTGGGGACCCCGAGGTATGTAACTGGGCGTATGTAATGGGTGGACGACTCTGTTTTGATGTTGGAGACATGGATGGTTGGCAAGTTATCCCATTCTTCAAAGGTATCGCGAGGTCTGGTAAATCCACGCTGATCACCAAGGTATTCAAGAAGTTCTACGAGAGTGAAGATGTTGGTACACTTTCAAATAACATCGAGAAGAAGTTTGGACTCTCTGCAATCAGGGATTCTTTCATGTTCATTGCACCCGAAGTCAAGGGTGATCTAGCTCTGGAACAAGCCGAGTTTCAGTCTATTGTTTCGGGTGAGGATGTTTCTATAGCCGTCAAGAACAAAACGGCGATGTCCATCGAATGGAAGGTTCCGGGTGTTTTGGGTGGTAACGAAGTTCCAAACTGGAAAGATAATTCTGGGTCTATTCTCCGTCGTATCCTACCATGGAACTTCAGTAAACAGGTACAGGATGCGGATCCCCACCTCGACAAAAAACTCGACAAAGAGTTGCCGGTCATCCTTCTCAAATGTGTCAGGGCGTACCTGGATTATGCGTATAAGTACAGCGACAAGGATATTTGGAATGTGGTCCCAAAGTATTTCAAAAAGATCCAAAACCAAGTTGCGATGGTTGCGAGTACTCTGATCAATTTCCTGGAATCCACCAACATCATTTTGGATGCCGAAAAGTTTGTCCCCCAAACGTTATTTGTCGAGTCCTTCAAGCGGCACTGTGAAGCGAATAACCTGGGGAAACCCAAATTCCATCAGGACTTTTACGCTGGCCCGTTTAGCTCTAGGGATATAGAAGTTAAAAATGCGGCGGTCGTGTACAAAGGTAGACACTACAAAAATCAACCCGTGATTTACGGTGTAGATGTTGTCGATGAACTCATGGAGATTAGTACCGATCACTAAAAAAAAATACTCAGCAATAGTAATATGAGCCAGAGTGTCAAGGAATTTGTCAGACAATCTGGTGTACAAGTCCAAAGTCCAAATTCAAATTCAAATGACAACTTTGCAAGAGAACTCGAAGAGGCTATGAATGTCGAGACGAATGCGCAAAGAGAAGCACGGAGAAGGAGAGAAAGTTTGGCCAAAGCTTCCGCGTTTTTTAGAACCCCTGGTCGCCCAACGCGCCCAGTACAGATACCACAACGCTTACAAGAAAACTTAATTAATAATCAAAAATATGATGCACTCGGTGATGAAGTTGCCGAGGTGATGCCCATTCCAACTACAAAACGAGAGATTGAAGTCAGTAAATTGAATATGGGTATGTTCAACGCCACTGTGAATAAAAACTTTGGTAGCGGAGATCGGGTGGATCTCAAAAAAATACTTATGCGGCCACCAGTCGACCAGACCCTCATCGGGGAGGGTCTTTATGTAGACACAGAGGATATCCGTGGTATTTACGGGCAATTTAAGACGGGTTTTTCTCACACAAAGGAATACGGACCCAAAGGTGACATAAACAAAAACTTTTCAACTGTTCAAATTAAACTGAAAATTACCAATAACATTGAAACCAAGGGAGGTACTGTCAACATATACAAAAATGGTAAGATACGTTTTTCGGGGGGCTTCATTGGACGCGATATTTCCAACCAAGCTGAACTCATTCGCAACTTTGTTATAGGTAAGTATACAGAGGGGCAAAGCTTCCTATACAATCCCTTCGAATATAACAATCTCAGTGGAACCTTTATGTTCAACGGTATCTTTAAAGACATGAAGAACGTCGCGAGACTCCAAAACAAATTTGAGATATCCTACATTTCGTATGAACCCGAACTGGCTCCCTTCCTCTATATGACCTTTAGGGACCACAAGTTTATTCTATCCAAGTCTGGGAACACCCAAATATCTGGGGCTAAGAACCCCAGAGATATGATGGATGCTTACAACGCGGGGAGTGATCTTGTTAAGATACTGTATAAAAACGGGTTTATAAATATAACCGGTGCGTTCCCAAAAAAGGCCCAAAAAACTTCTACAAAGGTAACCGTGGCCAAATCAAGGTCGAAGCCGGCTGGACCTAGGATTAGAAAACAGGTTGTCGTGTTTATGATTGGTGCGAAGAAGTGTACGAGTCTCAAGAAGCCCAAACTCATGGACATTGCTAAGAAAATGGGCATCGTAGATATAACCAAGAGTACCACAAAGGAGGAAATATGCAAAAAGATTGAAAAGGCATCCGCGAAGAATAAGAAAAATGCGACGTTTAGGAATACCAACAAAAATAGAGATGTACGCCTCTCCGGAACGAACAAGTCTTTCAGAATCGGTAAAAGTAAGTGTGGTAACTACACCAAAACTGAACTCATCCGTGTCGCTAAGATTCTAAACATCTCGGTGAATACCAAAGATAGCAAGATCTCCCTGTGTGCCAAAATTGAGAAGGCTCGAAACGATCTCGCCAAGCCCAAGCCCAAGCCCAAGCCCAAGCCCAAGTCCCCAAACAATAACCTCGCGAAAAATTTAGAAAGGACAATGATTAAAGCTGAAATTATGAGAAAGAGGGGTCTAAATGACAATTCAATCCGAAAGGACCTCACCAAACTCTATGGTGATAAGTGGATGAAGAGATACAAGCCATCACTCAACCAAGACATCCGAAACATTAAAAAGGAGTCCAACGCAATTTCAAAGGTGAACAAAAAGGGTGTACCTTTCAAGAAAGATGTTGATGCCCTAAAGAAAAGGATGGTGGCTCGATGGAAAATGCAAAGAAAGAGGGAACTCGAGAAAAAATACTACATGAACACTGTAAACGTCACTGGTGTCAACGCTAGACTTAAGAATGACTACCGACGCGCCGCCACCAATTACGCAATGAACCAAAAGACGGCTCCCTCTAAGAAGAAGATGAACAACTATAAAAAATCTTGGTTAAAGTTTAGAGCCAACGTAAATGGAAATGGAAATGGACAAAACCCATGGAATAAAGTCGCCAAAGCCGCCCGTGGAAGAAATTCTTTCCCGGCTGGAACTAGGGTTGAAAAGGTATAAACATGGTGTCCGGGTAAATGACGATACACGGACTTGGGGTACAAAGACAAACTCGTGGCTGGAAATGGCACGAGAAGAATTCTTGGATGGTATAATATACGTGATAGCGGACTACATTAGAATTGGAAGAAACAGTAAAGATCATAAGAGCCTACTTGAAATAGAGTTTAATGACTATTACAGGAAGGATGATAATAGATTGATTATGTATATTCTGGACAATTATACCCGAATTGATATCCCGAAGCACAAAAACCTCATTGGCACTTTATGCTCTTGTTTATAATTTTGTCAGGTTCTGCAGCTTGCTTCAAATGAATCGTATGATAGGAAAAATCATACTT
>Ga0209305_1000520_pt1 | contig 27906 bp, 22 predicted proteins | sample COGITO_mtgs_1103_FD_184792 | JGI IMG/M metagenome (GOLD analysis project Ga0209305, IMG submission 184792) | Pelagic marine microbial communities from North Sea - COGITO_mtgs_110321 (SPAdes) (version 2) | ecosystem: Environmental > Aquatic > Marine > Epipelagic ...
AACCGCAACGATCCTTGTTCATGCGGCAGTGGCAAAAAATATAAGAAGTGCTGTTCTAAATAGCGTTATTATAGAGAGTTCTTGATATCAAGAGCTCTTATAACTTGATATCTAGAGCTCTTATAAATAGTTCTCGAACACCGATGCCCACTCATCGTAATGAGCATTCGCATGTTGGCGTAAAAATGGAAATAGCCAGTTCGCCGCTGCTGGGGCTAAATTAAAATCTTCATCCAAAGGCTGTCCTAGCCCTGGAAAATTCAACGCATGCTGTATCGCACAGATACACACTAAGAACTGGCCAATAGAATCTGCTATCAGTGCAAACTCCCAATCGCCCATGCCTTGCATCGCACTGTACACTGGACTATTTTCGCCCTGCTCAGACGTTTTCACTATAATTGGATCGCCGCCTTCATGAGCAATTAAGAACCAATCGTCCTGCCACTTAGGAAGCTCAGCCGACAGTTCAGCAAACATCTTTGGCTGCCAAGCAAGATCAGCCGATTTAATAAGCTCTACTGGATGCCCAACGCCTTCTAACGACAATCCCTCGACAGGAGAAACCCCATCAATATATTGGATCAGCTCTACCGGTAATCCCTTACGACTACCTTCGGAAAGGGAAGTTGATAATGACTTACCATCAACCAGCGTATTCTCATCCGCAGTCAATACCTCGCTGCTCTTTTTGCTAAAACTGGCGATTAAAGCCAAAGCGTCATTTAAATTCATAGCTAAAAGTACTTTTCAAAGTTAGAGGAGATTATTGACGCTTATTTTAATTCATTCGCCGTGTCGATGAAATAACAAACCCCACACAATCATCAGTTGAGCGGAAATATAAGCAGTTACAATAATAGTGGTTGAATAATCAAATGTCATAATAAAGCGATTTACCCCGATTAAAGCATCAGCGATTAAGAATGTGATACCACCCACATTTACCCAAAGGGTATCTTTTACTAGCGATGTACTGAAAGCAATCGTTGCCACCTAAGCATAACCACACGCGACCGCCAGAAGAAAAAGACCAACAATTATCGTATTTTTCATTTAGTTCGGCCTTTTGCTTCAAAAGCATACTCTTTTTCGAACTCCGCAATCGGTTGCCACCTAAGCATAACCACACGCGACCGCCAGAAGAAAAAGACCAACAATTATCGTATTTTTCATTTAGTTCGGCCTTTTGCTTCAAAAGCATACTCTTTTTCGAACTCCGCAATCGGCTGCCAGAATAACGTGCCTAGTAACACATCAAAAATAGGAAGCGTAATATTAAAATTGGCTTCGCCCATTTTGTCACGTTTATGATGCAGTACATGTAAATGACGTAACTGTTTCCAACCTGGAATAACTAAAAATATTTTCTCAGCCCAGTGTCTACGAGGTATATGATAACTAAAATGCATAATCTCATAGAGCAGATAACCACTAATACCTGCTGCCGCATAAATATAAGCTACGTTCATATTGAAGACTTCACTTAACAGATAGCCGCCAGGTAAAATCAAGCCACATAAAAAGGCAAAAATTAAATACACCGGAAATAATACGACACGCCAATCACTAACCGCTTCATAATCCATTGAGTGCTCTAAAAAGAAACTGTGATGATCCCCGGTATGTCGGCTATAAAAAAGTTTTCCATATTTTGTTTTTCTATGACCCAACCAACGATGCGCATAATACTCAGAAAAATTCACAACTAGCATGGTTAATGGGAAAACCATCCATTCCATCCATGAAGCTGATTGCACTTGAGACATACTATAAAAGATTGTGCCCAACCCTACTGCTAATACACTTAGCATATGAATCCAACCACTGTAACCGTTGGAGATACCTGTGCGGTATAGATAACGAAATCTCGTCATTGCTTCTAATGTCATTTTTGCCATAGTTAAGATCTCATCTATGCGGGAGCTGAATACACATCATTATTATTTCAAGTTTATTCACATCTATTTATTCTGTACTTCTAAACTCTTTTCTAATCATTAGCATATCAGCCCTTGCTTTTAAGGCTAATCAATAATACAAAACAGCATTATCACTCAAACTAATATTGCTAGTTTTCAATTAACCTAACTTGAGCATGACCATGCAACTCAATCTACGCGCTCTAGACCTTAATTTACTCCCAGTATTTGATGCCCTAATGCGGGAACAACATCTATCGCGAGCAGCGGAGCAACTTGCTATGAGTCAGCCAGCCGTCAGTAATGCTTTAAAGCGATTGCGCCAAACGTTTAATGACGACTTATTTGTACGCACCGCTAAAGGACTTAAACCCACGACGAGAGCCCAAGAGCTGCAACAAGCGATTCAGCCAGCACTGCGTTTAATACAAGCAGGATGCATCGAGAGCAATTTTGACCCAGGCAGCAGCGAGCAAACATTGCAAATTTCATTAAATAGCGCCACTGAATACCTAATAGCACCCTTGATTCATAAATGGCTGCAGGCAGAAGCACCCAACATAAAATTGCAATTACAGCCAGACTACCTTGATGATATTCCGGCTCAGCTCAAAGAGGGTCGATTAGATTTTGCGTTAGATTATGTGGGTTTTGGAGATCAACAATTTCAATCACTGGTCATGAGCGAAGAAGATTTGGTTATTATCTGTCGTGCAGACCACCCACAGCTGAACGGTAAAATCACCTTAAAACAATTTGAAACATTACCACAAGTGAGCCTTACGCCCCGTTCAAGTCTGGCTCATAAACAAAGCCACCTTCGCGGCACACCAATAGAGCAACTAATGGGGAAAGATCTACCTTCGCGCAATCTCACCATGCTCGTATCAAGCTTTGTTAGTATTCCTAGCATCATCACTCAATCAGACTTAATTGCTATCGTGCCCAAGCGTATTGCACAAAATTTTAATCGCCGCCAACAAGCGAACAAAGAAGCTACATTACAATGCATAGCACTGCCTTTTAGTTATCCAAAAGTCTGCATTCAATTGCTGTGGCATAAAAGCCGAGAACACGACACGGCTCATCAATGGGTCAGAGAACGCATGACTAAACTGATTCAGTTTTTACCTGAATAAAAGACATAAAAAAACCGCTATAACAAAAGCCACAGCGGTTAAAATGTATCAATAGATCTATGCATGATCGAATTAGGGCCAGTGCTTAGACAACATAATTAAGCACTGAAACTACACAACGGACTGTGCCGAAATTGCATCGTTTAGAATAGGACAAAGTGAGCCAACATGATTAACTTTGGCTCCTTTTTCGATATAGATTAATTGCAATAAGACTAAATGCTGGAATGTTCATGACTAAGCCATACATCAAAGGCACTAGAGCCAATATCGGTTGGTTTAATACCCCTATTGCAATAAAAATACCCGTCCCTGCATTTTGAACACCCACCTCAATCGACAAGGTTTTAATAACTTTATTATCAAAACTCAGACAACGCGCAAACAGATAAGCGGCAAACATTGAACATAAACACAGGCTTAAACATAATGCCGCAACTTCAAAGCCCAATACGTTTAATTGTGGCCATTGCTCAAGCATCAAGAACAACACTAAAAGCACAAACATTAGCGCCGTTAATTTTCTAACCGTTGGTTCTAAACGAAGAACGACAACAAGCCAGCGCCCACGCGTTAACATTCCAAGTAATACGGGAATAACCGTAATCAGCAATAGCTGCATAACCGTTTTCATAACAGGAAAATCTACACTAAGTGTTTCATCCCACCACGCAAGCTGCAGCGCCAAGCTCAACGGTAGAATAAACGGCATCAACAAACTCACCACAGCCGTCATGGATACCGATAGCGCGCCATCACCACCCGACAAATGTGAAATGATATTCGAAGTTGCGCCACCAGGGCACGCTGCCAATATAATTAGACCTAAAATTAGCTCATTGGATATTGGCATGAACCATTGCACAGCAATGAGCAAAATCCATGCGATAAGTGGCAATAACAATAGTTGCATAACAATCCCAACGATCGCGGGACGAGGAGATACAGCAATGCGGCGAAAATCATTAGCACTCAATGAGAGACCTAACGAGAACATCATTAAAGCCAAACTAATAGGGAGCACTAATTGCGTTAAAATTTGGAGAAATTCCATATATGCCTTCTAACGTTATATTTCCATCGCGCTATACACCCGATCAATTGAGAGGCAAGCGTGTCGAGTCGACCACTTTTCGCATCACAAAACTTGAATGTACGCCGCTCACACCTTCTATACGGGTTAATTTACCCAATAAAAACTGATGATAGCCTTCCATATCTTTCACCACGACTTTTAATAAATAATCGGCACTAGAGCCTGTAATAATGTAGCACTCTAATACTTCGGGAAATCCAGAAACGATCGCTTCAAAGTTTTCAAAACGTTCAGGCGTATGACGGTCCATACTAATAGAAATCATGGCCATTAAATCCAAACCGAACGATTTTGGGTCTAACACCGCTACCGTTTTTTGAATGATACCCGATTCTTGTAGAGCCTTAACACGGCGTGAGCAAGGTGAAGGCGATAATCCCACTTTTTCAGCCAGATCTAAGTTTGAAATTGCTCCGTCTTTTTGCAACTCATCAAGAATACGTCGGTCCGTACGATCCAACGTTATTTTTGGCAATGACTTAGGTGAAAAATTGCTCATTACTGATACCTTATAACAATAACCATTACATTATGCGTGAACAGCGAAAATTAACCCTATGATATAGCAGAAATAGGACAATTTTAATATTCAGTTAAAAACAGCCTAGAAAACCTTTCAACAAACGTCATTACGCTCAAAATTTGACTTATAAATTAGACAGTTAGCTAATGTATAACTATGATTTTAAGTAGCAAACACTAATACCATAGGCCATCATGCTCACTCTTAAACTTCGATCTTTTTTAATTCTCAGCTTGTGTTCTGCTGGCTTGATAGAGCCCGCTTTTAGTCAAACTCGATTAAAAATCGTTGATCAGCATAACGACCCTCTACCGAATGCGGTCATTGAATATACTGCAAAATCCTCATCAGTTAAGTCATCAGCTGAAGATCCAATATATATTATGGATCAGATAGATAAACAATTTGCTCCTCATGTACTCATTGTTCCTGAAGGCAGCCTAGTCAGCTTTCCTAATAGTGATGATATTCGCCATCATGTTTATTCATTCTCAGCTGCAAAAACATTTGAGTTAAAGCTATATGCTGGAAAACCAAAAAGTCCGCTTCGCTTTGATAAAGAAGGCGTGGTCGTTATGGGCTGTAATATTCATGACTCCATGGTTGGGTACATTTATGTTGCTGCTAACGAACATACAATCATGTCCGATGAGAAAGGAGAGGTTTCATTAACACAAGATTTGCCGTTACAGACACAACTAAAAATATGGCACCCTAATAGCAGTGTTGGGTTATCAAAACATAGGGAATTCACAATTGACCAAGCAATGCTTAATAAACCTGAAATAACGTTGATGATTAACATTGATAACCCCGAACCTAGAAACAGCTTCGAAGAACTGAATTTACATGAACACTAAGTTCAGTTTCAAAACACAAATAACTTGGTTATCAACAAGCTTAATATTATTAACCGTTATCTTTTTAACGATTAGTAATTGGTTCCGATTTGCCGACTATGCAGAAGCTCAAATAGAACAAAAAATAGACGTTGCACAAAATGTATTGAATCAAACACTCAGATTACAAGAGCAAGTATTGATCACGACGGCCAGTGTATTAGCTGCAGACTTTGGTTTTAAGCAAGCCGTTGCAACCGAAGATAAGCAAACAATTAAGAGCGTATTACTCAATCACGGTAAACGGATTAACGCTGATTTAATGTTAATATTAGATTTAGAAGGAAACTTGCTGACGAGCAGTTCGTTATATTCTTTTTCCGCTGATGTAATTGAAAATAACATTAAAAAACTTCCCTTCAAAAACATTCACGCACAAATTCTTAGCATTGACAATAAAGTGTATCAAGTTATTGTCGTTCCGGTTAAAGCACCTAGAGTTATCGCTTATACCGTCATTGGTTTTGAGTTCGACCATTCAGCGTTATTACAACTAAAAAACTTAATTTCATTAGAAGTCTCTCTGGTAAAGAAAGAGCATATAATTGAATCAAGTATTGAAGACAAAGACATAAAGCAGCAAGCGCTGTTAACTGCAACTCAATTCGGCACTAATCAACAATCTCCGAACTTGTTATTAACTCGATCGGATTATTATCATAAAAACATTGCCTTCAGCAGCTCGAATGATATTCATGCCATTTTATCAGCCTCTTTAATACAAATTAAAAGTGACTTTAATCAGCTTATTATGTCTATATTAATAATTGCATTGGTTGTGATTATTATTGCGTTTTCTCTTTCAAAAATATTGTCTCAAGGTTTATCAACTCCTCTTAACATTCTAATGAACGTGACAAAAAACATTGGCAAAGGAGAGTTAGAAGTTCCCAAATTAAGCAGTAATTTACCCCCAGAATTTACAGACTTGTACGAAGGGTTTGTTTTGATGGGGTCGGCAATCGAAAATAGAGAAAAGGAGATAACGTATCAAGCAGAACGAGATATGCTCACAGGTTTATTCAATCGCTATAAAATATTAAGTAATATTGACGTTTATCTTAAAAAAAATACTCATCTCGCATTAATTACCTTCAATATTAAAAAATTTAAGGCGCTAAACGATACGATAGGCTCCAAAAATGCAGATGCGATTTTAATAGAGATAGCTTCTCGCATTAATGCTTACATTGAAAAGTTGAACACACTCAATGACCAAAAAAGCATTGCTGCTCGAATAAATATCGATGAATTTTTAATCTGCATTCCCATTAATAGCATCGACATACTTAACGACATTGTTAAACAATTACAAATTGAAATTGAGAAAACATTCTGGATAGCAGACATTAAGATAAGGCTCTCGATCTACTACGGCATTGCAAACTCTATTGAGCATGGGACGGATGCAGAACGATTAATACGACGCTCTAGCATAGCTGTTTCAAATGCTTATAAAGACCAAGTATCAGTTAGACTTTATCAGCAGGGTGATGATGAAATCTATCTCTACAAATTGCATTTAATTGAAGAGTTAAAAGCGGCCCTAGAAAACCCTAACAGTCCTCTCTTTATGAATTATCAGCCTAAGCTCAATATAAAAACGGGCAAAGTGGATAAACTTGAAGCCTTAATTCGTTGGATTAATAACAAAGGCGATTTTGTAAACCCAGAGCTGTTTATTAACTTGGCAGAAAAGTCTGGATTAATCACTACACTCACTCGCTGGGTAATATTAGAAGTGATCAAACAAGTTGATCATTGGAACCAGCTAGGTCATAAATTTAAAGTATCAATCAACTTATCCGCTCAAGACATTCAGCATGAACAATTCATCGAGTATTTATTAACAACCTTAAGCAATTTCAATGTAGAACCCGTACAGATAACGCTTGAACTAACAGAACGAGATTTAGCAGACAACGAGCAACTTGTTGCCGAACGCTTATTCTACTTAAAGTCACTGGGGTTTGAGGTCTCTGTTGATGACTATGGCATTGGCCAATCATCACTCGCCAAGTTGAAGAACTTACCCGTTGACGAACTTAAAATTGATAAAACGTTTATATTAAAACTGGATCAATGCCAGCAAGATCAAGATATTGTGGCATCCACCATATCTCTTGGCCATAAATTAGGGCTTCGCGTGGTGGCCGAAGGTGTAGAAAATAAAGCAAGTTTAGAGCTACTTGAACAATTTCAATGTGATTATGCTCAAGGTTATTACTTGTCCAGACCGATTAGCGCAGAAAAATTTATTGAATGGTATGAAAGTGATGAACACGTTAATTAAAGTTATATTACTCCTATTACCGCTCATGAGCTTTGCAAATGGCAAACTATTAGCAACCCCTGGCGTATCCCAAGTAGAAGGAGCCGGTGGTGGCGGGCTTGTGCCTTGGGCGCAACTAGCGGGCTATGCAACAGAAGATGAACTCGCCTTTTCTGCATTTTGCACACAAGCAAATATAAAAGACTTTCAGTTAAATAGCTGCGGTGGTCAAGTCAATTTCTATGATCGCTTAGAACTCTCCTTTGCTAAACAGAACTTCGATGTAGAACCCCTTTCACTAACGTTATCTCAAGAAATCATCGGTATGAAGTTAAGATTATACGGTGATTTGGTTTACAGCAATTGGCCACAATTATCGCTGGGAATTCAACATAAAACGTTAACAACCCCCGATGTTGGTTTTTCGTTAGGTGCCCGTGATGACACTGGTAACGATGTCTATTTAGCCGCCAGTAAATTACATTTAGGATTACTCGCGGGTTATAACGTTTTATGGAATGCCACTGTTCGACATACACAATCAAATGAACTTGGTTTACTCGGCTTTGGTGGTCCTGAAGGTAAAGCGGCATTAAATGCAGAAGTATCAGCAGCCATATTGATTAATAAGCACTTGGCCATTGGTACAGAATACAGGCAAAAACCTGATAATTTAGGGCTAAAAGAAGATGATTGGCAAGACGTCTTTATTGCCTGGTTTCCAAACAAGCATATAAATCTTACCTTAGCGTATCTTGACTTGGGTGCCATCGCAGCACTTCCCAATCAAACAGGCTGGTATTTATCGCTTTCGGGGTCGTATTAATGTTCCATTCACTTACATCTAAGCTATTTATATCTAAGCTATTTATATCTAAGCTATTTATATCTAAGCTCTTCATATCTAAGCTCCTCATCTCTAAGTTGCTCATACCTAAATTATTTAAGCTCAAAGTGATAACCTGCTTCTTGATAATCATCCTCTCTCAGTTATTTGTCGGATGCAGTAGCAAAAACGTGATACAAGATAACAGTCTATATCATGATATTGGAGGACATGAGGGGATTGAACGTATAGTAAACATTTTTGTCCAAAAAATTGCTCAGGACAAATATATGCTCCCTTATTTTGCAAAGTCTAATGTCACGCACTTTAAAAAAGGTTTTATCAGTCACTTATGTGATGCTGTTGGTGGTCCCTGCAAATATGAAGGCGATACGATGTCTGATATTCATACCGGTATGAATATCAGTAAAAAAGACTTCAATCGTATCGTAGAGCTCTTAATCAGCGCGATGGAAGCTGCTGATATTAGTTATCAATCTCAGAACAAAATACTGAAAGAACTAGCAGCATCAAGAGATAAAATAATTGAAATATAATATTTTTTATAAAATTTATTGAATGTAACAATACTTTTTATTACATGATTAATGCATTTAAGTAATTTTGGATAATATACGGTCTATTAATGCTCTCTAATACAGTAATAATCGCTAAAAATCATTTTTCACTCATGATAAATTCTGTCATAATTGTATTAAATAAGGACATTAGTCCAATAAAGCACACGAGAATAATAATAAAATAATGAATGCAAAAATCCTATTAAAAAAGCAAAAAAAATTGCTGATTGAAGACTATGCCAAACGCAACAATACCAAAGCATTTATTCAAAGCCTCACTACCATTATTCCGTATTTCGTCTTATTTTATCTTGCGATTGAAAGCCTAAAAACCTCATATTGGTTAGCAGCAGGGATCACCCTAATACTCACACTGTTCATCATTCGAGTTTTTGTGATGCTGCACGATTGTGGTCATAACTGCTTGTACATCAATCCGCGAGAAAACAAAATTGCAGGCTTTATTTTTGGCGTATTATGCGGCGTGCCTCAGTATGTATGGTCAAAACATCATGATTACCACCATTCAACCAACGGTAATTGGGAAAAATATCGTGGTCCTCTCGCCGTATTATCCGTTGATCAATATGCTGAACTCACTGAGAAAGGTAAAAAATCATATGCCAATCAACGCAAGCTTAGATTGGCTCCAATGGCAGGATTTTTGTACTTTATTTTCAATCCAAGATTCACCTGGATGAAAGGCAGCATTCAATTTTCAATTTTCTTCATTAAGCAAAAACTGAGTAACTTCTCAAAACCCATAAGCGAAATTAATGCCGAATTCGAAACGGGCTACTGGAATACCTGGCAAGAATATCGCCACATGACAGCAAACAATGTCGTTTTATTATCTGGTTGGATCTTAGCCGCCAGTTATTTTGGGGTCATCGAATTTTTCAGCATCTACATTGTTGCTCTTTCTTTGGCCGGCGCAATAGGCATCGTATTATTTACGGTGCAGCATAATTTCGAAGAGTCTTACGCAGCCAGCAGCGACAACTGGGATTATTTTACGGCGACTCTCGATGGCACTAGTTTTTTACAACTGCCTAAGTTCTTAAACTGGTTCACAGCCGACATTGCCTATCATCATATTCACCACCTTTCAGCCCGCATACCGAATTACAATTTAGTAAAATGTCATGAACAATATAAACACCTATTTGATAGTGTAAAACGCATTAAATTGAGTGAAATCCCCAATGCTTTTCAATACATTCTTTGGGATAACCACACCCATAGCATCATCAGTATTTCACAATATAACGAACGTTATAAAATATCGGAAAATAGCAAAACGGCAATACAAGAAGAAGTCAAAATGGAACATAAACCTTCGACATAATTCTTGCCGAATAAGACATGTGCTTCGTCCTAATTAGACACATTTTTCTTTTTATAATTGTTTATACTGTTGCCAGTTTAAATAATTATAAAAAGAGAACTGAGCATGTCGACAGTCAATACAGCATTTGATTACATCATAATAGGTGGTGGCTCAGCGGGATGCGTGCTTGCTAACCGCCTCTCTGCCAATCCTAAAAACCATGTTTGCTTATTAGAAACCGGAGTCAGTGACAAAACACCTCTCGTTTCCACCCCCATAGGTGTTATTGGCCTGATGGACAGCAAAAAATACAATTGGATGTTCAACTCTCAACCCGAATCCAGCCAAGGTAATCGTGTCATTTACTGCCCTCGCGGTAAAATTCTCGGTGGCAGTAGCTCAGTAAATGCCATGCTTTATACTCGCGGCACCCCCAGTGATTACGATCACTGGGCCAGCTTAGGTAATGAAGGCTGGGGTTATAGTGATATTTTGCCTTATTTCAAATCGACTCAGCATCAAGAGCGCGGAGCCAATGAATTTCATGGTGTGAAAGGTGAGCTGAACGTCGCAGAAGGCCGTTCTAAGCATCCATTAGGGGAAACGTTATTAGAAGCCTGTCGCCAAGCTGGCTATCAAGATAACGACGATTTTAACGGTGCTCAGCAAGAAGGTATTGGATATTATCAAGTCACACAAATTAATGGCGAACGCTGCAGCGCAGCACGTGCCTTTTTACACCCAATAATCAAACGTCAAAATTTAACGGTTATTACCGAGGCTAAGGTCGCACGAATACTGATTGAAAACAAACGAGCCCAGGGCATCGAATATCTTCACAAAAATACATTACGAACATTAAAAGCAAACAAAGAAGTCATTCTTTCTGCAGGCACTTTTTGCTCTCCTCAACTGTTAATGCTATCGGGCATTGGCCCTGAAGAAGAATTAAATCAACATAACATTGAGGTAAAACATCACTTACCAGGTGTCGGTAAAAACTTGCAAGAACATGTCGATATTATTACTACCAATAAAAGTAAAAAGGCAAATACCGTGGCATTACGTCCTGTTGGTATAGCGAAAATATTAAAAGATATATGGCTCTACATTAATCAGCGTAAAGGATTTTTAACCACTTCCATTGTCGAAACTGGCGGTTTTATTAAATCAAAGTCAGAACTTAGTGATCCGGATATGCAGCTACAGTTTATTCCATTGGTTATGGAGGATCACGGTCGTAAAAAGTCGACGCTACTCACCTACGGCTATTCTTTGCACAATTGTTTATTACGCCCTAAAAGTCGTGGCCGAATTAGCCTTCATAGTAGTGATTTCTTACAAGATCCCAAAATAGAACTGAATATGCTCAGTCATCCAGATGATTTAGCCGCAATGGTTAATGCCGTAAAAATTAATCTCAATATTTTTTCTCAGCCTGCTTTTGACCACGGCCGTGGCAAATCAATATGCCCTAAACAAGAAAATCCAAATTATAAAGACATTGAAGCGTTCGTACGCGAAAAAGCCAATCATGTTTATCACCCTGTAGGCACATGTAAGATGGGTAATGATCATGATGCTGTGGTGAACGACCGGTTACAGGTTCATGGCATAAAATGCCTGCGTATAGTCGATGCGTCTATAATGCCCACCTTAGTCGGGGGCAATACAAACTCCCCTACGATTATGATCGCTGCTAAAGCGGCCGACATGATCTTGGCTGATAATTGCTAAAAATATTATTTATAAGGCATCAATAGATACCTTAAAATAATATTAAACAATAAAAACCTCAAGTTAACGGTAATGGCGATATATAATTGCAAAAAAATCATTTTATTATCGTTATTTGCCACCATTCACCCAAACATTAGCTTTATAGTTATCTCATTAGTTAGTTAATCCTTTTTATTACTTCTTCCATGAAGTTTAGGTGCCTAAGATGAGCCAAGTTCAGACCAGCCGTTTCAATCACAAAAAGTATCAATCTTTTCAACAAAGCATGCCTGCGTTGAAAATGGAAAACCGCCAATGGCCGAGTAATAGTATTACTCAAGCGCCACAATGGTGTGCGGTTGATCTTCGTGATGGCAACCAAGCTTTGATTGAGCCAATGTCAGTGGCGCAAAAGCAGAAGATGTGGAATTTAATGGTCAAAATGGGCTTTAAGCATATTGAAGTCGGTTTTCCATCGGCTTCTCAGCCTGATTTCGATTTTGTGCGCTGGTTGATTGAAGAAAATCAGATTCCAGAAGATGTCACCATTCAAGTACTAACTCAGGCTCGTGACGAGTTGATCGAGCGTACTTATCAATCATTAGCTGGAGCTGAACGAGCCATTGTCCATGTGTATAACTCAACCTCGCCAGTGCAGCGCGAGAAAGTATTTGGCTTGGATAAACAAGGCATTATCGACATCGCAGTTCGAGGTGCAAAAAAAGTACAGGATGAAGCCAAGAAATACCCGATGACCACTTGGACATTTGAGTATTCCCCTGAAAGCTTTTCTAGCACAGAAACCGATTTTGCCATTGAAGTCTGCAATGCTGTCATCAATGTATGGCAGCCAAGTGCTGACAATAAAACCATTATCAATTTACCGGCCACCGTGGAATGCGCTGGGCCAAATGTGTTTGCTGATCAAGTTGAAACCTTCTGTAAAGGCGTAAACCAACGTGAGAACATCATTATCTCGATTCATACTCATAATGATCGAGGCTGTGCCGTCGCCGCCGCTGAAATGGCGATATTGGCCGGAGCTGATCGTATTGAAGGCACATTGATGGGTAACGGTGAGCGCACGGGCAACATGGATTTAATCACCATGGCGATGAACTTATACAGCCAAGGTATTGATCCTGAAATCGACTTGTCGATTGCTGATGAAGTCGTGGCGACCGTAGAAGAATGTACCCAGATTAAAACCCATCCACGCCATCCGTGGTTTGGTGAATTGGTGTATACCGCGTTCTCCGGTAGTCACCAAGATGCGATTAAAAAATGCTTATCAGTGCAACGCGATGACCAACAATGGGATGTCGCCTATTTGCCTATTGATCCTAGAGATTTAGGCCGCGATTACCAATCCGTCATTCGCGTGAACAGCCAGTCGGGTAAAGGCGGTGTCGCGTATATTATGGAAACTGGATTTGGCATTAACTTACCTCGTTGGATGCAAATTGAATTGAGCCGTGCCGTGCAAGAATACAGTGTTAGACACAGCTGCGAGGTGGATAATGAAACGATTTATAAAATTTTCCAGCAGCAATTTGTACAAGCTAACCAAAATTTTGAGCAGCAATATCAAGTGCTAGGTTATGAGGTACATAAGCAAGGAGAGCAAGAGTCTATTCAAGCGAGTATTTGTGATGGCAGTGTTCATGGCGAAACACAAACCATTCATGGCCAAGGCAAGGGTGTTATCTCGGCCTTGAGTGATGGCTTGCACAAAACCTTAGGCATTGATTTTCAAGTACAACACTTTGACCAAATTGCCTTAAGTAAGGGCACGAACTCTCAAGCGATGGCGTTTGTACAAATTAAAATCAATAACCGCAAGTACATGGGGGTCAGTGAACATCAAGATATTATGACAGCAACCATTAACAGCGTCTTAGCCGCCATCAATGCTTACATTGATGCCGTTCAATAAGACTGATTAATAAAAGCCACTGATAATGAACGCTTTAGATAATCACATATGATTTAAAGCGTTCATTAAATCTTCTACCCTAATAGGCTTGGATAAATGTCCGGTAAAACCGACTTTTTTAGCCCTTACTTTACTCTCAGTTGTCGCATCGGCCGTTAAGGCAAAAATAGGAATATTTTCATAGCCAGGAATGCTCCTAATAGCGGCCGTTGCAGTATAACCATCCATTACTGGCATTTGGCAATCCATCAATACGGCATCGTAAGCCCGCTCTTGTATTTTATCCACAGCCAATTGACCATTATTGACGATATCCGCCGTAATGCCCTCATTTTCTAAAATAGCCTCTATCACCAGTCGGTTAATTTCATTATCTTCGGCTACTAATAAATGTTTCGCTGCGATTGGCATCACTTCGTGCTCACTGCTCTGAACAGCGCCTTGCTGAAGACTGCCCTTAGAATCAGAGAGTATTGTCGTATTGGAATTTTCTTTTTCTTCGATAATATCTAACTGATCTTTCACTATTTTCTGAAAATCAAAATAGGCATCTGCGGTATCCATAAGGCATTGAAAAATAAACTCCGTTCCCCCGCCTTTATTATCAACAATTGAAATATCCCCTGCCATTAATCGACTCAGTTCTTTTGATAATGCCAAGCCTAACCCAGTCCCACCAAACTGCCTTGAAGTGGATTCGTCGGCCTGAGTGAAAGCAGAAAACACCTTATCTTTATTACCGTCACTGATTCCTATACCACTGTCTTGAACCCTCACTATTATCTGATTTTTGTTTTTATTAATAATGTTAACATCGGCAACAATATTAATAGACCCAGACTGAGTAAACTTTAAGGCGTTACTGCACAAGTTTACTAATACCTGATCAAGTCGAACCTGATCACCTTTGAACATAAGCGTTTTGGGGATATTGTTAATTAAACTCCACGTTAAACCCTTACTCTCAGCCTGAGAATAAAACAAACTATTCAGTCTGTGTAGACTCTGATGAATATCAAAATTCTCATGAGACAATACCAATTTATCCGCTTCAATTTTTGATATATCCAAAATATCGTCTACGATATTCAGCAAAAAATCCGATGAGATTTCTATCTTTTCTAAATAATCCTGCACAACGCTCAAATCACCGGACTCTTTAGCCAGTCTAGAAAATCCAATGACCGCATTCATCGGCGTACGTATTTCATGACTCATATTTGCTAAAAAACGACTTTTAGCTGAATTCGCTAAATTCGCATCCTCTACCGCACGATTTAAGGACTGTGTTTTTTCTGCAACCTGTTCATTCAAATAAATCTGACGACTATTAACCATCAGAATAAATAGCATAATAAAGGCAACGATAACGAACTCTAAAAAAAAGAGTAATAAATAAGACTGGCTTTTCTGTTGTGATAAATATTCTGTATTAGCTTGCAGGTATAAATGCCATATTTGACCCGACAGTTTAAATTCTAACTTTTCAGCATCGCCACTGCCTTTTAATACACCCCCATCATTATTTGCCGAAAACCAATGATCTTTGCCGGCTTCATACAGTTCATAATTAAAGCGCTTAGTCTCACTAAAATCCAAAGCCTTTAAAATCATATCTTCCGCTAAAAAAACCCCTGCGACATACCCCCTTAAGTTTTTATTACCTTTAAAAATAGGGAAAAACATTAAATACGCTGGTTTATTATATTTGGATTGCACAAGTTGAATAATGGGCGTCGCTTTAGCTTGAAAGTTCATCTCTGCATCAATGAGGGTTTTTTTTCTATCTTGATTTGAAAACACATTAAAGCCAATGGCCTTGTCATTACTTTCTTCAGGGAAAATCAGTCTGACATAAACAACAGGATCACTGGATAACAAAGATTCACCTCTTATAATAACGTCTTTATCATAAATATTTTTCAGTTCTACTTGATGCTTTATTTTTTCTTCTTGCAGGATAACCGGATTCCAAGACATAGCAGCAATGGTGGGTTGATTATCAGTGAGTTTACTCACCACTTGTGCAAAATCGATTCGTGAAATACTGTCTGTATTTTGAATATAACTGGCTAAATTCTGTAATTGAACCGTACTATTGTTTAGTTCTCGATAAAGTCCATTCTCAATACTTCTAACTTCTCTAACAGTCGATTTCTTCGTATTCTCATTAGAAAAGTCGATAAAGAAACCGGTTAATACCAATATGGATAAGAATAGAAAGGAAGAGGTCGAAACAATCAATACCCGTGATCGCTTTAAGTTTATTTCAGATTCTTTAGTACTGAAAAAGCTAAGCAAAAAAGGCGCTACTAACAAAACACCTAAAGAATCTCCTAGCCACCAATAGAGAAAATTATTCCAATAATTTTTCATACTGTATGCTGGGCTAAACACGGTGAGCGAAAAAGTCCCGATGGACGATGAGATTAAATTTACGAAAATGCCAACAACAAATATAAAATAGAGAATTTTAATATTAGAAGCTTGTCTTAAGGGGTGACCCAGCCAGTATCGCAACAAGGCACTCCCCACAAAGGCCTGCAAACTTGCACCCATGGAAATAAGACTTAACCCAATGCCTTGCTCAGTTGATAGCGTAATGTCGTCGATTGATGTCTGTACTGAATAATTGAATGCAAACGATGCTATAAATACTGCCGGAATGAAACGCCACCACCAAAGGTAACAACCCACTAAAGCAATACCCGCAGGCAGCCAAATAGGAACAATTTGAGATTGAAAGGCAAAGTTAGATAATAAGTGGCCAACGATAAGATAGGCACAAAAAAATCCAATATATAACCCGAAAGAATAAGAGGAATGGGGAATCCGAACCATGTAGAGAAGCTCACTCGAAATTTATAGCATGTCCTATAGTTATAGCTTAGTTAGCGCTTATTTATAAACTTAGTGAGCTTGTTTTTACCGTACCGACGGCCTTATATGTTTGCCTACCTGTAAATTATTAATATCAAAATCCCGTTATGCAATACGCTTAAGGTCGTTCACCTGATCGAGTCGTTGATCTATCTGCTTAATCGCTTGTTTATAGCTGACACATAAGTGTTTCTTTAAATGCCGAGTTGCCTCTTGATAACGTATTCCTTTCAAGCGACAAAATAACGCCAATGTAAACACACTGTCCAACTCGGTTAATGCAGGCTGACGATTCGCCATTGCGTTATAACAAGAGCCGCACCCCCCCCGAAAGGTATACGCTGAGTTACTGAGCAATACGCCAAAGCCCATCATACTGGCGAGTATTTCACTGGCTTCAGCGAAAAATTGGTTGCCACCAGGCGGCTGCTCTTTGGATTGAATTATCAAATGCTGAGCAATTACATGGGCATAACTGGCACTCAGATCTTCCGGTTTAAGGGTTTGCTGCAGATTATAAAACACAAATAACGGCTGCTGAGTAATAATCACGGGGACTTGTATGCCATAAGCATCCGCGCCTTCGTCAGCAATAGAAATATGCGGAAATGAGTTGCGGTGAATAAGTGCTAACTCATCCTGTGGCACAGGCTGCATTTGGCCTTCGTCATTATTATCATGCTCAATCATCGACTTAAGCTCAAACGGCCAATGGCGCAATCCTGCGTAACGTGCGGTATGCTGAAAGATATTCTGCGCCTTTTCATCAACGCTATTCACTAAACCCGGGAAAAAATCATTACTGGGAGCAACGAGACGAGTACGATTAAAAAACTCTTCATGATCAAAATTTTGCAACACCCAAGCGACGGTAGAGAAAATAAAATCGGCAGTATTTTCATCAATTAAAGGCTTAGCTCTTAAAAAGCTAGGTAATAAAAATTCAGTTTTTAAAAAGGAAGGAAATAGCGTTGGCATGCGACTCTCTTAACGTAACAATTAAACTGGATCACATTCAGCGTATTACAGTGCAATAATGTGGTATTAACATACCATAGACAAAACCTGTTCGATAAAAATAAACAACAACTGTCCTGACACAGAGGGGATTCCCAATATGCCATATTTACCTGCAATTGAAATAGAACCCGCCAATACTGATTTAAACAATAGCCAAGCCACCAGCATTATTTGGCTACACGGTTTAGGCGCAAGCGGAGACGATTTCGCGGCTCTGGTGCCAGAATTAAAAACCCTGCTAGGCGCCAGCGTTAACAATATTCGCTTTATCTTCCCTCATGCGTCTGAAATCCCCGTCACCATCAATGGCGGAATTTCCATGCCTGCATGGTACGACATTTTAGACATGCCGACCCAGGTGAAAGTCGGTGAATCGGCCGAACGTAAGATCAACCAAAGCCAGCTGTTAGCCTCGGCTAAAGACATTCAAAACTTAATAGATCGTGAAATAGAACGTGGGGTAAATAGCGAGCGTATTTTAGTGCTTGGGTTTTCTCAAGGAGGCGCAGTGGCCTATCACGCGGCGTTAACTTACCCGCACTCGCTGGGCGGCTTAGCGGGACTATCCACCTACTTCCCGATACTGAGCGCACCAAATACTTTTGTGCCAAGCCCGAATAATCAAAATATCGACATTCAAATTTACCACGGCAACATCGATCCCGTGGTAAATCAGAGCTTAGGCTTAAAAGCACAAAGTGACCTGACGACGTTAGGCTACCAAATTCAATACCACGACTACCCAATGGAACATCAGGTATGTTATGAGCAGGTAAAAGACATTGCCGACTGGATTCAAGCCAAGCTCGATTAATTAATTGAGAGACTGCTTTTGAAAAATAAGCAGCCGATTATTAGCGGGCATAGCGAGGTTATCGATCAAGACTAAATCTTGATCTTTAGCCATCCTCTCGATATCAGCCAAGTCCTTAATGCCTGCTAAAGGATTCACACACGCTTTAAGCCATTCATCTAAATGCGCATTGCCTTCGCTGGTAAACTCGCCATTGATATTCACCGGACCATACATCATAAATAAACCGTCTTTGTCTATTAAACAGCTAATCCCTGCCAGCATATTCACCACACTCTCATCCGCAATGTAATGCACTGTATTGGCGGTAAATACATGGTCGACTTTCATAGAAGGCCAAGCTTGATCAACATCTAATACCAAGGGCTCAAGTACATTGCTTAACGCCGCCTCAGTTACCCACAATTTAATTCCATCATGATTCTGTGCAAGGTCGCTTGGCTGCCACGTTATATGAGGTAATTCACGGGCACAAAATACCGCATGCTGACCTGTACCACTGCCAATTTCTAATAACCGCGCCGCATTGGGTAACCGTTCTTTTAGCGCAGCAGCTATTGGCCCTTGGTTGCGTAAACAGGCTTCTGAGATAGGTTTATTCATAAATGTTTTTCATAAGTCTTTTTAATAATTAATACTTGATTAATGTCGATTTAATAGCCTCTTATCAAGATGCCAAAATAACACTAAAGAGTGATAGAGCTATGGCTATTTAATGCGTAATGTTGATTGATTACAAAATAATAAAACACAATAAATCTCATACGAATAGATAGAGTACGCACAAGCCTACACCTATGATAACTAGACAAAATATAATAACTAGACAAATAAGGTAACACAGCCATGCTAGGTAATATGATGGACAGCCCACTACTAATTTCTGGGCTAATAGAACACGCAGTATCTTCTCACCCTAATAGCGAAATTGTCAGCCGTCGCTGTGAAATTGATAGCAAAGGCGAAAGTATTCACCGCTACACAATGATAGACGCTGCCAAACGCTCGAAAAAAATTGCTAATGCACTGATTAAAATGGGCGCGAATCCAGCAGACCGCATCGCCACACTCGCGTGGAACAACTATCGCCATTTTGAACTCTACTTTGGAGTCTCGGGCATTGGCTCGGTATTGCATACCATCAACCCACGCTTATTCCCCGAACAGCTGGTCTACATCATTAACCACGCCGAAGACCGTTGGATCTTTGTCGACCTTACCTTTGTGCCGTTATTAGAAGCCATTCAAGATCAAATAAGCTCAGTCGAAGGTTTTATTATTATGGCCGACTCGGCCAATATGCCCGAAACCAGCTTAAAGAATGCCATCTGCTACGAAGACTTAATCGACAGCGCCAGCGATGAATTAGAATGGCCACAGTTTGATGAAAACTCAGCCGCATGCTTATGCTACACCTCCGGCACTACAGGCAATCCAAAAGGCGTACTGTACAGCCACCGCTCAACCTTACTGCATGCCATGTCGGAAATCAGCCGCGAAGCATTAGGCATCACCAGCTTATCCTGCGTATTACCCGTTGTGCCTATGTTCCACGTCAACGCTTGGGGCGTACCTTATGCCGGCGCAATGACCGGAGCCAAGCTGGTATTCCCAGGTCCTGGAATGGATGGCGCGTCACTGTGGGAATTAATCGACGCTGAGCAACCTGATCTGTTATTGGGTGTGCCTACCGTTTGGTTAATGCTACTCAACCACATGGATGAGATTGGCAAAACCTTAGATTCTGTCAAAAATGTCGTGGTAGGTGGCTCGGCCGCGCCTCTTTCCATGATCAAGAAATTTGACCAAGTGCACGATGCGTTCTTGATTCATGCCTGGGGCATGACAGAGATGTCACCACTCGGCACGTCAAACGTAGAAAACGCGTTGATGAAAAACATGCCCATCGAAGAACGTTATTTACTGCAACAAAAACAAGGTCGCCCAGTCTTCGGCGTCGAAATGAAAATTGTCGATGATGAAGGCCAGACACTGCCAAATGACGGCATAACCTTCGGCCGCTTATTAGTACGCGGCCCTTGGATCATTAAAAAATATTTTAAAACTGATGATATGAGTAGCTTTGAAAATGGCTGGCTCGATACCGGCGATGTTGCCACCATCGATACAAATAATTACTTAGGCATTGTTGATCGTTCAAAAGACGTAATTAAGTCAGGCGGAGAATGGATCAGCTCTATCGATCTAGAGAATGCCGCAGTAGACCACCCTGATATTATCGAAGCCTGCGTGATTGGTGCGGCTCATGAAAAATGGGATGAGCGCCCACTATTACTGGCGATAATGAAACCAGGATCAACGACCACGGGCGATGATATTAAAGAATTTTTAAACGATAAAATTGCTAAATTCTGGATGCCAGACGAAATTATTTTTGTAGAAAGCTTACCTCATACTGCGACGGGTAAATTGTTAAAAATTAATTTGCGTAAGGAGTATCACGATTATTTAATGAATCGCTAGATAACAGATTGATAAGACTAGGAGGGAATGATTTTTAAAACCGATCTTAAACAACGATTTTAAAAATCAAAGGCTTGCCAAGACTCAGGAAAATCATCATCTCGTATGATAATGTCCTCAGTCTTGGATAACCCACACCCACCATGACACTCCTTGCCATTACACACCTCGCAATTAGTAGCCGCCGACTGCCAACGATTAAACAAATGAATCTCATAGGCGTGTAATAAATGATGGGGCGTTAACAGCTTTTTATAATCGGCTGCTGTTAATGTTTTTTCAATTCGTTTTAAATAAAAATCACCACCATTTCTGTAAATTTTATCCCCCACAATGGCATGGCCTAAATGCGCTAGCTGCGCACGAATTTGATGTTTTCGCCCGGTAAATAGTTCACACTCCACCAGTGAATAATCCATACTGTCTTTATTTTTTGTCGCTAAAACCTTAAAGAGTGTACGACTTTCTTTTCCTTCACCTTTTGGCAGCACATGCATCTGACTGCGTATCTCACTTCCCCCTTGCGCCTTATCGAGAGTGCCAAGATCGCAAATAAAATCCTTTATTTCCCAATCGGGCTTTCCCACCACAATCGTTCGATAAATTTTGCGTTTAATTAAATGCTCTAACTTAGATTGATACTGGCGCGCTACTGCATTGCTGTGTGCGATTAAGATCAGCCCCGAGGTTTCTAAATCTAAGCGATGCAATAAATGTGCATCAGGCCAAGGACTCTCACGGCGCAATAATTGAATCAACGTATTATAGACATTTCGTGTTGTACGATTAACCGGAAGGTTGGCGGGTTTATGAACAGCGGCAATTTCATCATTCGACCACACGCGTGACCAAGCATCATCAACTTCCGCTTCTTCATAATGATGCAAGGTATAACTGACGACTTGCCCCGCGAATAGAAGAACATCATCTCGCACAATAACGCCATCAACCTTAATATCACCTTTCACCCCTAATAATAGCGCTTGCCATTGATCTGGCGGTAAGTAGGGAATCGCGGGCAATAAACAGGCAAGTAAGTGCGAATTAGCCTGCTTTAGGCTTACAGTAAAGGAAAAAGTGGCGTTCATTCATTAATTCTCATACGCAATTAGCCATCATTCTAACAGTCACTCGCAGTGGGAATACCGTTATTGTCTAACCTCACAACATTAATACGGGCTCTCGATTATCAAAGTTTGACTTGTAAAGAGCCTGCTCAGTGGAACGTTGAATTGTGTGCTAGTCTTTTTATAAGACTAAATTAGGTAAAGCTACGATAAATACTATGTTTAAGCATATAAAACTGACCACCATTAGAAAAATCTTGGTAATTTCACTGGTGCTTTCTTGCGCCATGCTAATCATCGGTGCCTTTGTTATTCAAAAGAACGTATCACTCATCGACGACACTTGGAAACTCTACCAAACCGATCGCTCTGACAAGTCTCGCTTAGAAGGTGCACTTCGGGCAGCCATTGGTTACGGCGGTATGATCCATGAATTTAAAAACTTCATTTTGCGCAATGACCCCATCTACATGGAGACCATTCATAAACATATTGGCTCTGCAGAATCTATTATTCATCAATACAGTTTGCTGCAATTAACAAACGCCGAATTAACCGCCCTTGATGATATTCAACGGGTCATATCTATCTATGAAAAAGCCCATGTACAGGTCGATAATTTAGTCAGACAGGGCTATAGCATTACCCAACTTGATAACACCGTGAAGGTTGACGATACCCCAGCATTAAGAGGCCTTGAAACACTACGCCAAGAAGTTAGAAATAGCCTCACCTCTGAAACCCCTCTAAGCAAAGCACGTGTGAGTGCTGATTTACGTGCGGCGATTGGCTATGGCGGCATGATCCATGAGTACAAAAACTACATACTGCGCCATGAAGTAAAATATAAAAATGAGGTAAAAGTCCAGCTGCAGAAGGCTTATGAAGCGATTGCGCAGTATCGCACTTTAGAGCCCAGCAACGCTGAAGTTTTAGCCTTAAATGACATTGAAAAGACACTGCAAAACTATGGCGATAATTTAAATATCATTAGCCAGCTAATCAGCAATAAAACCAGCATTCATGAAATTGATAAATCACTTCGTATAGATGACTATAACGCCCTACGGGGTTTAAATATTATCGACAAAGAAATCTACCAGCAAATAAACGATTACGACAGTGCGCTATCAAAAGCCTTAGAGCTAGTAAAAAACACATCTTACATTGTTACCTGGGGTGTTTTCTTATTGCTATTTTCTATCTTTATTTTCGCCGTTTGGTTAATACAAGCACGAGTTATTGAACCTGTACTACGCCTAACCAATAGTATGGTAAGGCTATCGAACAACGACTTTTCGATAGCCCTAGAAAACCATCACTATGATAATGAATTGGGCGATATAGCCAGAACGATGTCAGTATTTAAAGAAAACATGATCGAACGCCATGAAGCTGAGATAGAACTAGAAGCTGCCAACAATGAATTAAATGTACAGCTCAATAATATTCTTCATTTAAGAGAGCAATCTGAGCAGCAAACCAGCAAGGCACTCGCCCTTGCCGAAGGTTTGGCTGATGCAAGAATATCTGCAGAAAAATCAACGCTTCGAGCGGAAGAAAATGAATTGCGTGTCAGCTCAATTTTGAATTCGGTACAAGATGGCATTATCACCATCAATGAAAAAGGCATTATCGAAAGTGTTAACCCCGCAACCGAGCACATGTTTGGCTATTACTCGGCAGAACTGGTCGGTAAAAATATATCCGTACTGGTACCAGATCCGCACAAAAGCATGCACGATGGATACCTTGAACGCTTTGTTAATGGGGGCTCCACAAGAGATGCATCAAAACCTATTGAGCAAAGCGCACAACATAAAGACGGTTCTACCTTCATTATGGAGCTTCGTATTAATACCATCGTCTTTGCTAACGAGAAAAAAATAATCGGTGTTATTAAAGATGTAACAGAACGTAAGCAATGGGAGCATGATCTGAAACAACTTGCGATGACAGACCCCCTCACCAAATTGGCTAATAGAAATCAATATAATAAAAAATTGGCCGAAGCCGCAGCGGTTTCTCTGCGCTATAAAAACCCCTTTGCACTAATGCTGCTTGATTTGGATAAATTTAAGCCAGTGAATGATCGCTACGGGCATCCTGTCGGTGACTCATTATTACAGCACGTCGCAAATACATTATTAAAGTGCTGCCGTGAAACGGATACCGTTGCGCGATTAGGCGGCGATGAGTTTGCGATCATCCTGCCTTCAAGCCATCAGCCTTTAGATACTAAAACTCTTGCCGATCGTATCATCAAACAGGTTTCACAGGTGGTAATGATTGAAGAACAGTCTATCCAAGTAGGCATCAGTATCGGTATTTGTACATTCCCAGATCTCGCTGACAATATTGAAGCCTTACAAAACCAGGCTGACTCTGCACTTTATGATGCGAAAGAAGGTGGGCGTAATGCCTATCGTATTTTTAAAGATGGCATAAAGATCAAATAATAATGAGAGCAGGATAGGCTTGTTCCATCACATTGTGCCCTAATGCTTTTATAGTCTCGACCTATGCCTGAACGGTCTCCCTGTTTTAATATCCATCAATGTGAATTGACATTAAATCTCAGTATCTTGGCTTCAAATGCTTTAAATCAATGATTTCTTATACGCAATTAGCTATCATTCTCAAATAGACATGCGAGAATGATATTTTATGCCCATTCAATTTTCACAGCTCAAAGTCGGCGATAATGCCGTTATTGACGAGTGCCGAGTCAGTTCAGATGCATCAACATCATCATCACAAGTACAGCGCCTAATGATGCTAGGCCTAATTCCAGGCACTCGTTTTACTGTGGTACGCGTTGCGCCTCTGGGTGATCCTATTGAAATCAAATTACGCGGTTTCAGCTTAAGCTTGCGCCGTGAAGAAGCGCTAGGCCTTTGGGTATCTTTATCATGACCACGAATATCTCTAATGCAGCCTCTACCTCTAATACGTCTGGCGAAAAGAAAAGAAATACAATTGCATTAATTGGCAACCCTAACTGCGGGAAAACCACCTTATTTAACACCCTAACAGGAGCCCACCAACGCGTAGGTAACTGGCCGGGAGTCACAGTTGAACGTAAAAGTGGCGAATATAAGCATGCGGATACCGAATATGAGGTAATCGATTTACCGGGAACCTATTCGATTAATTCCAATTTTACCGGCACCAAGAATACGGCTAAAACGGACTCTGAAAAAAAAACAAATAATGACAATGGTGATTCCATTGATGAACAAATAGCACAGCAGTTTATACACAATAAAGAAGCCGATCTCATCATCAATGTACTTGATGCTTCTAGCTTAGAGCGTGGTTTGTACCTGACCTCACAATTGTTTGATAGCGGCATCCCCATGATTGTCGCGCTGAACATGATTGACGTCGCCCATAGCAAAGGGATGCATTTAGACCACCAAGCCCTTGCTGAGCAATTAGGCTGCCCTGTGGTGCCATTAGTCGCCAGTAAAGGCGATGGTTTAATCACCTTGATGGACAGTATCGAAAATCGCTTACTCAAACTCCCTGCTCAACAACGTACGTTGGCGTTCAGCGACGATGCGATGATGAATGAACCGGCTTTAATTCAAGCTCGATACGAATGGGTCGATCAAGTTTGCCAGCAAGCGATGACGTTAAGCGAAAAGAAAAGCAAAACGATCAGCGAATACATCGATGACATTGTATTGAACCGCATTTTAGCCTTGCCCATTTTTATGGGAGTCATGTATTTGCTCTTTATGTTCGCTATTAATGTGGGCAGCGCATTTATCGATTTTTTCGATATCACCGCGGGAGCTTTATTTGTCGAAACTCCACGCTGGTTATTGAACAGTATTAATGCCCCCGAGTGGCTCACCGCATTAATTGCGGACGGTGTTGGCGGAGGTGTTCAGTTAGTCGCCAGTTTTATTCCTGTTATCGCAGCGTTATTTCTATCACTGTCGTTTTTAGAAGATGTGGGCTTTATGGCTCGCGGCGCTTTTATTATTGATCGTCTCATGCGCGGCTTAGGTTTACCTGGCAAAGCGTTTGTTCCTCTTATTGTAGGATTTGGCTGTAACGTACCTTCGGTTATGGCCGCTCGCACGTTAAACAAAGAAGGCGATCGCTTAATCACGACTTTAATGGCGCCCTTTATGTCGTGCGGTGCACGTTTAACAGTTTACGTATTATTTGCTTCAGCATTTTTTGTAGATAACGGTGCAACCGTAGTCTTTGCACTCTATATCACTGGAATTTTGGTTGCCGTATTAAGTGCCTTTCTCGTACGTCGCTTAATTCTTCCTTCCAGTGACAGCAGTTTTATTATGGAACTTCCACCGTATTTATTACCGACTTTTCGAAATCTATGGATGCATACATGGCATCGTTTAAAAGGCTTTGTATTACGTGCAGGTAAAGCCATTGTCGGCGTTGTAATTATCTTAAACGTCTTAAACTCCATGGGTACTGATGGTAGCTTTGGCAACCAAAACCAAGAACAATCGGTTCTCAGCGAAGTAGGTCGCTTCTTAACACCCGCCTTTACCCCAATGGGAATCGAAAAGGATAATTGGGCGGCTACTGTTGGAATATTTACCGGACTATTTGCCAAAGAAGTTGTAGTAGGCACATTGGATGCGCTCTATACCACCAGCGATAAAAATACAGACGACTTTGATTTACTCAACAGTTTAAAAGATGCTGTTGATTCTATTGCTGTCAACCTAACCGATGTTGCCAATAATTTAGATGACCCATTAGGCTTGGATATGGGTGACCTAAGCGATACCCAAAGCATTGCACTAAAACAAGAAGTTGCTAGCAGCACTATTGAAGTTATTCAGCAAAAATTCCACGGTCAGTGGGGTGCTTTTGTGTATTTATTATTCATCTTACTGTACATGCCTTGCGTCGCAACTCTAGGCGCGATCGTGAAAGAACACGGAGCGTATTGGGCTGGCTTTAGTATGCTTTGGTCTTTCAGTGTGGCATATGTATTAGCGGTGGGATTATTTCAGGGGGTTACGTGGGCACAACACCCTACGACCTCACTCATGTGGATCGTAGGCCTAGGGGTTTGGCAAATCGTATTAACAATATTGTTATTCAGAAGTGGTAAGAAACAAGCTCGAAAAGAGAACTTGATTCCTATGGTGGATGTTAGCTAGCACTGATTGATTGTCGTTAATGGCTAAAACAGCTGAGTGCTCTTATTTAAAGATATTCGCATTCAGTTTTTTAGCAATAGCTTCAATCGCTAATTGCGCCCGTACACTATTACCCGCGGCATCAACCGGTGGAGAAAATGCCGCAATACCATACTTCCCTGGCATGACTGCAATAATACCACCGCCCACGCCACTTTTTGCTGGCAAGCCTACTTTATACAGCCATAAGCCCGAATCATCAT
>Ga0209305_1000521_pt1 | contig 27816 bp, 16 predicted proteins | sample COGITO_mtgs_1103_FD_184792 | JGI IMG/M metagenome (GOLD analysis project Ga0209305, IMG submission 184792) | Pelagic marine microbial communities from North Sea - COGITO_mtgs_110321 (SPAdes) (version 2) | ecosystem: Environmental > Aquatic > Marine > Epipelagic ...
CCAACTTTAGATGCACCAATAAATTTTAAGTCTAAAGAAATTGTAACACAGGGAGCATTGCCAGAAGCTCTGTGAGCTGCAGTTCCTGCCCCAGCATCTATCAATGCTGATAAATAACCACCATGAGTTATACTTGCTGCATTTAGATGATTTTCATTAATCGTAGATTTAAATTCATATTCTGTCTCTGATATAGTTCTAAATAAAACACCACCATTGTGCTTCATAAATCCTGGCTTAATACTTATTTGCTCAAACTCATTGCTCATAATTTTTTATAATACAAAAGTTAAGATTAATAAAATTATTAATACAATCATAAAAAAATATATGACCGATCTCTGTAGTGATGCTTTTAATAGCCAATCTAACATTTCAGTTTCCTTTTTGGTGGACCGCCCAGAACTCGAATCTGGAATCTCCCGGTTCGTAGCCGAGCGCCTTATCCAATTTGGCCAGCGGTCCTCATTATTAATTTAATTTTAAAAACATAATAAAGTTACTGTATTTTTGAATTTTATTAACAATTTTTGTTCAAATAAAATACAGGTTTGCATAAAAAACCTTATTAATGTGCTAAATTAACATTAAATATACTTTTTTTTAGGTATATAAACCGATTTAAAATAATGAGTGAAAAATTACTTGTCCCAGATATTGGAGATTTTGAAGAAGTTGAAGTTATAGAGGTTCTTGCAAAACAAGGTGATCAATTAAATATAAACGATCCTGTAATTACAATTGAGAGTGATAAATCAAGCGTTGAAATTCCTTCAACAGTCACTGGTAAGATCGAAACCGTCCAAGTTAAAGTTGGCGATAAAGTTTCAAAGGGAGACCTTATATTAAGTGTTATTTCGTCAGGTGAAAATAAAAAAGATATTCCAATTCCAAAAGATACTGAAAGCATTATTAAGCAAGCCGAAGCAGCTATGGTAGAAAAAAAAGAAGAAACAGTAGTTTCTCAACCAATTCAAAAGAAAGAACAAACAATTATTCAAGTAACTAATAGTAATGATATTGACCCTTTGGAAACACAAGATTGGTTGGAATCTTTATCGGCAGTTATATCAAAAGATGGAAACCAAAGAGCTCACTTTTTGATTAAAGAACTAATTAATAAAGCATATCGTGAAGGTGCAAATATTCCCTACACTCAAAACACACCTTACATAAACACCATTCCTCCAGAAGCAGAAGTAAAATCAAATGGAGATCAAAATATTGAGAGAAGAATTAGATCTTTGATTAGATGGAATGCAGCTGCAATGGTTGTAAGAGCAAATAAAAAATTTCCAGAACTAGGTGGACATATAGGTACATTTGCATCAGCTGCTACTCTGTATGATGTTGGCATGAATCATTTTTGGAGAGCAAAAAATAATAAATTTGGTGGAGATTTAGTTTATTTTCAAGGTCACAGTGCACCAGGAATGTATGCTAGAGCATTCTTAGAGGGCAGATTAAATGAAAAACAATTAGATAGATTTAGACAAGAAGTAAATTCAGGTGGACTTTCCTCCTATCCACATCCATGGTTGATGCCTAAGTTTTGGCAATTTCCAACTGTTTCAATGGGCTTAGGCCCAATGCTAGCAATTTATCAGGCAAGATACATGAAATATTTAATTAACAGAGGTCTTATTAAAGATGAGGGTCGAAAAGTTTGGGCATTTTTAGGTGATGGAGAAATGGATGAACCTGAGTCGATGGGCGCAATAGGTTTAGCTGCTAGAGAAAAGTTAGATAATTTAATATTTGTAGTTAATTGTAATCTTCAAAGACTTGATGGTCCTGTTAGAGGAAATGGAAAAATTATTCAAGAATTAGAAGGTAGTTTTCGTGGAGCAGGTTGGAATGTTATAAAAGTAATTTGGGGTTCATACTGGGATTCTTTGATAGCAAATGATAAAACAGGTCATTTAGTCAAAATAATGAACGAAACCGTTGATGGTGAGTATCAAGCCATGAAAGCTAGAGATGGTGCGTATGTAAGAGAAAAGTTTTTTGGTAAATATCCTGAAACACAAGAATTAGTATCAAGCTTATCAGATAAAGATATTTGGAGGTTAAATAGAGGCGGTCATGATCCTCATAAGGTATATGCAGCTTATGATAAGGCTTCAAAAAACCAAGGAAGCCCAACTGTTATTATAGCCAAGACTATTAAGGGATATGGAATGGGTAAGACAGGTGAAAGTGTAAACACAACTCACCAAACAAAAAAGTTAGATGTAGACGACTTGCTATACTATAGAGATCGTTTTGATGTTCCTTTAACTGATCAACAAGTTAAAAATATTGAATATTTTAAACCTGATGAAAAATCACCAGAAATTAAATATTTAAAAGAAAGAAGATTGAATTTAGGTGGCTACCTACCTGAAAGAACCACTTACGCAAAACCAATTAAAGCACCATCAAAAGATATTTTTGATTTTATGAAAGTTTCTACTGGTGAAAAAGAGATGTCCACGACAATGGCAATGGTTAGAATGTTCACTAATTTACTTAGAGATAAAAATATTTCACCAAGGTTGGTTCCAATAATTCCTGATGAAGCAAGAACATTTGGAATGGAAGGTTTTTTCCAAAAAATTGGAATATATGCTCATGAAGGTCAAAAATATGAACCAGAAGACTCTGCTCAGTTAAGTTCTTATCGTGAAGATAAAAGTGGACAGGTATTAGAGGAAGGAATTAATGAAGCTGGAGCAATGTCATCTTGGATTGCTGCTGCTACATCATACACAAACCATGATATAGAAATGATTCCAATTTATATTTTTTATTCTATGTTTGGTTTCCAAAGAATTGGCGATCTCGCTTGGGCTGCTGGGGATAGTCAGGCAAGAGGATTTTTAATTGGTGCTACAGCAGGGAGAACTACTTTAGCTGGAGAGGGACTTCAACACCAAGATGGACATAGCCATTTAATAGCCTCAACAATACCAAATTGTGTAACTTATGATCCAACTTTTCATTATGAGTTAGCTGTAATTTTTAGAGAAGGCTTAAGAAGAATGCATGAGAAGAAAGAAAATGTTTTTTATTATATTACTACTATGAATGAAAACTATTCTCACCCTGAAATGCCAAAAGATAAAAACTGCGAAGAAGGCATTCTTAAAGGAATGTATAAGATAAAAGAATTCAATAAGTTTAAGAAGACAAAAATCCAATTATTAGGATCGGGTACTATACTTCGTGAAATGATGGCTGCAGCTGAAGTTCTTCAAAATGATTATCAAATTGATAGTGAAATTTGGAGTGTAACAAGTTTTAATGAATTAAGAAAAGATGGAATGGAAGTTGAAAGATACAATCTTTTAAATCCAGACAAAGAGCAAAAAATTTCATTTGTTGAAAAATGCCTTGGAAAAACAGAAGGCCCAATAATGGCAGCATCAGATTATATGAGAATGAATTCTGATCAAATAAGACCCTATACTAACAAGAGTTTTTACTCTTTAGGAACAGATGGTTTTGGTAGAAGTGATACTAGAAAAAATTTAAGAAAGTTCTTTGAGGTAGATAAAGAACATTTAGTTGCATATGGTTTGAGTGTCTTAGCTAAAGAACAGTTAATAGCATCAAAGTATGCAAAAGAAGCAATAAAGAAATATAATATTGATGGTGAAAAACCAATGCCAACTAAATTATAATGTCAGAAACTGAAGTTAAAGTACCAAATATTGGAGATTTTAAAGATGTTGAGGTAATTGAAGTACTAGTTTCAGAAGGTCAAATTCTCAAAAAAAATGATCCTTTAATTACAATAGAGAGTGACAAATCTAGCGTTGAGATACCATCAAACTTTGAGGGCAAAATTAAATCTTTAAGAACAAAAGTTGGTGATAAAGTCTCTGAAGGTGATTTGATATTAGTTTTAGATAACAAGTCACAATTAAATGAAATAGCTGAAGAAAAGCAAGAAATTGAAAAAGAATTCAAAAAAATTAAAGTAATAAAACCAGAAATAGAACAAACCCAAACTAAAGAAATTAAAACTACTTCTCATGATATTTCATCTGCAAGTCCAAAAGCTCGAAAATTTGCGAGAGAACTCGGAGTAGACATTAGTCAAGTAGTTGGCAGTGAAAAAGATGGAAGAGTTATTGAAGATGATATTAAAAAATTTGTTTATTCTAAACCTAAAGATATTAATGAAACAAAAGATAATAAGACAAGTAAAATTAAAAATGAGTTTGAACATTCCGATTTTGGAGAAATTGAAATAAAAGATATACCAAGAGTAAAAAAATTATCTTCTACTTATCTAACCAATTCATGGACAACTATACCTCATGTTACCAATCACGATGAGGCAGACATTACAGAAATGGAAAGCTTTAGAAGCTCTCTCACAGATATGTATACTGGAGAAAAAATTAAAATTACTCCTTTAGCATTTATAATAAAAGCATTAGTTGCATCTTTAAAAAAATTCCCAAGTTTTAATTCCTCAATTGATGAAATTGATACTGGAAAAATGACACTAAAAAAATATTTCCATATTGGAATCGCTGTTGATACACCAAACGGCTTAATGGTTCCCAAAATAAGAAATGCTAATAATAAAAAAATTTCATTACTTAGCAAAGAATTAAAAGAAGTTAGTGAACTTTGTAGAAATCTTAAAATTGATAAAAAAGAGTTATTTGGTGGATCAATGACTATTACAAGTTTAGGAGGAATAGGAGGATCATTTTTTACTCCAATCATAAATTATCCAGAAGTTGCAATATTAGGAGTAGGTAAATCTCAAAAAAAACAAATATTCATTAATGGAAAATTTCAAACTAGAACAATGTTGCCAATATCTTTGTCTTATGATCATAGAATTATAGATGGAGCTGAGGCTGCAAGATTTAACAATGACTTAAAAGAAAATTTAGGTAAAAATTTTGCTTACAAGTTAGCTGTCTAATATAAATCATGTCAAAAACCACCTCATTATTAAGCGCTTTGCTGTGTACTTTTATTTGGGGAACAACTTTTATTGCTCAAGATACTGGTATGGACAACATTGGCCCATTCACATTTAATGCAGTAAGATTTTTTATAGGGTTTTTGGCAATTACGCCGTTAGTTTTTTTATTTGAATTAAAAAAATATAAGTCAGAGTTTAAATCTGACATTAAAACTTTTATAAATCTCACATTTTTAATTGGTTTATCTTTATTTTTAGGTTCCGCTTTGCAACAAGTTGCATTGCTATATACAGATGTTGCTAATGCAGCCTTTTTTACGATTTTTTATGTTCCAATAGTACCAATCATAATTTTTTTATTTAAAAGAACATCAATTCATTGGAGTGTTTGGCCATCAGTAGTTTTATGTTTAATTGGAGGGTATTTATTAACAAATTTTTATGATGCTACGGTTAGACTTGGAGATAGTTTAGTAATTCTTGGAGCTTTGTTTTGGAGTACTCATATAATTTTTACAGGAATAATTGTTAAAAAATACGATCTTCCTTTAACTCTTGGTGCTGCTCAAACTCTAATTGTTGCTTTGTTTTCATCTATAATAGCACTTATTTACGAGGAGTTTATTTATTTAGATATTATGAAAGAAATAAATTCTATCTTATATGCTGGTATTTTATCAGGTGGTTTTGCTTTCGTTTTACAAATTTATGCTCAAAAAAATATTTCCCCTGCCCCTGCTGCAATAATTTTTTCTTTAGAAGGAGTATTCGCAACTATTGCTGCTTGGTATATTTTAAATCAAGTTTTAGATATTAATAATTTACTTGGATGCTTTTTTATTTTGTGTGGTGTTTTACTATCTCAGCTACTACCATTGGTTCAAAAAAAATATTCTTAATAAATCAAAGCAAATAAGATTAATGCTATGATAATTCTATATATTACAAAAGCATTCATTGAAAATTTATTTATGTAAATTAAAAAAAATTTTACAGTTACAAAAGAAAAAATAAAAGATGTTAATATAGCAATGAATACTAAATAACTAAATTCAACTGGCTGATTAAACACATCTTTTAATCCTAAAAAACTTGCACCAGCTAAAGCTGGAATAGAAAGTAAAAATGAAATTTTACTTGAATCTAACCTATTAAATCTTAATATTCTAGCAGCCGTGATAGTTATACCTGCCCTACTCACTCCTGGAACTAAAGAAAGAATCTGAAATAAACTTATAAATAGAATTGATTGAAGATTTAAATTTGAAGAAATTTTTTTATCGAAACGATTTCTATCTGCTATAAATAGAACAATTCCAAAAATTAAAGTTGTCCATGCTATAATTTTAATATTTCTTAGTTCATAAATAATTCCAGTGTAATATAAAATATATCCAACAATTATTAATGGAATTGATCCCACAATAATAAGACTTAAAAGTCTTTTATTATTTTTTACGTCTAATAAATCTTTTCTAAAAAAATATATGATTGCAAATAAAGACCCTAGATGAAGACTTATATCTATTAATAATGAGCCAGACTTGAATTCATACAAACTTGACACTATTATTAGATGTGCTGATGAACTTATAGGCAAAAACTCAGATATGCCTTGGATGGCAGAAAGTATTAAAACTTCTATAATGTTCTGTAGCATTTTATCTACCTAGCTTAAAAAATATTCATTTAAAACAATTCGATTTAAGCATATTAGCTATGCAATTATTAGAAATCCTATAATTTTCAAACTTATATGGCTTAATAAGGTCATAGTAACTGACCTATTTTTAGCTTTATTTAATAAAAACAATATATAATTTGCCTTAACTTATAAAAAAATATGACTGATAAAATGCTAAAGTTTGTAAAAATAGGTCAACAAACTCCACCTAAAAGAGAGACAGATGTCAGAAAAAAAGACTTCAATGAGATTTATGACCAATTTATCAATGAAAAGGCTAAGGACCAATCCAGCAGATGTTCCCAGTGCGGTGTTCCTTTTTGTCAAGTTCACTGCCCATTAAGCAATAATATTCCAGATTGGCTAAAACTAACAGCAGAAGGAAGACTTAAGGAGGCTTATGAATTATCTCAAAGCACAAATAATATGCCAGAAGTTTGTGGAAGAATATGTCCACAAGACAGATTGTGCGAAGGAAATTGTGTTATTGAACAATCTGGCCATGGAACAGTTACAATCGGCTCAATAGAAAAATATATTACTGATAATGCATGGGAACAAGGTTGGGTAAAGCCTATAAATATTTCTAATGAAAAAAATGAAAGTATTGGAATAATTGGTGCGGGTCCAGCTGGACTAGCTGCTGCTGAAGAATTGAGAAAAAGTGGATATAAAATTACAGTTTATGACAGATATGATAGGGCTGGAGGATTACTGATTTACGGTATTCCAAATTTTAAACTTGAGAAAGAAGTTGTTGAGAGAAGAACGAAGCTTTTAAAAGATGGGGGAATTGAATTTATACAAAATTTTGAAGTTGGAAAAGATGCAAGTTTAGAACAATTAAGAAAAAAACATGATGCAATTTTAATTGCAACAGGAGTTTATAAAGCTAGGGAGATTGAGCTTCCAGGAAACGATTTAAATAATATTTTTCCAGCAATGGATTTTCTAACAGCGTCAAATAAAAAAGGATTAGGGGATAAGGTAGAATTATTTGATAAGGGAATTTTGAATGCAGAAGGAAAGGATATTGTTGTTATTGGTGGTGGAGATACAGCGATGGACTGTGTAAGAACATCAATAAGACAAAAAGCGAAATCTGTTAAGTGTTTATACAGAAGAGATAAAGAGAATATGCCTGGATCAGCAAGAGAGGTAGCTAACGCTGAAGAAGAAGGTGTAGAGTTTGTTTGGTTATCAAGTCCCAAAGAATTCAAAGGAACAAATAAAGTTGAAAAATTAATTGTAGATCAAATAAAATTAGGTGAGCCTGATGAAAGTGGTAGAAGAAAACCAGAGATTCAAGAAAACTCAAGCTTTGAAGTAAAAACTGATATGGTCATTAAAGCACTGGGTTTCGATCCTGAAGATTTACCAACCTTGTTTGACGCAAATGAATTACAAGTGACAAAATGGGGAACTATAAAAACTGATTTTGATACAATGGAAACAAATTTGAGTGGAGTTTTTGCGGCAGGTGACATAATTAGAGGAGCATCTTTAGTTGTTTGGGCAATTAAAGATGGAAGAGATGCTGCCACTTCAATTAAAAAGCATATAGAAAATAAGCGTTTAAAACAGCCAAGAGTAGCTTAATGGAAAATTATAAAAAAAATCTTGAAATACTAAAAAAAAACCATGTCTATTCTGAAGAGATGGAACACGATGCTTGTGGTGTTGGTTTAATTGCATCTACCGAAGGGAAGAAGTCTCGTAAAGTTGTTGAGTATGGAATTGAAGCTTTAAAAGCTGTTTGGCATAGAGGAGCGGTTGACGCTGATGGAAAGACAGGGGATGGTGCAGGTATACATGTAGAGATACCAAAGGATTTTTTTATAGAAAAAATAGAAGTCACTGGTCATTCCTACGATAATTCAGAAATATGTGTTGGAATGATTTTTTTACCAAGAAATGATTATGCAGCACAAGAAAGCTGCAAAACAATAGTTGAGAGCGAATTAACAAAAAATGATTTTAGCATATATGGCTGGAGACAAGTTCCAGTTAATCCAAAAGTTTTAGGTGAAAAAGCATTTCAAACAATGCCTGAAATTATTCAAGTACTATTTAAATCTAATAACCCAGAATTACTTAACAAAGATCTTGAGAGAAAAATATATGAAACAAGAAGAATAATAGAAAACAAAGCTTTTCAAGTTTCTTTGAATAATTTTTATATTTGTTCACTTAGCTCAAAATCAATTATCTATAAGGGAATGTTTTTAGCAGAAGCTATCTCAGATTTTTTCTTAGATTTAAAGGACGAAAGATTTGTCTCAAGATATGCAATTTTTCATCAAAGATTTTCTACCAATACAGCACCAAGCTGGAATTTAGCTCAACCATTTAGAGCGATTGCTCATAATGGAGAAATTAATACATATAGAGGAAATAAAAATTGGATGAAAGTTCATGAGCAAGAAATGAATAGTCCTCTTTTTGATAACATAGAAAATTTAAAACCAGTAATTCAACAAGGTGCATCTGACTCTGCAGCTTTAGATAACGTTTTTGAATTATTAAATATCTCAGGTCAGCCAGCGCCACTAGCAAAATTAATGTTAGTGCCTGATGCTTGGTCTAAAAAGAATAAAACTCTATCTAAAGATCACCAACAATTATTTAATTTTTTGAATAGTACGATGGAACCTTGGGATGGACCTGCGGCTATAGCTGGAACAGATAATGAGTGGGTAATTGCTGCAAATGATAGAAATGGATTAAGACCATTAAGATATGCAATTACTAAAGATAATTTATTATTTGCAGGTTCTGAAACAGGCATGATCGAACTAAATGAGAAGAAAATTTTAACAAAAGGAAGATTGGGTCCAGGAGAAATAATAGGGGTTAGAATTGAAAAAGGAAAAGTATTTACTAATAGTAAAATTAAAGATTATTTAGCAAAGGAATATAAACACTTTAATTCTCAAATTATCGATTTAGACGAAAAAATTACTATTTCTGGGGAAAAAAATACATTTTCTGGAGATGACTTAAGACGAAGACAATACACATTTGGAATGAGTCTAGAAGATTTAGAGCTTATTTTGCACCCAATGGCTGAAGATGCAAAAGAAGCGATAGGCTCTATGGGAGATGATACACCTCTTGCAGTATTGTCTGATAAATATAGACCTCTATATCATTTTTTCAGACAAAATTTTAGTCAAGTAACAAATCCACCAATCGACTCCTTAAGAGAAAATAAGGTTATGAGTTTAAAAACAAGATTTGGAAATTTGGGTAACATCTTAGATTTTGATAATTTAACCAAACAAAATATATACGTTTTAAATAGCCCTATTTTATCAAATTCTCAATTTGATAAATTTATTAATTTTTTTGGCAAAAATTCATTAGTTATAGATTGTACTTTTTCAAAAGACCAAAGTTTGTTTCAGTCATTAAAAAAAATTCAAAAAGATGCAGAAATTGCCGTGAGGCAAGGTATTACCCAATTAATTTTAAGTGATAAAGAATTATCAGAAACTAATTTGCCAATTCCTATGCTTTTGTGTGTTGGTGCAATCAATTCATTTTTGATAGAAAAAAAATTAAGAGGATATGTCTCTATAAACGTTCAATCTGGAGAAGCTTTAGATACACACTCATTTGCGACCATGATTGGTGTAGGAGCAACAACAGTAAATCCTTATCTTGCATTTGATAGTTTATATCAAAGACATGAAAAAAAACTTTTTGGAAAATTTAGTTTTGATGAATGTGTGGAGAGATACATTAAATCAGTGAATGCTGGTCTATTAAAAATTATGTCTAAAATGGGAATTTCTGTTTTGAGTTCTTATAGAGGAGGATGTAATTTTGAAACTGTTGGTTTAAGCAGAACAATTGTTGCTGACTATTTTCCAGGCGTTGTATCAAAAATATCTGGAATTGGATTAACAGGATTAGAAAAAAAAATCAGATCAATTCATAAGGAAGCATTTGATAGTTCTGAAACAATTTTACCAATAGGTGGAATATATAGATACCGTAAAAATGGAGAAACACACCAATATCAAGGCAAGTTAATTCATTTATTACAAAGTGCTGTAGGATCTAATTCTTATGAAGCTTATAAGAGATATGCAGAAGGAATATATAACTTACCACCAATTAATTTGAGAGATTTAATTGATTTTAGATCAAAAAAATTGAAAGGACCAATAGAAATTTCAGAGGTTGAGCCAATACAAAATATACTTAAGAGATTTGGCAGTGGAAGCATGTCACATGGAGCTCTTTCAAAAGAGGCTCATGAAACTCTTGCTACTGGAATGAATAGAATTAAAGGTGCATCTTGTAGTGGTGAAGGTGGAGAAGATGAGAGCAGGTTTAAAGTTTTAGAAAATGGAGATAGTGCAAACTCTAGAGTAAAACAAATAGCATCAGCAAGATTTGGTGTTACAGTTAATTATCTAAACAATTGTAATGAAATTGAAATTAAAATAGCTCAAGGAGCTAAACCTGGAGAAGGTGGGCAATTACCAGGCTTTAAAGTTACAGAGGAAATTGCAAAACTAAGACACTCAACACCTGGAGTTACATTGATTTCTCCCCCACCACATCACGATATTTATTCTATAGAAGATCTTGCCCAACTTATTTATGATTTAAAACAAATAAACCCTAAAGCAAGAATTGGAGTTAAGCTTGTTGCTTCATCAGGTGTAGGAACAATTGCAGCTGGAGTAGCCAAAGCGAAAGCAGACATCATATTAATATCGGGACACAATGGTGGTACTGGTGCAACACCACAAACTAGTGTTAAGTATGTGGGAATTCCTTGGGAAATGGGTTTGACAGAAGCCAATCAGGTTTTAACTTTAAATAATTTAAGACACAAAGTTACTTTAAGAACTGATGGTGGAATTAAAACAGGAAGAGATGTTGTTATTGCAGCAATGATGGGAGCTGAAGAATACGGAGTAGCAACAACCGCTTTAGTTGCGATGGGTTGTATCATGGTTAGACAATGTCATTCAAACACATGTCCAGTTGGTGTTTGCACTCAAGATGAAAAACTTAGAGAAAAATTTACAGGGACTCCAGACAAAGTAGTAAATTTATTTACATTTATTGCATCCGAAGTAAGAGAAATTTTAGCAAAAATAGGTTTTAAATCATTAAATGAAATTATTGGAAGGACAGATCTTTTAATGCAGGTTAGTAAAGCCTCTCCGAATCTTGATGATTTAGATTTGAACCCACTTTTTGTACAGGCAGATAATGGTAATAATAAAAGATATTGTGAAAACCAGGAAATAAATCATGTACCAGATACACTTGATCAAGAAATTTGGCCAGAAATTGAGAAAGCTTTAGATAGTTCTGAAAAAATAGAAAAAGAATATGAGATTAAAAATACAAATAGAGCTGTTGGAACAAGAATATCTCATCATCTATATAATAAATATGGATATGAAAAACTTAATGAAAACTTTTTAGTATTAAATTTCAAAGGATCAGCAGGACAGTCATTTGGTGCCTTTTCAGCAAAAGGCTTAAAACTTGTTCTTAAAGGAGATGCTAATGATTATGTAGGTAAGGGGTTATCAGGTGCTACAATCTCAATCAAATTGTCTGATGAAAGCAATCTAATTTCAAATGAAAACACCATTATAGGAAATACAGTTTTATATGGTGCTACATCAGGAAAATTATTTGCAGCTGGGCAAGCGGGAGAAAGATTTGCGGTTCGAAACTCTGGAGCAACTACCGTAATTGAAGGATGTGACTCTAACGGTTGTGAATATATGACAGGAGGAACAGTAGTAATCTTAGGTGATGTAGGCGATAATTTTGCAGCGGGTATGACAGGGGGAATGGCATTTATTTATGATAAATCATCAGAATTTGAAAAAAAAGTAAACAACGAATCTGTTGTATGGCAAAATGTAGAAACAGATTACTGGAAAACATATCTTAAAGGTTTAATCAAAGAACATTTTGAAGAAACAGGATCTAATTTATCAAAATTGTTAATTGAAAATTATGATGAAGAGTTAAAGAATTTTGTTCAAGTTTGTCCGAAAGAAATGTTAGATAAATTAAGTAATCCAATTAGTCACAAACCAGTTATTAAAGAAGTTGGCTAAATAATCAATTTAAGTTCTTTTATTATTATTTTAAGCCATTTTTGACTTGATAAACTGTGGTCTCCATCTTTAACAATTACTAATTTTTTTTTGGCATTTAGAAAAATTTTCAAAACTTTTCTTGAATAAGAAACGGGCACAACCTCATCTTTTTGTCCATGTACCATAGTGATATTTATTTTAGATTTAATTTTTTTGTTTAAAACCTTATTTTTTCTACCATCTTTTATTAACTGGAGAGTGATTGGATATTCATAGTTGCCATGTTTTAATTGTAGAATTCCTTTTTGAATAGTTTCAGATTTCATTTTTTTTGTAAATTTTTTCCACATCAAATTTTCTAAAAATTCAGGCGCAGATCCAATTCCCAAAAATCCCTTTATTTGACTTTTAAATTGCTGAAACTGTTTAAGTGCTAACCACGCACCCATACTTGAGCCAACAATAATAAAGTCATTTTGTTTAACAAATTTTTTAATAAGAACCGATGTTTCATTACTCCATTTTGTAATATTGCCATTAGTAAATTTTCCTGATGATTTTCCATGTCCTGTATATTCTAGTGCTAAAAAACTTAGTTTATTTTGTTTAGCAAATTTTAAAAAAGCATTTGGTTTTTTTCCTTCTAAATCAGACATAAAGCCATGCAAAAAAACAATAAATGGAGCGTTTTTATAAATGTTACAAATAAATCTTATTTTCTTACTTTTTGAGATTTTGAGATATTTGAAATGAGTCATAATCGTTTATATGTTTAATCTAATAATATATAATCATATCAAATGTCGTCTAATTTAAAAGTTTTACAGGTCATACCAAAATTAGGTTACGGAGGAGCAGAGACAGGTTGTTATGATATTGCTCATTATTTACCTGAAAATAATTGTGGATCTTATATTGTAACTAGTGGAGGAGAGCTTCTTAAATTTATAGACAAAAAAAAAGTAAAAATAATAAAACTTCCTGTCCATAGTAAAAATCCATTAATTATATTTATTAATTTTTTAGCTTTAATTTTCATCATACTTATTAATAATATTTCAATTGTACATGCTAGAAGTAGAGCGCCAGCTTGGTCTTGTTTGATAGCATCTAAAATTACTGGTAGAAAATTTGTTACTACTTTTCATGGGACTTATAATTTCAATAGTAAAATTAAAAAATTTTATAATTCTGTAATGGTTAGGTCTGATTTAATTATAGCGGGATCTAATTTTATTTTTTCTCACATCAAAGAAAATTATACTAAATATCTTAATGCTAAAAAAAAACTTTTAGTTATTTTTAGAGGTATCAACGTTGACTATTTTGATCCAACTACCAAGTTAGATAGTGATGAAAAAAAATTATTAAAAAAATGGGAAATAGAAAAAGATAAAAAAATAATTCTTTTACCTGGAAGATTAACAGGATGGAAAGGACAAGAAGTTTTTATAGAGGCAATTAATTTAGTTAATATTGAACTTGGGTATGAAGCTTTTTATGCTGTGATACTTGGAAGTGATCAAGGGAGAGATTTATATAAAAAAAAACTTATCAGACTTACAGAGCAGTATAGATTAATTAATCAGGTAAAGTTTATTGATCATTGTAAAGATATGGCTTTAGCTTACAAAGTTTCAGATATAGTGGTGTCAGCATCAATTGAGCCAGAGGCTTTTGGAAGAGTTGCTGTTGAAGCTCAATCAATGGAAAAGCCTATAATTGCAAGTAATATTGGTGGCTCTAATGAAACAGTAATAGATGAAAAAACAGGTTTTTTATTTGAGTCTAACAATGCGAAATCATTAAGCCAAAAAATTTTAAAAATACTTTCTATGGATGAAGCGTCATTAAATTCAATAGGTAGAGAAGGTAGAAAAAACATAATTCAAAAATTTAATGTTGAAAAAATGTGCTTTTCTACTTATTCAGAGTATAAAAGAATATTAAATTAAATGCCTATAATTACATTACCCGATGGAAATAATTTATCATTTCCAGACAAAGTTACAGGTCTAGATGTAGCTGAAAAAATTAGTAAGTCACTTGCTAAACAAGCAATGGTTATAAGTATTGATGGCGATCTAAAAGATTTAGATTTTTTAATAGAAAAAGATTGTTCAATTAAAATTTTTACATCAAAAAACCCTGAGGGCTTAGAAACTATAAGACATGATACAGCTCATATTTTAGCTATGGCTGTTCAAGAATTATTTCCTGGAACACAAGTAACTATTGGTCCAGTTATTGAAAATGGCTTTTATTACGATTTTGCTAGAAAAGAACCTTTTACTGAAGATGATTTGGAACAAATTGAAAATAAGATGAAAGAAATTGTAGATAGAAATGAAATTACAAAAAGAGAAGTTTGGGAAAGAAATAAAGCTATCTCACATTTTAAAGAAAAAGGAGAAACCTATAAAGCAGAATTGATTGAAGCAATTCCAGAAAATGAGGATGTGTCTATTTATTTTCATGGTGATTGGCATGACTTATGTAGAGGGCCCCATCTTTCTTCAACAGGTAAAATTGGAAAATTTTTTAAACTTACTAAAGTTTCAGGAGCCTATTGGAGAGGAGACTCTAACAATGAAATGTTGCAAAGAATATATGGAACAAGCTGGGCAACCCAAAAAGATTTAGATGAATATTTAAAAAGAATTGAAGAAGCTGAAAAAAGAGATCATCGAAAACTTGGAAAAGAAATGGATTTATTTCATTTTAGAGAAGAAAGTCCAGGGTCTGTATTTTGGCATGAAAGAGGATGGGCTTTATTTCAAAAATTAATTAATTATATGAGAGGCAGACAGGATGCAGCAGGATATAAAGAAGTAAATACGCCAGAGATATTAGATAGACAATTGTGGGAAAAATCTGGTCATTGGGAAAAATATGGAGAAAATATGTACACATCTGAAACACCAGATGAAAAAGTATTTGCAATTAAACCCATGAATTGTCCTGGACATATTCAAGTATTTAACCAAGGTTTAAAAAGCTATAGAGATCTCCCTTTACGAATTACAGAATTTGGAAAAGTACATCGTTATGAACCATCAGGAGCTTTGCATGGTCTATTAAGGGTGAGAGCATTTACACAGGATGACGCTCATATATTCTGTTCCGAAGATCAAATTACAAGTGAATGTTTAGAGGTTACTAATTTGATTTTGGATATTTATAAAGATTTAGGTTTTGAAAATGTAATTCTTAAATATGCTGACAGACCAGAAGTAAGAGTTGGGGAAGATGAAGTTTGGGATAAAGCTGAAGCTTCTTTACTTGAAGCGGTTAAAGCATCCAAGTTAGAATATACTATTAATAAAGGTGAGGGTGCATTTTATGGTCCAAAAATCGAGTTTGTATTAAGAGACGCAATTGGTAGAGATTGGCAGTGTGGAACTTTACAAGTTGATTTAAACTTACCAGGAAGATTGGATGCTTCTTATGTTGATAAAGATGGAACTAAAAAAGTACCTGTTATGCTTCATCGAGCTTTATTTGGATCTTTAGAAAGATTTATAGGAATTCTTATTGAAAACTATGCTGGAAAATTTCCTTTTTGGATCTCTCCATTACAAACAGTTGTAATACCAATATCAGAAGAATTTGATGATTATGCCATTGAAGTGTCAAAAAAAATTAAACAAGTAGGCATAAGTTCAAACGTTGATTTAAAAAAACATAATTTAAATTACAAAATAAGAGATCATTCATTAGCAAAAATACCTCTTTTATTAATTTGTGGTAAAAAAGAAGTTGACTCTAACTCTGTAACGATTAGAAGATTGGACTCGAACAAACAAGAAAATATGGATTTAAATTTATTCTTAAAAACTTTCTCTGCTTTAAACAAAGCATCCTCAAACTAAGTGGCAGATTTTAAACAAAATTACTTTCAAAGAAGAACAAAAGACAGAGGTCCTAGATCTAATAATAGAATCTCGTCTCCTGATGTACAGGTTATAGCAAGTGATGGTGAAAACCTTGGTGTGATGAATACTAATGAGGCAATTTCAATGGCAAAAAATCAAGGATTAGATTTAATAGAGATAGCTGCCAACGCAAACCCACCTGTTTGTAAAATTATGGATATGGGTAAGTTTAAATATGACGCCCAAAAGAAAGCAAATATTGCTAAGAAAAAACAAAAAATTGTTTTATTAAAAGAAATTAAAATGAGACCTGTTACAGAAACACATGATTATGATTTTAAGGTTAAAAATGCAAAAAAATTTATAGCTAAGGGAGATAAAGTAAAATTTACCGTTAGATTTAAAGGTCGTGAACTACAGCACTCTCACCTAGGAAAAGAATTGATGGATAAGATCAAAGAAGACATGAAGGATATTGGTAAGGTAGAATTGCACCCTAAGTTTGATGGTAAGCAAATGATCATGGTAATTCAGCCTTTATAGGCCTTAATATAGGTTGTAAATTTATATCAATCTTTGTATAACACCGCAGAATTATGCCAAAACTAAAAACAAAAAGCTCAGCTAAAAAAAGATTTAAGATATCTGCAACGGGCAAAGTAATGACAGCCCAGGCTGGTAAAAGACATGGTATGATTAAAAGAACGAATTCTCAAATTAGAAAATTAAGAGGCACAACAACTATGTCAAAACAAGATGGCAAAATTGTTAAATCATACATGCCTTACAGTTTAAGAGGTTAATAATGGCAAGAGTAAAAAGAGGCGTAACTAGCAAAGCAAAACATAAAAAAGTTTTAAAAGCTGTCAAAGGCCAATGGGGCAGAAGAAAAAATACTATCAGAGTTGCAAAGCAAGCTATGGAAAAGGCGATGCAGTATGCTTACAGAGATAGAAGAAATAAAAAAAGAGATTTCAAATCTCTATGGATACAAAGAATTAATGCTGGTGTTAGAGCTGAAGGTTTGACTTATTCTAAATTTATCAATGGTCTTGGAAAATGTGGAATCACAATTGATAGAAAAATTCTAGCTGAAATTGCTTACGATAGCCCAGAGGCATTTAAAACAATTGTACAAAAAGCTCAATCAGCTTTAAATTAATCTTCGCTATTGTTTTTATTTCTTAACGAAATAATCTATCAATATGTCAGACATAAAAAATATTAAAAATGACTATTTAGCCAAACTTAATAATAATTTAAGTTTAGAAGAAATTAATCAAATCAAGACAGAGTTATTTGGGAAAAATGGTTTGGTTTCTACTCAATTCAAAAATATTGGATCTATACCAGAGGTAGATAGAAAAAAATTTGCATCAGATCTAAATCAAATCAAGGATGAGTTGCAAAATTTAATTACTAACAAAATTAATGAAATTGAATCAAAAAAAATAAATGAAAAATTAGAAAAAGAAAAAATTGATGTAACTCTTCCTGAACGATCATTTATTAGAGGTAAAATTCATCCTGTTTCACAAACTATAGATGAAATTTCATCAATCTTTTCTGAAATAGGTTTTAGTGTTGAGGAGGGTCCAGATATTGAAAATGAATATAATAATTTTACTGCCTTAAACACTCCTGACAATCATCCAGCGAGAGATATGCATGACACATTTTATCTTGATGAAAATAAAGAAATTTTACTAAGAACTCATACATCGCCAGTTCAAATTAGAACTATGTTGAAAGACAAGCCTCCATTTAAGATCATTGCACCTGGAAGAACTTATAGATCCGATAGTGATCAAACACATGCACCAATGTTTCATCAAGTAGAAGGATTACATATAGACAAAAATATTAACATGGGTCACTTAAAAGGTTGTTTAAATTATTTTATTAAAGAATTTTTTGAAGTTGAAAAAATTAAAATGAGATTTAGGCCAAGTCATTTTCCATTTACTGAACCTTCGGCGGAGGTAGATATTGGTTATGAAATTAAAGATGGAAAAATAGTTATCGGAGAAGGTGACCAATGGCTTGAAATTTTAGGTTGTGGAATGGTCCATCCTAATGTTTTAAAAAATGTCAAAGTTGATCCGTCAAAGTATCAAGGGTATGCGTTCGGGATTGGGATTGATAGATTAGCAATGCTTAAATATGGTATTAATGACTTAAGAGCTTTCTTTGATTGTGATTATAGATGGTTAAATCATTTTGGTTTTGATCCTTTGGATGTACCAACAAATTATAGAGGTTTGAGCCGATGAAAATCACATTTGATTGGTTAAAAGATCATTTAGATACAAAATTAAATGAAGAAAAACTTCTAGAACAGTTAACGAATGTTGGGCTGGAAGTTGAAAGCGTAGAAAACTTGTATGAAGGTCTTGATTTATTCAAAGTAGCAAAAATTATAAAGACTGAAAAACATCCAAATGCAGATCGGCTTAAAGTTTGTGATGTTGATGTTGGAGAAAAAGAATTAAAAAAAGTTGTATGTGGTGCACCGAATGCAAGAGAGGGATTAATTACAATATACGCTCCTCCTGGAGCGGTAGTTCCAAAAAATAAAGTAAAGTTAGTTGTTGCTAAGATTAGAGATGTTACTTCATATGGGATGCTTTGTTCTGAATCTGAATTAAATTTATCGGATGAAAGTGATGGAATTACAGAATTATCATCAAAAAAATATGAAAAGAGTATTGGAAAAAGTTATTTTTCAAAATCAAATTCAAATCTTATAGATTTATCAATTACACCTAATAGGTCAGACTGTCTAGGTGTTAGAGGAATAGCTAGAGATCTTGCTGCATCAGGTTTTGGAAAACTAAAAAATTTTAAACAAAAAAAAATTAAGTCGAATACTAAGCAAACTTTAAAAGTAAAAATTAATAAAGAAAAAAATCAAGCATGTAGTTCTTTTGGTAGTTGTTTAATTACTAATGTAAAAAATACTGAAAGTCCCAAATGGCTAAAAGATAAATTGGTTTCAATAGGGCAAAAGCCAATTTCAGCAATAGTTGATATTACTAATTATGTAATGCTTGATATAAATCGACCGTTGCACGCTTATGATGCTGATAAAATTGAAAAAGGCATTGTAGTTAGAAATTCAAAATTGGGTGAAGAATTCATAGCTCTAGATAATAAAAGTTATAAATTAGAAGATGGAATGTGTGTAATTAGTGATGGCAAGGGTGTATTGGGATTAGGTGGAATTATTGGAGGAACAAGATCTGGTACAGAATTTGATACTAAAAATATTTTATTAGAGTCAGCTTATTTTGATCCCAGATCTATTAGAAGCACATCAAAAAAACTAAACTTAGATACAGATGCAAAGTTTAGATTTGAAAGAGGTATTGATCCATTATCCATTGAAGATGGTTTAAATAAAGCAGCATTATTAATTAGAGAGATTTGTGGTGGAGAAATTAGTAAAATTGATATTCAGAGAATTGAAATAAACAAAACTAAAACTATTAAATTTGATCCTAATTTATTTGAAAAAATAACTGGTTTTAAAATTTCAATTAAAGAAACGTTTAAAATCTTAGAAGATCTTGGTTTTAAAATTAAAAAAGAAAAAAATCATTTAAAATTAACTATTCCAACATGGAGACCAGATATTTCACAAGAAATAGATATTGTTGAAGAGTTAGTTAGAATAACTGGCTATGATAAGATTAAAATTATCGATCCAATTAAAGAAAGAACTAAATCTACTTTAACTCAATCACAAAAATTATTTCATTTCTTACAAAGAGCAATTGCTTCAAAAGGTTATTTAGAAGCTATAACATGGTCATTTACTGACTCAAACTATAATGATCATTTTAAAGACAAATATAAAGAAATTAAAATTGTTAATCCAATAAGTTCAGAGCTAGGAGTGTTGAGAAACTCAATATTTTCAAATTTAATAATGTATATGAATAAGAATTTAGACAGAGGTTTCAAAGATTTATCAATATTTGAAATAGGTCCTGTTTTTACTGGTTCTAATCCAGGTGAACAAAATACTGTAGTCTGTGGTTTGTCAGCAGGTAAAAAATCAAGATTGTCATGGATTGAAAAAGAGAGAAATGTTGATTTGTTTGATGTTAAAAGAGATGTAGTTCAAACTTTAGTTGAAGCAGGCTACAACGCAGATAAATTTTTTATAGATAGTGAAACTCCAAATTATTACCATCCAGGTAAGTCAGGTAGATTGTTTTTAAATAGAGGTAAAGATCAAGTTGCAGCTTATTTTGGAGAAATACATCCAAATATTTTAAAAAAGATAGATATTAAAACAGAGTCTTTGGTAGGTTTTGAAATTTTTTTAGATAATTTAAAGTTACCAAAAAAAACACTAAATGATCAAAAAACTAAATTCGAAGTCTCAGATTATCAAAAATCTGAGAGAGACTTTGCATTTATAGTTGCTAAAGAGGTAAAAGCTCAGGATTTAATTAATGCTGTTTCAAGCGTAGATCAAAAATTAATTAGTAATATTAAAGTTTTTGATGTTTACGAGGGTGAAAATATTCCAGAAAATCAAAAATCAATAGCAATTAGTGTAACCATACAGTCTACTGAAAAGACATTGAATGATAATGATCTAGAAAACATAAATAATTTAATAATAAAAACAGTTGAAAGTAAAACTGGCGCTAAGATACGTTCTTAAAGCAAATGAGCAATATTGATAATATTAGAAATTTTGCGATTATTGCTCATATTGATCATGGTAAATCCACAATAGCAGATAGGATAATTCATAGTTGTGGCGGACTTACTGAAAGAGAAATGAAAGCTCAAGTTCTTGACTCAATGGATATTGAGCGTGAAAGAGGCATTACAATTAAAGCTCAAACAGTAAAACTTAATTATAAAGCAAAAGATGGCAAAAATTATATTTTAAATATTATAGATACCCCGGGACATGTAGATTTTAGTTATGAAGTTAGTAGATCTCTTTATGCTTGCGAGGGTTCAATTTTAATTGTTGATAGCACGCAAGGAGTAGAAGCTCAAACTCTTGCAAACGTTTATCAGGCTCTTGATATTAATCATGAAATTGTTCCAGTTTTAAATAAAGTAGATCTACCGGCATCAGATTTAGATAGAACAAAAACACAAATTGAAGAAGTAATAGGTATTGATACAGAGGGAGCAATTCCTTGTTCAGGAAAAACAGGTGAGGGTATAGAAGATATTTTAGAGCAAATTATTAAAGTTTTACCTAGCCCCAAAGGCGAGAGTTTAGGTGATTTAAAATGTTTATTGGTTGATAGTTGGTACGACACATATTTAGGAGTTGTCATTCTTGTTAGAGTTATTGACGGTAAAATTTCAAAAAATATGAAAATTAAAATGATGTCTACTAATCAAGAGTATATTATTGAAAAAGTTGGTGTTTTTACTCCAAAAGCAACAGATATTAATGAATTAAATGCTGGAGAAATAGGTTTTATAACAACTGGAATAAAAGTTTTATCAGAAACAAAAGTTGGTGACACAATATGTGATGCTGCTAAACCTTTAAAAGAAGCACTGCCAGGTTTTAAACCAAGTAAACCTGTAGTTTTTTGTGGATTGTTTCCAGTAGATAGCTCTGAATATCAAAAATTAAAAGATGGTTTAGCTAAATTACAATTAAATGATGCAAGTTTTTCATTTGAGCCTGAGTCATCTTCAGCTTTGGGATTAGGGTTTAGATGTGGGTTTTTAGGATTACTTCATTTAGAAATTGTCACAGAAAGATTAGAAAGAGAATTTGACGTAAACTTGCTAACAACAACCCCGGGAGTTGTATACAAAGTTCATATGAATAATGGAGATATGATTGATCTACATAATCCATCAAGTTTACCAGATCCAACATTAATTAAATTAATTGAAGAACCATGGATAAAAGCAACAATAATTACTCCAGATGAATATTTGGGTTCAATAATAAAAATGTGCCAGGATAAAAGAGGAGTACAAACTAATTTAAGTTATTCTGGAAATAGAGCGGTCGTAAATTATGAATTGCCTTTAAATGAAGTTGTTTTTGATTTTAATGATCGTTTAAAATCAATGACTAGTGGGTATGCTAGTTTTGATTATGAAATAATTGAACATAGAGAAGGTGATTTAGTAAAACTTGGAATTTTAGTTAATGCAGAACCAGTTGATGCGTTAGCGATGATGATCCATAAAGATTTTGCTCAAAGAACAGGAAGAGAAGTTTGTGAAAAATTAAAAGATCTAATTCCAAGACATAATTTTATGATACCAGTTCAAGCTGCAATTGGTGGCAAGATAATAGCAAGAGAAACTATTAAAGGTTTTAAAAAAGATGTTTTAACTAAAATTCATGGTGGAGGAGCGACAGACAGAAAAAGAAAGCTTCTTGAAAAACAAAAAAAAGGTAAGGCTAGATCAAAACAATTTGGACGAGTAGAAATTCCTCAAGAGGCTTTTATTGGTGTTCTCAAGATTTCAAAAGAAAAATAAATTGGAGAGGTGGCCGAGTGGTTGAAGGCGCACGCTTGGAAAGCGTGTAAAGGAGCAATCCTTTCATGGGTTCGAATCCCATTCTCTCCGCCATTAAATAAGCCTTGATTTATTGGTCTAATTAGCTTTTTTTCACTTATTTTAACAAAGATAAATCAGCATTTTTTTTAAAAAATGTTATAATTTTTTTTTCCAAAAATTTAAAAAATGACAAATAAAAATACATATCAAGCAGACTCTATAAAAGTTTTAAAAGGTCTTGAAGCCGTTAGAAAAAGACCAGGAATGTATATTGGAGATACAGATGATGGAACCGGCTTACATCATATGGTTTATGAAGTTGTTGATAACTCTATAGATGAAGCTTTAGCAGGTCATTGTAAAAATATTAATGTGAGAATTAATTCAGAGGGAACCATTACAGTTAATGATGATGGTAGAGGAATTCCTGTTGATATGCACAAAGGAGAAAAAAAATCAGCTGCAGAAGTTATAATGACACAACTTCATGCTGGTGGTAAGTTTGATCATGACTCATATAAAGTTTCAGGTGGACTTCATGGAGTTGGAGTTTCTGTTGTTAATGCCCTGTCTGAGTCTTTACAATTAGAGATAAACAGAGATGGAAAGAAACATTTTATAGAATTTAAAAATGGTGAAGCAAAAGCACCATTGAAAGTTACAGGAAAATCTAAAGAAACTGGAACTCAAATAACATTTTTGCCATCAAAAGAAATTTTTTCTTCTATAAAATTTAGTGCAAATATTCTTATTAAAAGAATGAGAGAGTTGGCTTTCTTAAACAAAGGTATTAAAATTATTTTTACAGATGCTAGTTTAAAAAAAGAAAAAGTAACTGAATTTAAATTTGATGGTGGTGTACTTGAGTTTGTAGATTTTCTAGATGAAAAAAGAGAAAAACTACAAAATAAAAATGGAAATGATTTATTTAAAAAACCAATTTATATAGAAGGAAAAAAAGATAATATCGAGCTCGAATGTTCACTAAAATGGAACGCAAGTTATGCAGAAGATATTTTTCCTTATACAAATAATATTTACCAGAAAGACGGTGGAACACATTTATTAGGTTTTAGAAGTGCATTAACAAGAGTTATTAATAAATATGCAAATGAACACAATCTTCTTAAAAAAAATAAATTAGCAATATCAGGAGACGATATTAAAGAGGGATTAACTTGTGTGATATCTGCAAAAATTCCAGATCCAAAATTTTCATCGCAAACAAAAGATAAGTTAGTTTCATCCGAAGTAAGAATGATTGTAGAAACTGTTGTAAATGAAAAACTGTCGATATGGTTTGATCAAAATCCATCAGTTGCAAAAATAATTTTGGCAAAAGTTATTCAAGCAGCAATGGCAAGAGATGTAGCAAGAAAAGCTAGAGAAAATGTGAGAAGAAAAGGTGCGTTAGAGTTAAGTGGTCTTCCCGGAAAATTAGCAGATTGCCAAATAGGAAAGCAAGAAGGTACAGAATTGTTTATTGTAGAGGGTGATTCAGCGGGTGGTTCAGCCAAACAAGGTAGAAACAGATCTAATCAAGCTGTTTTGCCTCTAAGAGGAAAAATTTTAAATACGTATGTTGAAGAATTAGCAGTTAAAAAGAATGGCAATGGCGACAGCTCTGAGCAACAAAGAACAAAGGCTTTGTCAAAAATGATTTCATCTAATGAAATAGTTACTTTGATTAATGCATTAGGACTAGATCCAAAAGTACAAGAAATAGATTTAAAAGATCTTAGGTATGGAAAAATTATTATTATGACGGATGCTGATGTAGATGGGTCTCACATTAGAGCACTTCTATTAACATTTTTTAATAACAAACCATTCAATAAATTAATTGAAAACGGACATGTATATTTGGCTCAACCTCCGTTATTTAAAATCAATAAAGGGTCAAAAGGAATTTACATTAAAGATGAAAAAGAATTAGAAGATTATATCGTTAATAATAATAAAGAATTAAAAAAAATAAAAAGAGGATCTAAAGAATTTATAAAAGAATTAGATTTAGAAAAATCAAAAATGAATATACAAAGGTTTAAAGGATTAGGTGAGATGAACCCAGAAGAGTTATGGAGTACAACACTTGATCCAGAAACAAGAAATCTATTACAGGTACAGTATTCTAAAGATCTCAAGAAAGATCAAAGTTTAATACATACTTTAATGGGAAATGATGTTGCTTTAAGAAAAGATTTTATAATTTCTAATGCAATAAATGTACAAAATCTTGATATCTAATAATGAAGTTCTTTGAAACTTCAAAATATCACTTCTTTAAAAAATCAACTTATATAAGCTTAAGATGGATTGGTATTATTGGCCAATTAATTTCAGTTAACTTTGTTTATTTTTTTTTAAATTTTGAATTTGATTTTCTCACTTCAAATTTAGTTATTTTTTTTGGTATTTTAAGTAATTTATTTTTAATTTATATATATAAAAAAACACAATTATCAGATAGATCAGCTTTTATTTTTTTATTAATAGATATATTGCAATTAGGTGCCTTACTTTATCTAACTGGAGGTATTACCAATCCATTTGTAATTTTTTTATTAATTCCGAGTATCTTTTCTTCTTCAAATTTAAGTTTAAGAACAAATACTTTATTAGTAACCTTAACAGCAATTACGATAGTTTTTTTGACTTTTTATCATCACGATTTACCAATGCCTATTAAAAGTGATCTTCATAATAATCATTATTATTACTATTCTATTCCGACGGCATTGATTATTGCTTTAATTTTTTTAAATTATTTAGCCATGTCATTTGGAACACAGTCTAGATTAAGAAGAGAAGCATTATCAAAAATGGAAGAAGTCATGGCTTCTGAACATGAACTTTTATCTTTAGGTGGTCAAGCCGCAGCTGCAGCCCATTCACTTGGAACGCCTTTGTCTACAATTAAGATTATCGCTCATGATCTGGAAAAACAATTTCATGATCAAGAAGATGTGAAAAAGGATATAGAGTTATTATCTAGCCAGGTAGAAAGATGTAATGAAATTTTAAAACGTTTAACATTAAATCCTGTAGAGGAAGATGAATTTATAGATAAAGATCTTACAATGAGGGATTATTTAAGCGAAATTATTTTATCATTTAAGGAGATTAGCAAAAAAAAATTTATTTTTAATTTTGATCAATTCTCAAATGTAAAAAAGATAACAAAATCAATAGAAATTGTTTATGGTTTACGAAACTTTATTGGTAATGCCAATAAATTCTCTAAAAACTCTATTTATATAAATTTAAAAAGTGACAGCGAGTTTACAGAAATTACAATCGAAGATGATGGAAATGGATATCCAAAAGATGTTTTGTCAAAAATTGGGGAACCATATTTAAGATCAAATGATCCTATTGATAAATCAAAAACAGGCTTGGGACTTGGTTTGTTTATTGGAAAAACACTTTTAGAAAAAAATTTTGCTTCAATCAATTGTAGAAATTCGAAAACAAGAACTGGTGCAGAAGTTATTATTAAATGGAATAATAAAGATTTATTTAATATTTAATGAAATTTTCTTTTAGTTTCAAATAAAGAGCTTAATTGAGATATCATTACGTCTCCTAGTTCATTCACATCAGTGATTTTGATTGCTTTATCATAATATCTTGAAACATCATGACCAATACCAATTGCTAAAACCTCAATTTCAGTTTTGTTTTCTATGAATTTAACCATCTTCTTTAAATGTTTTTCTAAAAAATCACCTGAATTTACTGAAAGTGTAGAGTCATCTACTGGTGCACCATCAGAAATGACCATCATAATTTTTCTCTCTTCTTTTCTTTTCTTTATTCTATTGTAGGCCCAAGAAATAGCTTCACCATCTATATTCTCTTTAAGTAAACCTTCCTTCAACATTAAACCTAAATTGTTTTTGGCTTGTCTCCAGTGAGTGTCAGCTCCTTTATAAATTATATGTCTTAAATCATTTAATCTTCCTGGGGTTTTAGGTTTTGAGTTTTTATTCCAAAGCTCTCTACTTTGTCCACCTTTCCAATTTTTTGTGGTAAATCCTAAAATTTCTACTTTAACAGAACATCTCTCTAAGGTTCTAGATAATATATCGGCACATATTGCAGCAATCGTGATAGGTCTACCTCTCATTGATCCAGAATTATCTATCAACAAAGTGACAATTGTGTCTTTAAAATCTAAATCTTTTTCCTTTTTAAATGATAATGAATTGTAAGGGTCCATAATAATTCTTGGCAACTTTGAGCTATCAAGTAACCCTTCTTCTAAATCAAAATCCCATGCCCTGTTCTGTTTTGCAAGCAATTGCCTTTGTAGTTTATTTGCAAGTTTAGTTATCACATCTTGAAACCCAACTAGTTGTTGGTCTAATGTTCTACGAAGTTTTGCTGCTTCATCAGCATTTTCTAATTTTTCAGCTTTTGTTACTTCATCGTATTGAGTTGTAAAAATTTTGTAATCTAAATTAATACCATCAAGATTTTTTTGAACAATTTGTTCTGAACTTTGTTCATCAGACTCAGTATCTGAAAGTTGTTCATCAAGATTAAATTCATCTACATTATAATCAGCATCTAAACTTGCTTGTGTTTCTTGGTCATTATTTTCATCTTTATTGTCTTCTTTGTCTTTATCTTGATCATCGTTTGAAGGATTATCTTGTCCTTGATCTTGATTTTCCTCCTTTTTTTCTTCGTCTTCTTCACTTTGAAAAATATCCATTTCTT
>Ga0209305_1000528_pt1 | contig 27610 bp, 20 predicted proteins | sample COGITO_mtgs_1103_FD_184792 | JGI IMG/M metagenome (GOLD analysis project Ga0209305, IMG submission 184792) | Pelagic marine microbial communities from North Sea - COGITO_mtgs_110321 (SPAdes) (version 2) | ecosystem: Environmental > Aquatic > Marine > Epipelagic ...
ATGAATTCTCATAACCAATAAATTAAGTGATATTTATACGCATTCTATTCTATTAAGATACGATTATATAAACTTTAACAGCTATTTTGGTAAAAACTTTTGTTATGGATTCTAACTACAGTATTATCTTAAAACACTTGCTTATTGATAATCTAAAATGTATTGGTTTTCAGTTCAATACCAACAAAGTCGTACAAGCTTTGGTCGATTCCTTACCAAATGTATGTTGGAGCAAGGAATTTGGTATGTACTACATACCCAACAATAAAACCAATCTAGAGCTAATATTTAAAACATTTAGAGGAGTAGCTTGGGTAAATGGAAATTATTTTTTTGCTGAACGCTTAATTAATAAGGATAATCCTGAGGTAAATCTTGAAAAAATTAGAAATCGTCCTGCAAAAAAAGGCTTTAAAAACTGTCCTGAAGAGTATTTGCTTAAACTTGAGCTTAAGCGTTATGCAGAAAGTACCATTCGCAATTATGTCTCTTGCTTTGAGGCTTTCATCAATCATTATTACGATACAGAACCAACAGATCTTAATGAAATGGATGTTCGAAATTATCTACAAAAATTGATCCAGGAGAAAAAATCGAACTCGTATATAAACTTAGCTGTAAACAGTATCAAATTTTTCTACGAGATAGTTCTAGGTATGCCCAATAGGTTCTATTCTATTGAAAGACCTCGAAAGCAGAGTCCGTTGCCGAAGGTTCTATCAAAAGAAGAAGTCATCAATATTATGGAGAGCACAAATAATATAAAACACAAATGCATCATAGGTCTGCTCTATTCATCTGGACTTCGACGAGGCGAACTTTTGAATCTGTTGGTAATCGATATTGATAGCAAGAGAATGATGATTAATATAAAAAACGCTAAAGGAAATAAGGACAGGTATAGTATTCTTAGCCCTAGTATTCTCAAAGACTTACAAAAGTATTACAAGGATTACAGGCCAAGTAAATACCTATTTGAAGGTGCAACAAAAGATAAGTATAGCGGTACAAGTGTATTGAATATTGTTGATGCTGCAGCAAAAAAAGCAGGTATTTTACGAAAAGTAACCCCACATATGTTAAGGCATAGTTTTGCAACCCATCTTTTAGAGAATGGAACCGATATTAGACACATTCAATTACTGCTGGGGCATAGTTCTACCAAAACCACAGAAATCTATACACATGTAGCAGACCGATCCTTCATGAACATCAAAGATTTATTATCTTAGTGCGCACATGAGTAGGATAGCATCATTGATACTATCCAATTGTTGTAGGTAATAAGCCTACCCACCTCCTAGCATTCTTTTAAAGTCCTCTCCACTCAAAGTACTAGCTTCTTCGCCTTCAATGCGCAAATTTGGTTTGCTGCAATTACCTTTAAAGTATTGGCAGCCCTTACATCTATCAATGCCGTGATTTCTTTGAGAGAGACAACCTAAACAACCTCCGTGAAATATTATATTAGGGTGCCTACCTCTAAATACTATAGTACAGGGTAGGTGCTTTTTAAACATATCATTTTATAAATGTGTAAATTTGATTTATTAATCATAAATCATTTTAAAATGAAGAATATTTTTATTGCACTTACACTTACTTTGTCCTTTTACGTTACAAGCGCACAAACGGATAGAGTTTATAATTCAGCAACTTACATAAACGATGTTGCTGCTTCTGAAGTACCACGCTTTATTGAATTACACAAAAAATTCACAGATATGTCTCTAGGTGAAAACAGAAAACATACGGGTGATTGGCTTTTTAGGCATTGGTATGGTTCAGGACACACATTTGTTATTTATGAGCAGTTTAATTCAATGGAAGATTTCCATGCTGATTCTGATCTTTTTTTAGAAAACATTAATAATAGTATTGATGCTATAAAAGATGAGGCAACAAAAGAAGCGACAAAAAAGGAATGGATAGAATACAGAGCTTTTTCTGATGGACACACAGATGAAGTGAGGGTTTCAAGTCCAACATCTGTTTTGTCTGCAGAGAATGTAAATTTTGATATTCCCTTTGTTATGGTAGTTGGAAAATATAATTCTTCTGGAAACTGGGTCAAAATGGGAAATGCCTTTTTTGATTGGAGAATCAAACCTGAAGTAGATTCAAATACTTCAATTTCAGGTGGCGTTTCATATCATTTTATGGGTTCTGGACATGAAGTTGAAGTATGGCAATGTTATAATTCATTGGTTGACTTTTCAACATCAGTTACCAACTCTGCTCCTCAGGATGACAGCTTAGCTGAATCTAGAAAAACATTCTGGAGTCTAGTTAGTGGATCACATGAAGACCAAATTTATTTGCATATTGGTCATGTTGATACAGAAAAAGGAACTTTTGATTTAGCAGGAAAAGACAATTAATATGAATAATTTCATAATAAATAAAACCCTCCCTATGGAGGGTTTTTTATTTAATATCTTACCCAAGTTGACCAGCAATAAAACCAGTTGACCAGGCTGCTTGAAAATTATATCCTCCTGTTATGGCGTCTATATTGAGTACTTCACCAGCAAAATAAAGTCCCTTATGAGTTTTGCTTCCCATTGTTTTTAAATGAATAGAGTCTAGTGTAACCCCACCACAGGTTACAAACTCTTCTTTGAAAGTAGTTTTACCTGAAACGGTATATACATCATTAGCGAGAAGTTCAGCCAAGTGTCTTCCTTTCTTTTTACCCAAATCAATCCATTTTTTATCAGCTGATATTTCTGTTTTATCAATGATATAGTGCCATAACCGCTGAGGTAAGGGAAATGCTTTTTGCTTACTGACTGATTTTTGGGGATGTTCCAGCGCACAGGCTAGTAATCGATTAAAAAGTAATTCTGTATTTCGTTCTCCTATCCAATTCACTTGAATTTCAAAATTATATTGGCATCCTGCAAGTGCAGGAGCACCAAAAGCAGAGGCTTTTAGTATGGCTGGACCACTCATGCCCCAATGTGTTATTAATAGGGCTCCTTCAGTTTCAATGTTATGACCTTTGATTTTTATTTTGGCGTTCTCTACTGCGACCCCCATTAGTTCCGTTATGGTATTTTTTGGTATGTTGAACGTAAAAAGCGAGGGGAGTGGGGGAGCGATGGTATGCCCTAGATCTTTGAGCCATTGAAATCCTTGTAGTTTAGGACTTCCCCCAGTAGCGATAATAACAGCATCAAAAAGCTGTTCCTGAGGCTCTTTTGAGAAGTGTATTTTCCATGTTTCCCCTTCTTTTGTAAGGCTGCTTACTGCAGCTTGATAGATAATGTCTACGCCTAGTTTTTTTGCTTCACTTTCTAGGCAGTCGATAATGCTTTGCGATTGATTGGATACCGGAAACACCCTCCCGTCTGGTTCCGTTTTTAGAGGTACTCCTCGATTTTCAAACCACGCTTGGGTATCGGTTGTGTTGAAGTGGTAAAAGATGTTTTTTAGCTGCTTTCCACCTCTGGGATAGGCATTGCATAGCGTGTTTATGTCATAAGTTGCGTTGGTCACATTACAGCGGCCACCACCAGAAATTTTTACTTTGCTGAGTACTTTAGATGTTTTTTCAAACAGACTAACGGATGCTCCTGGATGATGGTGTTTTGCAGAAAGAGCAGCAAAAAAACCGGCAGCCCCTCCACCAATAATAGCAACTTTTTTATTCTTCTCCATGAAGTGCTAAAGTAAGAAGATTCCTTTTACAAAGAGGTTTCTAACTTCTTAACGTCTTTACATTTTGTTTAATTAAAAGAACAACTTATTTCTTCCCAATCACCACTTGTAGTATTAAAGCAAAAAGTACTGTCAGCACTGCTCCAATTACATTCAGCCAAAGAAAGCTTACCACATCATAAGTAAAGAGTGATAGTATAATGACTTCAGAAAGTAGAGCAGCCCAAAAAACCGCTTTACCCTCTACGTATTTAATAAAGATAGCAACTAAGAAAATCCCCAGAATAGTACCGTAAAAGACCGAGCCAATAATATTTACCAATTGAATCAGGTTTTCAAATAAATTTCCTACACTAGCAAAAAGAATCGCTATGATTCCCCATATAAGGGTAAATGTTTTGGACGCCGTAACATAGTGAGCGGGTGTTTTTTCTTGAACATTCCGTTGGTATAAATCTACGGTAGTTGTTGCGGCCAAGGCATTCAACTCAGAGGCGGTAGAACTCATGGCAGCAGAAAATATTACTGCCAATAATAAACCAATCAATCCTGTAGGTAGATACCCTAAAATAAAAGAGATAAAGACATAATCTTTATCATTTGTTTCTTGTGTGGGATCAACTGAAGTAATTAACTCTTTTGCTTTTTGGCGCTGTATTTTTTCGGTTTGTGTGAGTTGCTCCAGTTGCTGTTGAAAATCAGCTTCATCTATGGCGTTGAGGAGTAAGGTTTTAATGTCATTTTGTGTGCTGCGATTTTCTGTTTCCAATTGACTAAACGCTGCTGCAGACTCAGAATTGTGCACGGCTGCAATGGCTTTGGGATTAAAGTTTAGTGGAGCAGGTTCAAATTGATAAAACACAAAAACCATGACACCCACTAAGAGAATGAAAAATTGCATGGGAATTTTTAAAATCCCATTCATGATCAACCCCATTTGACTTTCTTTAAGAGATTTTCCAGAGAGGTACCGTTGTACTTGTGATTGATCCGTTCCAAAATAGGATAATGCCAAAAATAAACCACCCGTAAGGCCACTCCAAAAAGTATAACGACTGTTGAGGTCAATGCTAAAATCCAAAACGTTCAATTTCCCTGCTTTTCCTGCAAGGTGGAGGGCTTCGTTAAATCCAATTCCCTCAGGAAATCGGTATATGATAAATCCAAAAGCGATAAACATGCCCAAGAAGATGATAAACATCTGTTGCTTTTGGGTAACGTTTACGGCTTTTGTTCCTCCAATCATAGTGTAGGTAATTACCAAAGTCCCTACCATCAACACGACTATTTTTAAATCCCAACCCAATACTACACTCAAAATTATAGCAGGGGCATAGATGGTAATTCCCGCTGCCAGTCCGCGTTGAACTAAAAACAATAAGGCCGTTAGGGTACGCACTTGAAGGTTGAAACGTTTTTCTAAAAACTCATAGGCAGTATAGACATTCAGACGGTGGTAAACGGGAATGAAAAAGAGGCAAATAATGAGCATAGCAAAAGGCAGTCCAAAATAAAACTGCACAAATCCCATTCCGTCATGAAACGCCTGCCCTGGTGTGGATAGGAAAGTGATAGCACTTGCTTGTGTGGCCATTACGGATAAACCTACGGTCCACCAGCGTGCTTCATTTCCGCCTTTTAGGTATTCGTTTATATTTTTATGGCTGTTGTTTTTCCATACGCCATATAAAACGATAAAAGCCAGGGTGGCACCCAATATGATCCAGTCCAGTAGTTGCATTAGCTATAGGTAATCATAAATTGATAAAAACCGATCCAGTAGAGGAGGTTCAAAAAGATTAAAATGAAATAGGTAGATCGTTTCATTGACCGTACGAAATTAAGTTGATAAATAAACGATAGGCCCCCGGAACGCCTGCTGGTAATTCTCTAAAAAAGCTAAGTCCTGTAAAAATGAATTTTCCTTTGCCATAATCTGCAACTAGTAAACTTCCTTGTTTTGGAGATTCTCCTTTGTCTTGCATGGATAAAAGCGGTTGATAGGCTGCATCCCAAGAACTTGAAAAATATAATCCCCGTTCTTGTACCCACCCTTCAAAATCGGTAGCTGTAATTTTGTTTGGGGTGTTGAGTAGTGGATGCTTAGGTTGTAAAAAAGTGACTTCTGCGTTTTCATCTGTCACACGATCTCTTGAAAATTCAATAGGATAAGGACCTGCAATGTTTCCATCAAAGCCACGGCTGGTGTTGTATTGCACAATTACTGTTCCTCCCTGTTTTACATACTCCCAAAGGATTTTATTTTTAAAAGCTAAGTCTTTATGCACGTTAAAAGCTCGTATCCCAACTACTAGAGTAGAAAAACCAATTAGATTTTCTAAACGTAATTCTTCTGTGTCAAACTCGGTCACTTTAATTCCTATGTTTCGTATACTCTCAGCAACTTTATCCCCTGCTCCTTTTAAGTATGCAATATGATTAACATTTGTTTTTATATCAATTTTTACTGCCTTGGTTTCGTTGGGAGAAACTAAATATTGCTTCGAGATATGAGGATATTCAATCTCCTGTAATTGCATACCATAGTTTTGATTTTCTACAGTTGCAAGAGCGCTAAATATTCCTGTTGTAGTTCCTTTAGGAGGAGTGACTTCAAAGTTGAATTCTTGCGAAGCACCTGCCATCGAAATATCAAATGATTGAGATTCAGGACTTACTTTCCATTCCAAAGGTGTGTTCAGTTTTACAGTTCCCTTAGAATTAGCAGAATGAGTAGTAACTGATAAGCGAACTTTTTTACTGTTTTCATCATTAAAGAAAACTAGACTTTCATCCAGTTGAGTAGTTATTTTGGGAAGTAATTGAAAATTTTCAGCAACTTCACCTGCTACACGATCGGTGGTTCTATAGTATAGCGGAATCGCTATTTTTAGTGAAGTATCTTCTACTGTCAAATGAAAAATAGCTTGAATGGGATTAGGTGTTTCTGGGAGACCTTTTAATACTTTGTCATTAACTTTATAATTTCCAATATCTCCTTTTTCTAATAACCAATAAGGAGTTGTCTGAGTATCTGGCAAGTTAATTTTTTCTCTTTTCAACCACGTTTTATTGGGGGCTAAATTTTCATTAAGATTTAAGTTTACTGCCCCTTCAATTTTTGAAATGGAAACTTTCAATGGACTTGGATTAATAGCTTTTAGGTTAATGGATAATTCTGTGTTGGCCACCCCAGTAGGTTGGGTGGTGTTAAATTGTAATCGTAATCCCAAACAATCTTGGATTAAACTACTTACTTCTTCAAGTTTTATCTGACGCCAATGGGAATTTTCAAGACTTTTGATTTTATTGTATATCTGAAGGAGTTGTGGTACAATTGTGTAGGGCTTTTCTAAATCAAAATCTGCTTGTACTTTTTCTACCATCCCACCAATATTTCCTCCCTTTGTAACGCGGCTCCATTGGGTATCGATTCCAGCAAATGGATCATTTTTGTTTAGGGCAGCTCCATTGATGAGTTCTAAATATTCTTCTTGACTTCCAAATTCAGGACTACTGCCAAAACCTTGAGATTTATGCTGGCTTCGACTTTTTGCAGCTACCTCTGCATTTGTTCGACCCAACACCAGGTCCATTGGATTACTTTCTATCGTAATCATATTGGTTTTGTCAGCTTGTTCAAATTTCTCTCTACTCCCATAGGCCCACCATGAAGTGTTGTAAAATTGTCTTTTGGGTTGCCAAACGGAAACTGTTTTTAATTGTTCAGGGTATGCATTTGGGTTCCCTGCTAAATCAAAAGCAAGCTTACTCAAAATAGCTGAGCTACTGTGGTGTCCGTGCGTGCTTCCCGGAGTTCTGTGGTCAAAGCGATGAATAATTATGTCAGGTTGAAAGGAGCGAATGCGATACACAATTTGTGCTAAAATCTCGTCTTTGTTCCAAATAGCAAGTGTTTCATCGGGGTGTTTGGAATACCCGAAATCATTGGCTGTGGTGAAAAATTGTTGACCCCCATCTAATTTGCGAGCCTCCAAAAGTTCTTGGGTACGAATTAATCCTAAACTTTCTCTTAATTCGGTGCCGATTAAATTTTGCCCGCCATCCCCACGAGTCATCGACAGGTATGCCGTTCTATAATTGTACTGATTTGAAAATAAAGAAATTAGGCGAGTATTTTCATCATCTGGGTGTGCTGCAACATAAAGAACAGACCCAAGGGTATTTAACTTTTTTAATTTTTTATAAATTTCAGCACTGCTTTGTGCAGTAAGATTTTGAGCAAAAATCAGAAGAAATAAGAAGTATGTCTTTTTCATTTCATTTATTTTAAACCTAAGGAATCCCTAAAACGTTCATCACCTAAATTGTTTAAAGTCCAATAGGGTAATTTAAGTGTTTTAATTCTTTTGGCGGTAGTGATTTGATCAGGATTTTTTAGATTTTTTTCTTCCCAGCCCATAATCTCATGGGGAATTTCTTTAGAAAAAGAAATCGAAAGCTGTCGATTCAACTCAGGGTAGGTGAGGTGAAATGTATTGTGCTCATTTGTTTTTTCCAGACTTCCTTCTGCTTTATAGGGCTTAATAGGCTTATGTTTTAATCTAATGTACTCAAATGAGGGGAGAATCTCGAGAGTTCCCAAAGGCAATTGGTCGGGTTGCGTCCGAATCCAATTCCAGATTTCATCCTCGGTAAGTATTTCTTGCAGCGATAATTTCTCATCTGCTTCTCCTTCAAAATAAGAGTGACTGGAGATTTCCAAATTTTCTTTTCGATTTAATTGGCTGTACGCTTGTCCACACCATTCTTGAACGGAAGTAGTAATTTTTGCCAATGGTTTAGTTTGTCCCAACCGCGTAAAAAGGCTTGTCATAATGGAGTAGGGGTAGATTCCTGTGTTAAATTTTTTTGTTTTGTTTAATTTTAAAACCAATTGTGAGGCTTCGGACTTCTTGTTGGCTTTTACCTGTTCTTTGGTGAGAAAATCTTCTGTGACATAAATCAAAACGGCTTGTCCAACGCGTGGAGAGCCATAACGAGATTGAGTCAGTTGATAGCTGCTTAGTTCTGCAGTTCCATCAAACCAATAGTTTTTAAAATCACTAGAAAGGGGGAAGTGTTCAACGGGTCCCTTTTTCTCCTTGGGTTGACATCCCAAAGCAATAAATAAGATGATAAAAAGTGAATATTTCATGGTTTGAAGGTATTTGGAATTTTTAAATGGCTTATTCTTCCTTGATAATTTCTTTTAATTTTTCTAATACTTGCGCCACTGGCAACCCAATGATATTAGTATAGCTTCCTGAAATAGATAAAATATTTTGAACGCCAAAGGAATCTTGAATTCCATAGGCACCAGCTTTGTCCATTGGAGAGCCTGATTTAATATAGCTTTGAATTGCCTCATCTGAAAGGAAACCAAAAGTAACTTCGGAAATTTCATGTATGCATTCCCACTTGTTTTTTTGTAAAAATCCTACTGCAGTAATTACTTGGTGGGTATCGTTGGATAGGGATTGAAGTATTTGAGTCGCTTCTGCTCTATCTTTTGGTTTTCCTAAACACTTATTTTTATTCCAAACGATGGTGTCTGCTGTAATAACAATTTCATCCTTTTCGACCATGGCCTTGAAAGGTTCCGCCTTTTCTTTTACAATGTATTCCGCGATTTCAGCCCCTTTTAGATTATCAGGAAAATTTTCATCTATTGGAATTACTTTCTTGGAAAAAGGAATTTCCATTTCCTCGAAAAATTTCAGTCTTCTGGGAGAGCCTGAAGCAAGTATTATTTTATATCCTCCGGTATCCATATTAATCTTTTCCAGCACCAATGTCCAAACGCCATTTTCCCTGGACACGTAATACTTGTTCTATAAGTTCTCTGACACAGCCTTCTCCACCATTTTTATGAGAAACATAGTCAGCCATGGCTTTAACGTCAGATACAGCATCGGCTGGGCAGCAGCCCAATCCTACTTTCTCCATTACAGGAATATCAGGAACATCGTCACCTATATACAGTATGGTCTCCGGATCAAGATCGTAATTGTCCAACAAGTCTTGGAAGGCATCTAATTTATGATGGGCTCCCATATAAATATCATATACACCTAATTCTTTGAAGCGTTCTTCAACACCTTGATTTCTTCCTCCTGTAATAATGGCAATTTTGTATCCTTGAACCAAAGCACATTTCATGGCATACCCATCTTTTGTGTCAAAAGAACGAAGGAGTTCACCTTCATTGGTAATTAATATTTTACCATCAGTAAGGACACCGTCAACATCAAAAATGAAAGTCTTGATATTGGGAAGTAACGTTTTATAATTTTTCATTTTCATAATGATTTTGAATAGCGCTCGTGAGGGTTATGTAAATCTTTTTTAATTCAGGATTTTCAATGAGTTTCAAATGGCGACTTAATGTTTTTTGGTCGTTTCTAAGCGCTGGACCTGTTTGTGATTCGTGTGGTGTACTTTGTTCCGTTTTACGCACAGTTTCTATAAGTAGCGGACGTAATAGTTCAAACGGAAGGTTATGAGCTTCACAGAGTTTGGCTGCTTGTGTGAGTAAATGATTTGTGAAATTATTTACCAATACTGCAGCTAAATGAACGATCTCTCTTTGTTCAGAAGAAAGGATTTTCGGTTTACTACCGATGGTTTGAGCAAGCTCCATTAGCAAGGTTACATCCTTTTCCTCAGTAGCTTCAATCCCAATGGGAATAGTTGAAAAGTCGACTAGTTGATTATTACTAAAACTTTGGAGGGGATAAAAAACACCTTTTCTTTTTTGTGGGATTACATTCATTTGAACACTACCAGCAGTATGAACCACGAGGGCGGTAGAAGGTAATTTTTGGGCTACCTCTGCTACAGAATCATCAGAAATAGCAAGGAGGTATATGTCAGCTTGATAAATTTTGGACAGGGAAGAGGTAATAGGAATTCCATCGGAGCTCCTTTCTGTAAGAGTACCTCTCTGGTACCATTGGATAAGGTTGATTTTGGGATGGTTAACAAAAGCAGCATACAACTGTTTACCTAATTTACCAGCGCCAAGTAATATAATTTTCATAGTCAAGTTGTAAAAATACTAAACCTTAATGAGGTTGGAGAACGGAAGGTTGATTTTCTACTTTTTTTAAGTCTAATTTCAATTCGAGTATCCTAAAAAATTGTGGGAACACAATTATATTTTAATCAAAAAAAGGCACTGTTTTTTTAGATCACAAACAGTATCTTTGTACTAATAATGAAGATGATTTTGATGAAAGACAAACTGTTTAAAATTCTTTTTTCCACCCGCCTTACTGCTCTGCTTTTTATTTTATATCCAACGGCTATGGCCTTTGGTACCTTTATTGAAAGCTGGTACAGCACTGATACTGCTAAAATATGGATTTATAACGCCTGGTGGTTTGAACTGTTGATGGTTTTTATGGCAATCAATTTTGCAGGAAACATATTTAAATACAGACTTTTAAGAAAAGAAAAATGGGCAGTATTAATGCTTCATCTTTCTTTTTTATTGATTCTCTTTGGAGCTTTTGTGACTCGATATATTGGTTATGAAGGAATGATGCCAATAAGAGAAGGGGCTTCAGAAAATCAGTTTTTATCTGAAAAAACATATCTCACTATTTTTGTGGATGGTGAAATGGAAGGGGAGCCCAGGAGGAAAAAATTGGAAAGTGACTTGCTTCTATCTGAACATGTTGACAATACATTCCGTTGGGAAAATGATTTCAATGGTCAAGCCTTTAGTATTTCCTACATTGACTTTTTAGAAAATGCAACAGAAGGTTTGGTTTTGGACGAAACTGGGGAACGCTATTTGAAAATTGTTGAAGCAGGAGATGGAAATCGTCATGATCACTACTTGAAAGAAGGGGATATTGCCAATATTCATAATATATTATTTACGCTAAACAGACCTCAAGAAGGCGCAATAAACATTATTTTAGACAAGGGGGTTTACACGATCAACTCTCCTTTTTCGGGTCAATTCATGCGAATGGCAGATCAATTTCAAGGGACGCTTGATGCAGAGGTAGATACCCCGCTTCAATTACGTTCTTTATATACCCTGCCCAATTTTCAATTTGTTATTCCAGAGCCTGCTCTTCGCGGGAAGTTTGACATTATAAAGTCTGAGGAGCCGAGTGAGTCTATTCAAAATGCGCTTCGCCTTGAAGTTGCCTCTGAAGGTGAAACAGAAATAATTACTTTATTGGGAGGAAAAGGTTCAATCAATGATCCTAAAAAAATAAGTGTGGGAGGATTGGATTTTTATTTACAATTTGGCTCTTTGTCATTTGAACTCCCATTTGCTATAAAGTTAAATGACTTTATTGCTGAAAAATATCCTGGAACAGAAAAAAGTTACGCATCATTTATGAGTAAAGTTACGGTTGAGGACCAAAGCTCATTTGATTATGACATCTACATGAATCATGTTTTAGACCATCAAGGATATCGTTTTTTTCAAGCTTCATTTAATCCGGATGAAAAAGGGACTATTCTATCCGTAAATCATGACCGATGGGGAACATGGATTACCTATGCAGGATATATGCTGTTGTATTTGAGTATGATAGGGATTTTCTTTATTGGAAAAACACGTTTTAAAGATTTGTCAAATTCTTTGGAGAAAATAAATCTTAAAAAGAAAGTCCTTACAATAGGTCTCATTTTAATCGGTTTGTCAGGACTTTCTGTACATGCGCAAGAGCATGCTCACGACCAAAAAAGTGCCATTGATTTTGATTCTATTATCCAGGCAGATGCATTTTCTATTGATCACGCAGAGAAATTTGGACAACTCATTATTCAAGATGCTGGAGGACGAATGAAACCCGCCAACACCTTTTCATCGGAATTACTCAGAAAGGTTAGTAAAAGTGACACTTACAATGGATTAAATTCTGATCAAGTGTTGTTGTCTATTATGAATAACCCAGCGGTATGGTATAATGTGCCAATGATATTTTTAAAACGTGGAAATGATAGTTTGCGAAAACTTACAGGCCAGGGGATAAAGGAAAAATATGCACCTTTGCTTTCTTTTTTTGATAGTCAGGGGAATTACAAGCTTGCACCACAATTGGAAGCAGCTTATCGTGCTTCTGTTCCCAATCAGTTTCAAAAAGATTTTATAGAATTAGACCGAAGAGTAAATTTACTGTATTCTGCTTTGGAAGGAAAAATCATGCGAATATTTCCCTTACCTAATGATGAGAATAACAAATGGGTATCCTTTCCAGAACTTAATGAAGCCAATTTTACAGGGAAAGACTCTCTGTATGTTCGAAATATTTTACCTCTTTATTTTCAATCCTTACGATTGGCACAACAAGATAAGGACTACGATCAAGCAAACGACTTATTGGAAAGTATTTACGGATTTCAAAAGAAATTTGGAAGTGAGGTCTTGCCTTCTGAAGATCGAGTAAAAGCTGAAATTACTTATAACAAGTACGATATATTCAAAAAACTGTACAGCTGGTATATCTATGCAGGAACTTTATTTTTTATCGTTTTACTAATACAGATTTTTAAATCCAACAAAGTTATCTCTGTTTTGGTAGGCGGTTTTAAAGCGATAATGGTTTTGCTTTTTGTATTGCATACTGGAGGTTTAATAGCCCGTTGGTATATTTCAGGCCATGCTCCTTGGAGTGATGCCTATGAATCTATGATTTATGTGGCCTGGGCAACCCAATTTTTTGGATTAGCCTTTGGACGAAAATCGGCTTTAACCATGGCTTCTACGGCTTTTGTTGCAGGAATGATTTTAATGATTGCACATTGGAATTGGATGGATCCTGCTATCGCTAATTTAGTGCCTGTTTTGGACAGTTATTGGTTAATGATTCACGTAGCGGTTATTGTTGGAAGTTACGGTCCTTTTGCTTTAGGGATGATTATAGGTGGGGTTTCATTACTGCTAATGCTAGTTGCGAATAAGAATAACAAGCAAAAAATAAAACTTCAAATTAAAGAATTGACCATAATTAATGAACTTGCTCTAACAGTAGGTTTAATTATGCTTACCATAGGAAACTTTTTGGGCGGTATGTGGGCTAATGAAAGCTGGGGACGCTATTGGGGCTGGGATCCTAAAGAAACATGGGCATTAATTAGTATTATGGTGTATGCCTTTGTCATTCATATGCGTCTTGTTCCCGGTTTGCGTGGTGCTTGGATTTTTAATCTAATGAGTGTGGTTGCTTTTGCCAGTATTTTAATGACTTATTTTGGTGTGAATTTTTATCTTGTAGGCTTGCATTCTTATGCCAGTGGTGATAAAATTATTACCCCTAGTTTCATCTATTACGCAGCAGTAATAGTAGTTGTTTTAGGAATAGCATCTTATTTTAAATCGAAAGTGATTTATGATAAAAAGTAAGGCATAGTTCTTGTATTTCTTTTTTAAAAAATTATATGAGACCCCTATTATTAGTTATTTCAATCGTTTCCTCAATCTTACTTTCATGTACAAAAAACACTGAGGTCGTTCTTGAAGATAAAGTTTCAATACAAGAGCAAAAATGGAAAAAGCAAGGTATTACGGATTATGCTTTTACATTGCAAATTTCGTGTTATTGCATGTCAGAATATACCTTTCCTAAAGCTATAGTAGTAAAAAATAATCAAATTCAATCTGTGGATGGGGTTGCTTATGCGGATTCAGAATTTGGAACTTTTATGACCATTGATGAATTTTTTGAATACATCAAAAATCAACGTCTTGAAAATCCAATAGTAGAGAGTTTGGAATTTGATTCTATGTATGGTTTCCCTACTTATATTTACTTTGACATTAGTGAAATGATTGCTGATGAAGAAATTGGTTATACACTTACCGATTTCATTCCAAATAGATAGAGACAATTTTTTTATAAATATTAATTTTGATGAATTTTGTTTAGGTGATTTATTTGATTCATCTAAATATTTAACTCAAAAGTTTACACAAATGAAAAAACAGTGGTGGTTATATTCAGTTGGAGGGCTCTTGCTCCTTGGTTTTGGACTTTCCTTATTAGGAGAAGCGATACTCTACAAGTTTAAAAATGATTTTAATTGGTTTTATTGGGGTACAGCTGCACTAATTGTATTTAATAGTGGTATCGCCCTAGTGGGGGAAGCAATTGTTATTAAAGGAAGAATGGTTAAGTAAAGAATTAAAGGAACGAAGCTATAAAGTCCTCTTCATCACTTCCTTTGTTGATTTCTGAAATTGATTTTTCAATAATTTCATTTGCTTTATCAGAAGGAAATCCCAGACCAATAATAAGTCGGTGCATGAGTTTTTTTTCAGCATCATCAGCAATATGATCTGCAACAACCATCCTCGTTAAATCATATAGGCGTTCAAGTCTACGTTGTTCTGAAGCGGGAGGGTTGATTGGGTAATCGTTAATGTTTGCCTTAATTTCTGCCACTTCGTTTTCATCAATTTCAAGATTAATAGCAGTTCTGTTGATGAAGGCTTCCTCTTCTGAAGAAATAATTCCGTCTGCAAGGGCGACACGAACGATTGCAGCAAAATGATCTCGATTACGAGTTTTAAATCCGGAGGTGTATAAATCAGAAAAAGACATAAAAAATTATTTTTGCCAAATATAAAAAATGGAATCGGCAATAAGTTTAAATTTGAATGTATTTTTAAATCATATCCACTTTTTATGAACGCGATTAGAATCCTTAAAAACAGATCAGATATTGGTGCAGGTACTCGTGGATCGGATATGGGAATTGATGCTCTAGAGATTGCTGCAATAAACTCTGGACATGATTTTTTTAATCGTCATCCATTTATCGACATTCCTACTCACAATGAAACCGTTTATGACAAAGTAAAAAATACAACGGCAAAACGAATTAATTTTGTGGCAGCACAGTGTGAGCGCCTAAAACTGGCAACGAAGCAAGCACTAAAGGAAGGTTTTTTTCCGCTGATTTTGTCAGGAGACCATTCTTCGGCTTTAGGTTCATTAGCAGGAATTAAAAGTGCTTTTCCAGAAAAAACGTTAGGTGTAGTCTGGATTGATGCCCATGCTGATTTACATACACCTTTTAGTTCTCCCTCAGGAAATGTACATGGAATGCCTCTTGCTGCAGCTTTAGGTCATGATAATGCAGATCAAAAAATCAACAATGTTAGTCATGAAACAATAGCCGACTGGAAGCAAATGAAAAATATGGGTTCTGTTTCACCTATTTTAAAGCCAGAACATTTGATTTATTTTGGTGTTCGAGATACTGAGGCGCAAGAAGATGCCATTATAGAACGTTGTGGGATTAGAAACTATGGGGTACATGAAATGCGACACCGTAGTTTTGAGATTTGTATTGCTGAAGCTTTAGAACAGTTATCGGAGGTCGATATGATTTATATCACCTTTGATGTAGATGCTTTAGACTGCGACTTAATCTCTCATGGAACCGGGACTCCGGTTTCCAAGGGATTTGACGTGGATGAGGTTGTAAGAATAATCAAAGGAATTCAAACAACTGAAAAAGTTGTCGCCCTTGAGGTGTGTGAAATTAATCCTTTATTAGATCATAAAGGCAACCGGATGGCAGAGGCTGCCTTTGAAGTGCTTGAGACTTTATTTCTTTAAAGAAATAAAATAATGATTTTATTCAGATGTCAATTTGGTTAAGTAGGTGTAGTGTATTTTCTCCACCTTTGTGCCTGCTTTACTTCTCTTCTTAGCAATACTATAAATCTCTTTTTTAAAGGCTTCAAGACTTGTCTTGATTCTGGGGTTTAGTTCTTCTTCTTTTGAAAGTTCTTGAATTCTCTCCGCAAATCGTATTTGAAGTGTTTTAAAGGAATCATCCAAAGTATTCGTTTGAACTATCAAATGAATAAAAAAGTGATCTAAAATTTCATCAGGATGCAATCCTTGTCCAACTAGTGTGTTGTGTGATGATAAAATTCTGTTTAAATTATTGACACTTAGAATCCTAAATAAAGCACTCATTTGAAGGTTTTGAATCAGTTTTAAACTCCCTTCATCTTTAATCTTTGAAACGAGAGATTTTTGTATTAACCAATTTTGCGTATCCCATAAATTTACATGTAAGAAATCCAAAGCTTGTCTTTGTAATGCTTGGTCTAGGTTTTTATATGGAGTGTTATCTTGACCTTTACGCATAAGAGTTTCGTTTACACCTCCCACCATCTTGATGACATGGTAGATGTATCTTCGATAAACACCAATCATTTCATTGTAAAGTTCATTTAAATCATCATAGGACTGACCTTCGGTTGTGGTCCATTTGTCTAGATTTTTAGCGACGATTTTCAAATTCTTTAATCCATATTCACTTGCCTTAATAGGATCATCTCCAATGTTTTCAGTTTGAGTATCGGGGTCATTTCCTCCAGAGCCAAACATATACACGGGGTCCATGCTTTTTTTATCGACCATTTCATTCAATAATACTTTCTCACTTTCTGGAGTTTGATCCGAAAAATAGCGATATCCCCAATCGATAGCATAATCATCATAGGGTCCTAATTGCCTAACAAAACGTATATTTTCATCTCCTGGCTGTGCGATATAATTAAATCTTGCATAATCCATGATAGTGGTAGCGATTCCCATTTTTTGTGTAAAATTTCCCGAGCGAAGAGAATCTACTGGGTAGGCTGAACTGGCTTTCATGTTATGAGGTAAACCAAGTGCATGTCCAATTTCGTGTGATATCACTCGACGCATCATTTCACCGATTTCCTCTTCCGGTGTATCCAAACTTCTTGCTTTTGGGTTTGCAGCACCGGTTTCTAATAAATAGCGATTTCTGTAAGAACGCAAGTGGTTATGATACCATATAATGTCACTTTCAATAATTTCACCACTTCTAGGATCCGAAACACTTGGACCAGTTGCGTTACGTGTCGTAGTTGCTACATATCTAACGGTTGAATAGCGTATGTCTTCAGGGCTAAAGTTAGGATCTTCTTCCTTTGTTGGAGGATCTTTGGCAATAATTGCATTTTTAAAACCAGCTTTCTCAAATACTTTGGCCCAATCTTCAATTCCTTGTTTGAAATAAGGTCTCCATTTCATTGGTGTAGCGGGATCAAGATAGTAAATTATAGGTTTGATAGGATCGACTAATTCCCCTCGATTGTAGGCTTCAAGGTTGGTGGGTTCTAATCGCCATCTACGTATAATTCTGATATTATCAGATTTTAAAGCATCTGAGCTATAATTGTATTTATTTAAACTAAACCAGCCTACTCTTTCATCAGAATAACGAATAGACATGGGAGTTTCTGGTAAAGCAATAATAGAATGATTTACCTGAAAACTCATTGTGTTCGCAGTATTACCTCTGGGTGGCTTACCTAAGTTATAGGTAAGTGTATGTCGGATTTCAATATTTTCAGGGAATGATTTTACGGAATCTATAAAACTTCTCTTGCTATCATTACTTCCAATACTATATTCTTTTTTCAAACTTTTTCTGATAATGTTAAATCCTGGAGAATCATTATTGAAATAGGAGCTCACATCGATTAAATACCTATTTTCTTCACTGTTTTTGATAGGAAAAGCGGCTAAAATGGGAGGAAAGTTGTTTAACTTCACACTCTGTGAAATTGGATCTTCCTCGTTAGCAAAATTCACAAAACTTTCTTGAGTCAATAAAATTTGTTTCCCTTTTTTCTTGAAATGGATAAGTTGTTGACTTGTTTTTGACCCGGCATTTATATAGGCTTGATAATTAGCTGGAAGTTGAACAAAGCGAGTTACCATAAGTAAATCCTTTTCCAAAAGTGAATCTGAGAGTTCTAAAAACACATTGTCATCTTCTTGATATGTAGTGATTAGCCCAGAATGTTTCGTCATTTTTTTAGTCAGAGAATCAATGGGTTTTAGCTTATTTTCATTTTTAGATTTTTGAGCAGAAATTAAGAATCCCGTATGAAGAAAAGACACAAAAAGTAAGATGTTGATGTATTTCATTTTTTTTGATAGTTAAAAGATAAAAGAACAAGATCTTAAAAAAAGTTGGAAAAGTTTAAAAGATCAAAATAAATAAAAGTGTAAATTGTTTTTTTTTAACTTAAATATTTAAAAAATGAAGTCATTACTGATGTCAATTTTATGTGTGTCTTTTTTATTTCCATTTCAAGGAATCGAAGCACAACGTAAGCAGAAAAATCAAAAAACAGAAGCCAAAAAGGTTTCTTTAGATGCATTTAAATTTAGAAATGTAGGACCGGCTTTTTTATCTGGCCGAATTGCTGATATTGTTACGCATCCAGAAAATTCAAATGTTTGGTATGTGGCGGTAGGTTCAGGAGGAGTATGGAAAACGGAAAATGCGGGTACGACTTGGTCCCCTATTTTTGATGACCAATCAACCTATTCTACGGGCTGTATAACTCTTGACCCGAGTAATCCCTCAACAGTATGGGTAGGTTCCGGAGAGAATGTAGGAGGACGACATGTTGCTTATGGAGACGGTATTTATAAAAGTACTGACGACGGAAAAACATGGAAAAACATGGGCTTAAAAAATTCTGAACATATTTCAGAAATTATTGTACATCCAGATAATTCTGATGTTGTGTGGGTTGCTGTCCAAGGTCCGTTATGGAGTAAAGGTGGTGAAAGAGGTTTGTACAAGACCACTGATGGTGGAGCCAACTGGAAGCAAGTTTTAGGCAACAATGAGTGGACAGGGGTAACTGATATCATGGTTGATCCTAGAAATCCTCAAATAATATATGCAGCCACTTGGGATAGACATAGAACGGTTGCTGCTTTGATGGGTGGTGGTCCTGGCTCTGGTATTCATCGCTCAGATGATGGCGGAAACACATGGAGAAAATTAACCAATGGTTTGCCTTCATCTAATATGGGGAAGATAGGGATTACAATTTCTCCTCAACAACCCGATGTTGTTTATGCTGCAATTGAATTGGATCGGACAAAAGGGGGTGTATATCGCTCTGCTAACCGTGGAGAATCATGGACTAAAATGTCAAATACTGTTTCGGGCGGAACAGGTCCACATTATTATCAAGAGTTATATGCAAGTCCACATGAATTTGATCGTTTGTATTTAATGAATGTTCGTGTTTTAACTTCAGGAGATGGGGGAAAAACCTTTTCTCAACTACCAGAGCGTAACAAGCACTCTGACAATCATGCAATCGTCTTTAAAAAAGAGGATCCTAATTATATTATGTTAGGAACTGATGCAGGAATTTATGAGAGTTTTGATTCTGCAAAAACATGGAGGTATATTAAAAACCTTCCTTTGACACAGTTTTATAAAGTAGCTGTAAACAATGCAGAGCCTTTTTATCATATGTTTGGAGGTACTCAAGATAATGGATCTGCTGGGGGACCTTCTGCAACTGATGAGCGAGAAGGAATCGCTAATAAACATTGGTATAAAACCTTATTTGCAGATGGACATCAGTCGGCAACAGATCCAGTTTATAATGATATTATTTATGCTGAAACCCAGCAAGGTGGTTTACATCGCGTAGATTTAACGACAGGGGAACAAGTTTCTGTTCAGCCTCAAGCGAGAGCAGGGGAGCCTCATGAGCGTTTTAATTGGGATGCACCTATATTGGTAAGTCCTCACAATCCTGCTCGTTTGTATTTTGCATCCTACAGGGTTTGGAAATCAGAAAGTAGAGGTGATGATTGGGAACCTATTTCTGGTGATTTGACTAGAAACGAAGAGAGAATTACACTTCCTATTATGGGGCGTCAACAAAGTTGGGATAATGCTTGGGATGTGGGAGCCATGTCTAATTATAACACCATAACTTCATTATCAGAATCTCCTATTCAAGAAGGCTTATTATATGCTGGAACAGATGATGGATTTATCCAAGTTTCTGAAAATGGGGGTGATTCATGGCGTGCTATTCCTGTGACTAATTTAGGTCTGCCTGCACGTTCTTTTGTCAATGATATTAAAGCAGATTTATATGATGTGAACACAGTTTATGTTGCGCTTGACAATCACAAAGAAGGTGATTTTAATCCCTATCTGTATAAAAGTACGGACAAAGGATTGACTTGGAAGTCAATTTCAAACAACATACCTAAGCGAACTTTAGTTTGGAGAATGGTTCAGGATAACGTAAAAAAGAATCTTCTTTTTGCTGCAACGGAGTATGGAGTATATACATCCTTAAACGGAGGGGATTCTTGGCAAAAACTTCCCGGCACGCCTACAATTTCATTCCGAGATATAACAATACAAAAACGTGAAAATGATTTAGTAGCGGCTTCTTTCGGAAGGGGATTTTTCGTGTTGGATGATTATTCTGCACTACGAGAATTTACGGAGAGTAATTTAAATCAAAAAGGAAAATTATTTTCTCCACGACCAGCCAAATGGTTTGTGCCTAGAAGTAATACAGGTAATACAGGAGCCGATTATTATTTTGCCAAAAACCCTGAATATGGAGCAGTTTTCACCTATCACTTAGCGGATGACTATAAGACTCAAAAACAAATTAGAGTTAGTAAAGAGAAGAAAATAAAAAATTCTAATATTCCTTTTCCTGGATGGGATGCTCTTGATGCAGAAGGAAGAGAGTCAACAGCTAAAGTGATTTTGACAATTCATGATGGAGCAGGAAATATTATAAATAAAGTGTCTCAAAAGGCATCAAAAGGAAGCCATCGTATTGCTTGGGATTTAACTCATTTTAATCCTTTTGCAATTTCAAGTGATGGCTCTTCGCGGAGACGTTATGGTGGAGGAGGAGCAATGGTAATTCCGGGTAATTATTCAGCTTCTTTACACCTAGAAAAAGAGGGCTCAGTTACGCCTCTAGATGGACCTATTTCCTTTGAAGTTAAACCCATTAGAGAAGGAGTCTTGAAGGGAGCTAGTTACGAAGATTATGATTCCTTCCGTGTAGCCCTTACAGAATTAATGAAGGAAATGAATGCGGTTCAGGATGTTTTTTCAGAAAGTATCAAAAAGCATAAAGCTCTGAAAGTAGCTTTGTCTAGAAGTAATATTGCTCCCGGTCCAATTGAGGGACAACTCGCTTCTTTAGATAATGAAATCAATGCTATAAATAAGCTTTCTGGTAGTCCTTCTAGAAGCGAAATAGGGGAGCGAAATCCAGCAACAATGCAGAGTTATTTATACAATGCAATGAATGGTATGGAAAATAGTTATGGTCCAACTGGCATAAATAAGAAGAGTTTTGAAATTGCTAAAAAGATGCTAACAACAATTAAGGCGAAAGTAGAAGCTCTTGATTCTTCTATTACTCCAATTGAGAAAGCTCTTAAAGCTGCAGGAGCTCCCTATATTAATGGACAAGGAATAAACTAATGACAAGTATTTACTTTATAAAAAAGGCTGTTTTTAAAACAGCCTTTTTTTATGAAGCATTAGGATTTTAGATTATCATATAAAGACAATTCAAAACATTCTAAATTGAAATACTTCGTTGCGGCCAATAAATGATCAAAAATATCTGCTGCAATATATTCGTAATTTTTCCAATCCTTATCGACACAAAACACATATATCTCCAAAGGTATTCCCTGTGCTGTTGGTGATAGCTGGCGACACATAACTGTCATGTTTGAGTTTATCATTGGGTGCTCCTCTAAATATGCTTCTGCATAGTTTCGAAATAGTCCTAAATTGGTAAAATTTCTACCGTTGATTAACAGATTTTTATCATTTTTACCGTTTTCATTTGAGGCTTCTATTTCTGCTTTTCTTTTTTGAAGAAAAGGTTTAATGCGCTCTATTTTTTCAATTTCATCAAGCTCTTTGGTTTCTAAAAACCGAACACTACTAATCTTTATTAAAAGAGATCTTTTGATCCTTCTACCTTCAGAATCACTCATGCCTCGCCAATTGATGAAAGCGTCTGAAAGTAATTTATAGGTTGGAATTGAGGTAATGGTTTTATCAAAATTTTGAATTTGAATAGCTGATAAGCTGATAGAAATTACATCTCCATCAGCATTATTCCCCGGCATGGTGATCCAATCACCAATTCGTACGGTATCATTTACCGTAATTTGAACGCTGGCGACAAAACCTAGGATGGTATCTTTAAAAACAAAAAGTAAAACAGCGGATAATGCTCCAAGTGTAGTCAGAAAGGTACCAACATCTTTACCTGTCAAAACAGATAAAATCAGGATTCCTCCTACAAACCAAAGAAAAATCATAACCACTTGAATATAACTGTCTATGGGTTTATCTTTGAATGATGGAAAGGTTTTAATATAATCTTTGACTGTATTAAGTAAAGCTCTGATTAAATTGATAATAATTACAATAGCAAGGGCTTCAAGTATGTTTTTCAATAACGCATAAACGCTTTCTATGTTAAAAAATGTTTCTGGTAAAAGCTGATACAAAAAAAACGCTGGGAATAAATATGAGATCCTATCTATCGCTTTGTTTTTTATTAAAAGATCATCGAAATCTGATTTTGTTTTTTTTGCGATTTTCGTAAATATGTTAACGATTACTTTTTTTGAAATCCAATAAATCAGAAAGCTAAAAATAAATAAAAGTATGGAGATTGAAGCTCTACTGACAAGCTCTGCCCAAAAAGATGTAAATCCGTGCTCAATAAAAAACGAAACAAAAAACTCGATAATTCTAATCATAGTATAAATAAGTATTGTGTTTCAAAAGTAGTCATTTAAAAGCCCTTCCTCAACATTTTATGCCTTACCAATTTTATTTTTGCGTATCCTTTATGATTTTATCAGCAATCTCTTTGATTTTATCTACCAGGGCTTTGTACTCTTTTTTTTGTGATAAAGGATTCATTAAAACTGTTCTTAAATATCTTTTTCCTTGAACTTCACAAGAGGTAATGTAGAAATCTCCTGTTTCTATAAGTTTGTAGCGTAATTCTAATTGCTGCTTGTTAGAGAGTATATCTGGTCGGAATTGAAAGCAAAGAATATTTGATTCTGGAACATAGGGACAGTAGAAGTCAGGATGTTCGTTTAGATATTTGTAAAGGTTTCTAGCTTGCTGAAAACTTTTTTCTACAAAAACAGAAATTGATTTTTCACCCTCGAGAGCAAAGCTCCAATAAAGCTTTGTGCCTAAAGCAGATTTGGTACATTCAACGGTAAAAGGCATTGAATCCATGCCTATTACATCTCCTTCATGAAAAACATAACTCCCTTTTTGTTGGAAAGTATTAATTTGAGAATTGTATTTTTTATAAAGTACAGCGGTACATAAAGCAGGAACACGCATCATTTTGTGTGCATCCCAAATTAAAGAATCTGCCCGTTCAATTCCTTTAACCCTTTCCTTATCTTTTTCAGATAAAAGAGCAACAGCCCCATGAGCACCATCTACATGGTACCAAAGTTTATATTTTTCACAAAAGTCTGCTACAGCGTTTAAGTCGTCAAATAAGCCTGTTGAGGTTGCACATGCATTAGCCACTACGGCCATTACTCTTTTTCCTTGCTTGAGTTGTTCTTTATAGACTTCTTCTAATGCTGAGGGTATCAAAACCTCGTTTTTGTCAACAGGAACGGGGATAAAAGCATTTTTTCCCATACCCATAATTGAGATTGCACGTGCTATAGAATAATGAGCAGTGCTAGGCCCCATAACAACTAAATCTTTTGGGGAACCTTCAGTCCATGCTTCTGGTGAAATTGCTGCACGGGCGGCAGATAATGCTGTGAGATTTGCTATGGAACCCCCATGAGTTAAGATTCCACTTCCACTATTATTATACAGTTTGAAGTCATATAAATTATCCCCTTTAAACCACCCTAATTGGGTTAGCATCCAGTTAATCATAAATGCTTCAAGGGTTGCCCCTGCTGGTCCCATTTCGTATAGTGAACTCGGATTGTTAACCGTTCCATGGATCCAGTCTGGAATTCCGGATAGGTCTTGTGGAACTGCAACTTGATGTCCCATATATCTGGGGTTGTTCAGATGATTGGTGTTTTCAAGATAATTAACAATAAAATTTTTTATGTTTTTTATTGATTTAAAACCATTTTTGAAATTTGATTCTATCTGTAGTTTTTCTGCTATAGACTCAGGACTTTGTTGTTTTAACACCTGAGTTTTCCCCTCTTTACTTTCAGTTAAGTATTGATTTAGAAGTTGACTGATTTCTTGACTTACCTCCTGAAATTGAAATGATCTTTGATCGAAGTTTTGCATTTTATTTTAAAATTCAAAATTAATAATTTTTACTTCTATTAGTTTTAAAATTGGGGTCATATCGAAAAAAGAAATTTGCCCAAATCACTTTAGAAAGGGCATTTATATAGGGTGTCAAGAAAGCTAAAATAGTGGTGATCAAAAAGAAAATTTGAATCATTCCGAGTGCTAACCCTAAAAAAAGTTGTAATAAGTAAATCACAATACTGATGCCAACTCCTAAACCATAAGAAACATACATGGATCCGTAGAAAAAACTTGGCTCAATTTTAAATTTTAATTGACAATGCGAACAGTACTCGTTTACCTTATTGAATTTTGAGATATTGTAAGGATGTGACACCAGCATTTTACCCAATCTACATCTTGGGCATTTTAAAAAAAGGATGCTGTATATTTTAGACGTTTTGATGTTTTTTTTTCAAAGGTATTAAAACTGTATTCTTTAAGAAGTAATAATGGTTACGGAATCTAATGATCACATATTTTTATTTAAAAACGGTTTTAGAAAAAGGTGTTACAAAGAGACGCCTCTTTTCCATGGAATAAAATCATGTTGCTTCAATTCCGTAGCTTTTGTTAACTCAGTTCCACTGGCAATTTTAATTATTTGTTCTAGGAGCAAATCTCCCAATGTTTCTATGTCGTGGTTTTCAGTAATCATTGAGCCACAATTAAAATCTATAATATCAGGCATTTTTTCTGCTAAGCTTGTATTACTAGAAACTTTAATTACAGGAGTAATTGGATTTCCTGTAGGTGTTCCTAATCCTGTAGTAAATAAAATTATATTAGCACCAGAACCTGCCATCGCAGTTGTACTTTCTACATCATTTCCGGGGGTGCATAGCAATGAAACACCATCTTCTTTTACATATTCAGTATAATCTAAGATGTCATTAATTGTTGAGTTTCCTGATTTTTTTGCTGCTCCAGCAGACTTTATAGCATCTGTTATTAGCCCATCTTTAATATTGCCAGGTGAGGGATTCATGTCAAATCCAGAACCTACAGATTTAGCTGTTCCTTCATAGCGATTCATTAGAGATAAAAACTTGTTTGCCAGTGCGTCTGTTTTGCATCGATTCGCGATTTCTTGTTCTACTCCACATAGTTCTGGAAATTCGGATAATATAGTTTTCCCTCCCAGAGCAGCCATTAGGTCACTAACTCTTCCTAAAGTTGGATTTGCAGTAATTCCCGAAAAACCGTCAGATCCACCACACTCTAAACCGATGGTAAGTTTAGATAATGGGGCAGGTTGACGTATTATGGAGTTTGCATTTTTAATAGCTTTATACGAGTCAGAGATAATTTTTCCAATAAACTTTTCGGTAGTTCCAGAATTTTGTTGATCAAACATTAGTATGGGCTTTTCAAACCCTGAATTTATTTCCCCTAAGGCTTCATTAAACATCTTGACTTCTAGATGCTGACACCCTAGGCTCAAAACGGTTGCTCCTGCAACATTTGGATTGTTTACATACCCTGCTAAAAGCCGAGCTAATGCTTTGGCATCTTGGCGCGTTCCTCCACAGCCTCCCTGATGTGTAATGAATCTTACCTTGATATTGTCTAATGGTGTTTTTGTTTTTACATCATCATTATTTGATTGACTTGAATGTTGTTCTTTCCCATTTATTAAGTCACTCAAAAGTTGTTGGTTTGGGTCTTTCTTTGGTGGATCAAATTCTTTTTCAAAAATAGTTTTTAGTGTTTGAATATTTCTGTTTTCACAAAAAACTAAGGGAAAAAATAGCCAAATATTATCCGTTCCCACTTGTCCATCTTTACGATGATATCCCATAAAAGTTTTCTCTTTCCATTTTGTAATATCGGGAGCCTTCCAGGGTGAGTCACCTTTTTTTTCAATAACCTTTTCAGTCAAATGAATTACATTTTCGGTAGTTAGTAATCCCCCCTTTTGTATAGGCTGGGTGGCTTTTCCAACGAGCACTCCATACATGTAAATAGGCATGTCTTTTTTGAAGTCAATTAAGGCTATTTTATGTTTGATAGGAATGTCTTCCCTTGAAATAATTTTATCTGAATCAATAGTGATTTTAATATTTTTAGCAATACTACAAAGGGCAACAGCTACATTATCATTGGAATTGATTCTTAAAGCGTTTTTTGATACGTTCATTTCAGTGCTATGTTTATCTTTTGTTACAGACTTGTTTTTTATACGTACGATTTTAATTAAAGTGTTACATAATCAAACATTTGTGGAAGCCATAAGGTGATTTGGGGAATAAATGTTATTAAAATTAAGGCCAGAATCATAGCTAAAAATAAGGGTAGTAGAGGACGAATTACTTTTTCTATACTTGTTTTAGCGATACCAATTCCTACAAATAATACTGATCCTACCGGAGGTGTACATAGTCCAATACATAGATTTAGCACCATAATAATTCCAAATTGTATAGGATCAATTCCTAATGTTTTGACTACCGGTAAAAAGATGGGAGTAAAAATTAAAACCGCAGGAGTCATATCCATAAAAACACCAACAAAAAGGAGTAGCAGGTTTATGATGAGTAAAATGATGATTTTGTTATCGCTTATGTTTAATAAAAAATCACTCAACGTTTGTGGAATATTTTCATATGACATAATCCATGACATACTCATTGAAGCAGCAATAAGTAACATTACTACAGCGCTTGTTTTTGCAGACTCGAGTAAAATTTTTGGAATATTATTCACATTAATTTCCTTATAAATGAATCCTAATACGAGTGTATAAATAACAGCAATTGCAGAAGCTTCGGTAGCT
>Ga0209305_1000538_pt1 | contig 27310 bp, 30 predicted proteins | sample COGITO_mtgs_1103_FD_184792 | JGI IMG/M metagenome (GOLD analysis project Ga0209305, IMG submission 184792) | Pelagic marine microbial communities from North Sea - COGITO_mtgs_110321 (SPAdes) (version 2) | ecosystem: Environmental > Aquatic > Marine > Epipelagic ...
TATTTCCTTATCTCTTTTCTCTGTCTTTAGTTCTTCAAACTCTGCTTCCAGTTCTGCAACCTTTTCAGTTTGTTCATCAATGTCAATCTGCAAGTCAGTAAGTGCGTCAGCGTTACCCAACATCATTAAAAATATAACTTCAATCATCTACAATATCACCCAAGTACCAAAAGTGTTTCTGACTTTGGTGTTTATACCTATCATCTTCTTCAAACATTTCTCCACATAACTTGCACCTTTGCCATTTATACCTCATACCTTACAACCTCTCGTCTGTGCCTAGCCGTCTTACTTCGTGACTGGAATCTCAAATGAGAGTTGAAACAGTTTGGATTAGGACACATTGTTAATTTTAATTCCTTTGGATAAAGTTGATTACATTCCATACAAATTGACTGAGTATTATAATCGATTCGTGGTCTAGCCATGCCCTGAATATATCAAACTATACCCATATTTAAATACGAGGTATGTTCATTTTTGCCCGTCTTTTTGCTTTCACTGTCTTTGGCTTGTGTCTTAATTTTTGATTACAGTCTGGACACCTTAGTTTATCTTTAGGATATTTTTTCATGGTTCGTTCTGAACAGCCGTTACAATACGAATATTTTGAATAATCTCTACCTGACACTTTTTTTACCCCCAAAGTAGTGACACGCACCACAGTGCTGTGACGCAACCCAACAATGATATTCGTTTACAACCTTGCCACATAACTTACACCTCATGTTTCGTCACTTTCCTCTAACGTTGTTTGCTGTGGTTCCCTAAACTCAATGTTAAGCCAAATTCTTTCATGGTCTGACTTTGAATCCTCATAGTATTCTGAAAATGCCTTGCTGAATTTTCCCATACCCAAAGGAACCTCGCCCTTTTCAAACATTATTTTTTTGTAAAACTGATATGTGTCACGCTTTGAACGGCTTCCGTTTGAATCAATAATATGATTCTCAACAAACCAGTTCAAAGGGTCGGAATTTTCATTCCATAATTTCTGAACTGTCTTCCAGTCCTTAGGATTTGTGAATCTGTTTGAGTCATAAAGTTTCTTTGCAACATGACAAAGACATGAGAAAACCAAATCCATTTCCTCTGTCTTTTCCAGCAGTTCCTTTTTCAAGTTGTCATTTTTCTGTGGGTCTTTCTCAAAGTTTCTTTCCCACTTTACCAAAATCCAACGTCTGAAAAATCCCTGTGACTGGTCAAAGACTCTGGGAAACTTGTTACATGAAAATACCAAAGTGGCAAAAGGGTACAGGTCAAAACCGTTCTTGTTTTTCAACTGTGCGTGAACTGGTTCGCCTGAAGACAAGTCCTTGATAATACCAGTATGATACAGTTCGTTTCTTTCCAAGTCAGAAAATATGTTTGCGTGTTTTCCGTCAAGTCTTGCACTGGCGAATTTGTCTTCAGCCAAAACCTGTAACGGAATATGTGAAACATTGTCCCTTCCAAGTATTGCAGAAAGATAGTCAAGACATACTGACTTTCCATTGGCACCGTTGCCTAGCATGATAAAGCTTCTTTCGTCAATCTGTTTTCTAATAATTGTCGAAGCCATCATTTCCAAAACTGAAAGCATTGATTCCTCGTCAACAACATACTCATGTGTAAAAGAAGTTTCCAAAAACTTCCAAAACAATGTGTGTTGAAGATTTGACTTTAGTGAATTAAACAAATCTTCTTCAAATTCAAACTCAGGCTTGACAAAATTACATGGCATTAGAACTTTAGACAAAATAAGGGGGGTATGTTCGGCAAGATTCATGGTTTCTAAATTTAATATCCCGTTTTGTACGACTAGGGTGTCAAAGTCCTTGTCAAAATGGTCTAAGGTTTCATAGGTTCTTGATTTTATTTTGTCAATAACTTCAGACTTGTCTGACTTTGTACATTCAACAATCTGAATTTCAGTTTCCTGTTTGATTACTGACTCACAATTCTTGGAATCATATATCTTGCCATTAAAGTAGTAGATAGTATCTGTTTCTCTAGCAGTTTGAAAATTATATTTGTCAATCAGCCTTGTTGCAATAATATCAATTCTGTCCTTATGCTCATGTTTTACGGTTTCCAAAGTCTGAGAATCAAACTTTAACTTGTCCATAAACGAAACTGGTTCCATAGAGGTTGTTGCATTTCTTCCATGTGACAGACTAGGACATTGACAAAATGTTTTCATTCCGTTAGCGATATAGTTTTTCTCACATTCATCATGTGCCTTCCAGTCACCCCCGTCCTTGCAATACTCACATAGAATCAGTTTTTTTAACTGTGGTTTGTTAGGATTTGCTGGACACAGACCACCCTTAGTACAGTTTTCATACTCATCTTTAAGACAAAATTCACAATTCGTAATAGTTTTATCATCTGGGTTTATAGTCATTGTATCGCTTCCTTTTCTGTGGTAAGACTGGAATCGTCAATACTAGGGGTTTCCTCATTACCCCTAGTATATTCAACCAAGAATTTTATCATAAGTGCCTCAATGAGTCTTGACCTTGTTTGGTCAGATACTTCAGCGTCAAATGCCTTTACCACTTCAATATTTAGTGAATAATTCTTAACTACTTTCAATATTTATCTATATTTTGTTGATTTAATAAATCTTACCTAAGTAAGTCAGTGTTTTATTTAAAGTATAATGAGTTTACGGGACACAATTTCATCATTAACTTTGTTGGAAATCAGTTCTAAGAAAGTTAATAGAGAAAAAGTGTCCCGTAATTATCATGGGACACCTAAGTAAGTTTACTAACATAATGGCTACACCAATGAATGTCCCAGTTTACTATAATGTTAAATAGATTATAACAAGTCTTAGTTTAAGTTCGCTGATTAGATTAAATTCATCACGAACCAAACCTTTCAAGGTGAAAGAATGTAGATACATCATCACCTTTAATTAGTAATAAAATAATATAGATTTGAGTATTAAGATTGCGTTAATATTCCTTGTACACCCTAGAATGAAGCCCTCTAGGGGTTAAAATTACATTCAACACAAGGATAATTCATAATTCTTTGCCTACATCTTTTACAGGTCTTGGCGTTTACAGACAGGTTAAACCAGCTCATTTCTCATGTGCCTCATGTGTGCAGTTGCAACGGTAGGTACACTGTCTGTCTTGGTGTGTACCATTCTGACAGGGTAAACAATTACAGTTCATAACAATACACTATATTATTCTATATTAAAAGTTTGGTGGCGTCAATGCGGTCAAAACGTAACCCTGCTGTGCTTTCCCTGAGAGTATGACACAGTTCTAGCCACCTAGACTTAGTATAGGTATATACAATCTTATAAAGATTACTCATACTTTCTTTCAAAAACTTTCCATTTTGAACCTTGTTTCTTTACGTTCAAAACGATTGACTTTATCTTGTGGTCTTTTTGGAACTCTATAATGTCACTGGCTTTCGCCCATGCGTTTGTCTTAATTTGTATAGCCCAAAGAACACCTTTGGAATCAAAACATAAGCCATCATAAAGGTTCCATAAGTCAAGAGCATAGTATCTAGAATCCTGACATTGTACTTTGTCTTTAAACTTTGTGTGGGCTTTAAGCCAAATGTGATTATGTTTTTGTTGCAATAGATATTTTGTAGCGTGACCATTACTGATTCTCATTCGTTGCCTATTATGCATAACTCACATTGGTACAATCCTTCGTCTATATCAAACAATTCCACGTTAGAAGTATAACACTTGTTACAAAGTCCAGTCAATAGGGGGGGTTATTCCCCCCATCTAATTAACTAATCGGTAGCCAACCACCTTGTCAGCTAAGTTAAACCAACAAGCATTAACAACAACATTCAGCCTTTGGTGTACGACAAATACCACATAACCTTTGAGCACTTGCACGGTGTTCCTCAACGTGTCTGTCACACAGAACTTTTTTTGACTCAAAGAAATAATTACAGTCGTCGTATAACTTGCCTTCCATTCCACACTCATACATCTTGTAACCTTTGAACATACCATGTTCTCTTTCTTCCTCAAAGTATTCACCTTGTATTCTATGCTCACATTTTGTCCCACGTTGAAATGGTTTGCACTTGCAAGGTGGCGAACCACATTCACACTTAGCCAAATATACTCTCACACTCTTTGCATTTCATGTTTCCAAAATGGTTGTCAGAACCACACATTCTACATTTAATTCTCTTTGTCATTTTCGCACCTCTCGTTATGTTGTTTTGACCACTTGACTAAAAAGTATATCTTTATTGTAAAGCCGACTATTGAAATACTTAGAAACAAAAAGTTTTGATACAAAAACATATTTGGAAATACAAACAACGGAACCACCGTAAGTCCTAATGCAAGATTCAAAAAGAATCCAGACCAAATTTTTCCAATCCTATACCATGCGTAATACCCTACGACTGGTATGAAGAATAGTAAAAATTGGGTGCTAAGATTTACTGGTTTCATTTTATCACATACTTGAACAAATAAAAGTCATTTAAAATTTTGTTTGTCACCTCTACACATTTTTCACAGTCCTTATTATAGAACTGTTTTTGAGAACCACATTTTTCACATGGTGTCTTATTCATATCATAAATTGTTTGATACATATCAATAGACATTTGACCACCTCTGAATTTTGGTGGTGGATAAAGTCCATCTTCATTCCAACATAAATGTTGAACTATTTCTGCAACTTCAGAATATGAAATTTGTTTATCATTGACTAATATTATCCAGTCATTCTCACCCTTAACACCTTTCACAAATTTAATTGTCATGTTCTTCGCCCTCAAGAAATAATTTTAATATTTTAACATATATTCTAAATGCACTAGTAGCGTGTTTACCTTTTCTTCTTCTATACCATCTTTTACTACTTACGGTATATTCTTTAAAATAAATATCCACTAAATCCTGTTGAGTTATACTGTAACCCTTTTTACAACATAATATGTAAATTAATGCTGGTGCAAACAGGATAGGATTAGATGTATATCCATGTTTGTTACTAATTAAACCTTTTTCAGCTTGTTCAATTCTAATTTTTCCATAAGATTCATCAAACCATTTTATATCATCTTCTTCAAAAACAATATTAGTATGTTTTTCAATTCTATTAATTCCAAATTGGATATAATTTAAAATTCTATCTGATATACATTTTGACTTTAATTTAATTTCGTTTATATCTTCGTAATAATTATTTTTATTTTTTAAATAACTCATTCTTCTTTGTCCTCGTCTTGTTGGTCTGATTTTTTGTCAATAGAAAAAAGAGTAGAATTGTCACTGTCTAAAATTTGTGACATTCTAAATTGGGTGTAACACATTATGCTTTTATCCTTATTGCATTGTTACCCTTGATGTTTTCAACATATACACCTACGGATTTTCCAATCCAAGCAGTAGATTCGCCACCAAAGTTATCAATTAAGAAATTGATATTTTGTAGGTTTAAATTCCACTTTTGTTCAGATGTTACACCGTTTTTTAATACCTTCACAGAACATTTAGGTTTGATACCAAAGTTAGTTGATTCTTCTCTTGCTTCCGTAAGAATTTCGAATCTAACACCTTCAATACCTACCAAGTCGTTTCCACTTATGTATTCTGAATCTGTTTTTTCAAATTTTGCCATTGTTTCTGTTTCACCTTCCTGTGGGTCTGTTTGTACCCCACTGTTAATGTTGTCCAATATTCCCTTCAAGGTCGAGTCATTAGGGAATATCTTATCGAGATTTTCTTTGACTCTTTCATCAGAGTTCACTAAATTTCCCAGATAGTTTTCTAAGGTATGCTTTAAAGTCATTATACCCTGCCCTTTAGATATTCTTTCAAAGCTATGTTTACTACTGCCTTGACTTTGAGGTCGTCTCGCTTACATAGTTTGTGAATTTCTGCGAGTACCTCGTTGCTTACGGCAACAGTTGAACCATTGTTATTTTCTGACAACAAGTAGTATAGAATTATTTGCTTTAATATATCTTTCTACAACAATCTGACTTTTGTTGTCTTGGATTTCTTTTTACCTTTGGATTTCTTTTTAGGCTTGGATTCAAATCCAGCAAATTCGTCTTTAGTTTTTCTACCAAACATACTTTCTGATTTGCTTTTCTTTTTCTTCTTGGTCTTTAACAGACCTGAAGACGGAAATGCAATTCTGTTTTTAGTTCCAGCCGTCAATCTCATGTCCTGTCTTTCCAACTTTGTAACTTTCTTTTGACCGTATGTGATTTCTTTTCTTTTGTACATTCCCATGATATTGTCAAGTCTTACATTACCAATGAACCCAGCCTTCTTACCACGCTTTCTTTTACCTCTTGTTTCTGTTTCTTCTACTTTTGGTAAAACAAAAGGTAATGCTTTTGGACGTTGTGTTCTGGACTGAGTTTTAATTGGTGATGAAAAAGATAAAACAGTTTTTTGTTGAGTCATTAGTTTACTTCCAGTATCTAATTTTAATCCAGTTTCCATTCTCATTCCAGTTTTTAATCGCTGAGGTGTCTTTAGTTGTTGTTGTGTTTTTAATGCTGTTTCTTGTACTAGACCAGTCTTAATTTCTTGTTGAATTTTTACACCAGTGTCAACTCTAGTTGAAGCCAGTGCCTTAGTACCTACTACTGCACTTGCCTTTGTTGCAGTTCCAACTATTGCAGAACTGTAAGGCGAAGTTTTAACATCAGCTTTTGCTTCTGCTCTTGCAAACTCTTTTAATTTTTTACCCTTACTACTAGACTGTGGTGCTGGTTTATCTAATGTTTGACCAGTTTTACTAGGGGGTAAATCCATAGTTTCTTTTGTTTGTGTAGTACTGGTTTTTTTGTATGTTCCAAGTATGTTTGATTTTTCAGGTTGTGGGTCATATTCTTTTGGTAACTTTCTAGCTTTTTCCATTTTACCAAGAGCTAAAATTGATTCTTGTGTGTCAGGTCTTAATCTAGCTTCAATTAACCCCCCTTGTTCTACCAGTTTTGCTTGTCTAGTAGGTTCAGTAGTTTTAGTTCCCACTTGTGATATTCTTTTAGGAACTTCTTCACTACTCATAGCGTAAAGATTATCTTTTGTCAAAGGTACTTTATACAAAAATTTATCTTCTTTTGATATTGGACTTGTTATACTTCCTTTGAATCCTAATGATTTCAATCCCTCAATATCTAATTTACTTCCAGTTACAAGTAACTCATCAGATTTTCTTATCATTTGAGGTGTATCTGAATAGTAAGCAGTTTTACCACCCTTACCAAATTTCACAGTGATTGCTGAAACTGTCTGTGGAAAACTTTCAGTTGTTACTGGTGTTATAACATAGGTACTACCAATTTTTTCAATTTGTCTTGGAACTTCAGGGGGATAATTTTTACTACCTATTGCTTCAGCTTGTTTCATTCTACTTCGTGTCAATGGATTGTATGGAAAAGTTAAAGTTGATTTTACTGCCCGACCTGTAACCATAGTTGCTTGTACTGGTGCTTTGATAATATTTGGAATTTTGGTACTTTGAACTATATTATAACCAGTTCGTGTTGCACTTCTTTCAACTGATTGTACAGTTGGTGTGATTACTTTAACACCTCTACGAACTGCTTGTGTACCTAAAGATACAGCCTTACCCCCTGCTATCCACATCAAACCTTCGGCTGGTAATTCCAATACAGCCCTTAACGGGTCTTGTTTAACATAATTGTAAGTTCCAGTAACACCTGTACCTCTTAACGGCTGACCCTCAATAACATCATCAATAGTACCACTGATTAATACATCACTACCAGTTCTATAAATTGGAATTTGTTTATCTTCAGGTTGTGTTAGATTAACTGCACTTGAAGCTACACTAACCAATGGTGATAACATTGTACTTCCAGTTAATCTAGCTGTACCTACCCAGTCACCCGTTTCTCTAGGGTCTGGAAGTTCACCTGTGTAAACGGCTGGTGCATACATGAGTCTATTCCAAGCTTCATTGTCAGTTCCAGAAAATACTTTTTCTTTTGGTTTTGATTTTACATATTCTTCTGCTTCTTTTTGTGTACCGAATGTTACTGGTGTAGTTGCTTGAAATGTTTGACCACTCATTAAAGGAAAAACGGATTTTTGATTACTTGGTACAGTATAATCATACATCTTATCTAAGTATGATTGGCTAGGGGTAACACCAAAAGATGATACACCTTTTTGTTCTAATGGTTTACCTGAGTCAAGTGTACCTACTTGTGGGTCTTTTAAGTTTGTAAATTTAAAAGCGATTGAATCTTTTACTGGTTGTTGTTGTATAACCTTTGGTTTGAATACATCAATTCTTTCTTGTGCCAATTCTCTTTGTCTTAATTCAGTAGTGCCAGCTTTTCTCATTTGATAAGGCTGGTCTGTTTTTCCAACAAACATAGGCGACTGTGTTCTAAGGTCACCCATTTCTGTTCCACTTGTTGCAGGCATACTTGCACGTTGTCTTGCTTCTGTTAACTTTTCAGAATAGTCAGGTTTGAACATTGAATCAGGTGCAGTCTTTGCAACAAGTCCACGTTCTTTTAAGAATGTGTTTAGATTGCCAGTTGACTTGCCAGTATAACTTTGAGTAGTCTGAGGTGTTGTTAATGCAGTTGCGATACCAATATTTCCAGCACGAAGTTCTTTGACATATTCTTGTTGTCGTCTGTTTGCTAATTCAATCTCACGTTGTTTTTGAATAATTTTCATAGCTTCAGATGTAACATCTTTTCGTATGTCAATCAACCCACCAGTTTTTTTATACAGTTCGTTACTTTCATAAACTCTCATTCGTTCATAATAATCATCTTGTGATTCACCTTTCTTTTTAGGACTGATTAATCCACCAGTCATTTCTGAAACTAAGTTCATTTGTGCGTCAAACTTTGCGTCTTTTCTTTGACTTATTTCTGAAGCTGACATATCATGGTTTATTGCATAAGTCGAAGCCATAGCAGAACTGTGTACTTTTTCTTTTGCTGACATTGAAGCATAAGCACTTGCGACATTTCTTTTTGCTTGTGCACGACTTTGTTGATATGCTTCTTCAGATTTTCCTGAAGGGTCAAGGACTGCTCTCATGGCTGAGTCACGAATTTTTCCTGATTGAGTTCTTTTACCGATTGCAGATACTTTTTGTAAATCTGCTACTGATACGTTATACCCCCTTGCCTTGTATGATTCTACTGCTTTTTCATAATATGATTTATGAAAACGGACATTTGTATAACCTCTACCAGCAGATAATATAATATCACCCTTCATTAATTCCACCCCACCAACTTGACCGTAGTGGATTTTTTTACTTATTGATTTATCACCTGAATTACTTTTCAGGTATGCTTGGTAAGCGTCCTCACGAGCTTGTGCTTCTCGTTGTACTCTTTGTTTTTCTTCAGTAATTTGTTGTTGGTAACTTGTGATTAATGCTTCTTGTTTTTTTATTTCAGCCTGTCTTGCTTGTTCAGCTTTCTTTTTAACTTCTTTTGATTCCTCAACTGCTTTAGAATATAATTGTGGAATCTCTTTATCTAAAACTTGAACAGTTTGTTTTGCTTGTTGTTGTTTTTTGATTTCTTCTCTATATTCACGAACCTGTTGTACTTGTTTAGGACTGACAACTTTCATTTCTATGTATTGTGATTGAAGTAATCTTTCTTTATATTCAGGGTCATCAGGAATTTTTTCAGGAAGTGTACTTCTTGTCTGTGCCCTTTTTTGTATGGCTTCTTCATAAGCTTGTCGAGCTTCATAATTTTGACCCTCATAAACTTCAATTTCAGCTTGTGCTACTTCACCAGCTTGTTTTGCTGTTGCTTCTGCTATTTGCTTCTCTAATTCTTTTTCTTTAGCAGTTTTTACCATTGGTTATTCAAAGTCGACTAAGTTAATTAATGTTATTTATATAGCAGAACAACATTGAAAGTTTGAATGTCTGAAATTAGTATTATCGAGTTTGCAGTTTACGCCTTTATTGCTTATTCAGGTATGCTAATGCTAATCATTTCTACTATTCGTGAAGCACCACAGACCAAATCACAGTCGTTTACCCGTGCCATGTATCTCATTCCTTCAATAGTTTGTGCATTTTTACTGGCTGGTATGGGTGAAACAATCAGTGTAGTTGACATGGAACATGAAGAAGTTCATAATCAGAATAACACGGTTATCAATATTTATGAACATTATAGAATAACTTTAGTCAATCCAATTTGGATAACTGTCAACTTTATGTTTGGTATTCTAATGACATTCCACTTTATCATGCAGACTTTACAGTTGTTATTGTTTAGAGAATAAAATTAGTCTTCAACAAGCCAAGCCCATTCAGGTCTTTCTTCATATTCATCAGTCAATTAATATTGTTTCCTCTAAGTAACATGATAGTCCAAATGGATATTAGTATGATGTATATCATTGAAATACCAGTGACAAAGATTAATGGTATTCCCATATATGCAAGAAGATTGAATACATAAGTTCCACTCATAACTTGGAATATAAGATATACCATAGCACCAGCTTGTGTAATTGGATTATCTGTAACTGAATCTTGGTCAGCCATAGTTAGTTGCATTTGTGCTGTTTGATATGACAGATTTGAAAATGTTGAATTTGTACCTGAAATCCATTGATTAGTTGGGTCAGCATAAGTACATTCTATTTCAGTTACATAAGTCTGATTACCAAACCCACCGATTAAACTGTTAGTAGAATCATAACAACCAGCAAAAGTGTCAGATATATTATTAATTGAAGTTCTTAAATCAGTACCAGTAAAACCCCCTGTGTCTGAGTCATACACTTTCATTTCAATTCCCATTGGGTCACCTACTACTGCCTGAACGCCTAAGAAAGCAAATGAAAATATGTATGCTGTTATGATGATAACTATTGGCGTGTCCATTATCTATTCCTTTGGATTCCCCATGCTAAGAATATTACTAATGCAACAACGCCTACAAGCACTGTTGGTAGTGAAATGATTCCAAAGAATGACAGTGCGAATACTAGACTTGCAGATAGCAGTACACCGACTATTGGTGATACTCTGTTAAATCCTACCATTGAAATTAGTATGACAAACAGTCCGACAACATCTAATGCACCAAAGCTACCGTCAGTTCCATACTCACCAGTTTGGAAGGCTTGAATCTGTGTTACTAGAGGAATGTTTGGCATACCAGTTGACAGATTGGTCTGTGTCATAATGTATGTTGCAGAAACACCATCATCTTGTGTACTTTGCTGAGGTGCACATTCAACTTCAATTACTTCGTTGTCAATGTCATGGAACTCAAATCCTATAACCTGTTGATTGGCGTTAGCCGAGTTTACTTGTGCCGTCATATCTTCACCTTCCACATACTGCTCTGTCTTTTGTGCGAACTTGTAATCCACATCACAGGTCATGCTATCCCACCATGAAGGATAACCTACTTGTAATGTGTCAGTTGCAGTTCCGTTAATGGTTTGGGTTTCTCTTTGGAACTCTATGACATTAACTGTTTGTTCACTTACTGAATCAATGTCAAACCAGTCAATAGTACCTGTGGTTGGGTCATAGGCTACAATGGAACCGTCAACATTTGTAGTTACAGTGACATAGTTGCTGAATCCAGAGTTGCCTAAAGGCGAAATAATCTTTACGCCAAAGATGTATGTAGTATCATAATCCAGTGTTGGTGCAAAGTTGGAATAAGTATTGGTTGTAGTTCCAGCACTGGTAATAGGGGTGGTTACACTTGCAGTTACTTCAGAATAATAAACTTCATAGTTTGTAATTTGTCCCTGATAATATGCTGGTTCGTCCCAGTCAATTACTGCACCAGTTCCAGTTATACCCTGTGCTATCATTCCAGTGATTTCAGTTTCAGGTGTTGTGGTTACAGTGTTTGAATCTACACTGTCACCTAATGATGATACTGCAACTACTTTGTAATCATAAGAGTTTCCAAATACGATTGGTGTAAAGTCAGAATGAGTTGTTGTAGTTACAGTTGTGAGTAATGAACCATCTCTAAATACTTTGTAACCAGTTACACTTGCGTCACTAGATGGCACAGTCCAAGACAAAGCAGTTGTTCCAGTTGTTACAGATAACACTGGTGCACTTGGAACATCACCAGTTGTAATGGTTGTTGTGACAAATGCAGTTGACTCGCCAACATTGTTTAATGAATGAATCTTGAAAGTATAATCTTGGTTCAATGCAGTTGGAACTGTGTCAACATAACCCAATGCAGTTGTAGTTGTGATTAAACTAAATGCACCTGAACCAGTCTGTCTGTAAACGTTATATCCAGTTAGGTCAGAACCACCCGTACTTGTTGGCAAATCCCATGAGACTGTAACGTCATAAGGTGCTGAGTTGATACTTGGTATGACACTACTTGCGTTTAATGGACTGGACGGAACCGTTGCAGTTGTTATACTGTTAGATGGCGACTGTCCACTTGCACCTACTAGGTTCGTACTGGCAAAAGTATAGTACCAAGTTCCAGCACTAGGAACTGTGTCAGTAAAGTCCAAGTCAGTTACGGTTCCAACTGAAGTGAAAGTTATATCGTCAGCACTTCTGAATATTTCATATCCAGTGATTGTTGAACCACCTGAAGATTGTGCAGACCATGAAACATCAATGTCCAATGGTGATGGATTTGGATTGTTAATTGCAAGTGTTGGCGTTGCAGTTGGTGTAGGTGGAACTGTTGGGGTTGTCGTACTTGTCGTACCACTGAATCCACTGGTTCCATGTGTACTCAAACTCTTTAACTTGTATTCAAAAGTACCACCGCCACTTGGAACTGTGTCAGTATAACTTGTAACTAAACCAGTCGTATCAATTAGTACACTGTCACGATAGATTTCAAATCCCGTAAGTGTTCCAGTACCAACATTAGTTGGTGCTGACCATGAAACAGTAATGTCAAGTGGGTTTGTGTTTGGACTGTTAATTGTACTGCTTACAGAAGTTGGAACATCAGGGGGTGTTCCAGCTAGTCCAGATACAAATGGTGTAAGGAAATCAGAATCACCAATGGCATTAGTAGCCTTGACAGTGTAATAATATTCATTACCACCAGTTACATTTGAATCGTCATACTCAGTTACAGAAGCACCAGTTGTATCAATTTGAGTTGGTTCACTTCCTTTGTCATAAGCCATTTCAACTTCTGTTGAAGTTAACACATCAGAGTTTATGAAATATTCATCAATCATTCCGTCAAGATTGACTGTATAATCTACACCAGTATTAGAGCCCAAACTTGTACTATCAGTTACAGTGGAACCAACTTGTGCACCGTTCTGATAAATTTCCCAGTCGTTGCCATCTCTTGTGAAAGCGTAATGTTGTGGGGTACTTGTGTTGTCCGTTAATCCTGTGGCTGAGATGATTTCATTTTCTGTCATAAAGACTAGATTATCAATCACACCGTCAGCTAGCCCAGCATAACTTCCATCATATTCTTTAATTCCCATGTATTGTAAACCTGTTGTTGCACCAGTGCTTATCGTTCCAAATATCTCACTAGGAGCTCCGTTGTAAGTTGCAAGTGTTGTATATGTATCATCAGTGTATGTTCTACCAACGTAAGATGTTTCACTTAATCTTTCAAGTTCAAAATAATACGTTGTACCTGTACCCCAATAAGCTCCACTTTGTGAAGCGTCTTGTGATTGATTGAAATTATCGGTTCCATCTTTATCATGAATATTATACCCATCAGCTGAAGCTACACTTGGATGATATGTCCAAAGTAGTCCGATACCTTTTTGGTTTGTACTATATGACACTGTTTCGTCACTGTCATAAAGTCCAACAACAAAATATCCTAATCCTCTAGTTAATGAAGAAAAAGTAACATCCCATCTTAATTTCCATTTATCATCAGGTATAGTTCCAACACCCAAATCATAAACTATTGAATCGTTAGAACCGTCGGCGTCAGAATAAATGTCAATATTATCATTTGAAATATTTACTCTAATGTTATTGTCACTTGTTGACCATACAGTATCAGCACTTGTTTGAGTAGAGTAACTAGAAAAGTCCTCTACAAATTCGGTGTTTTCATCAACACTTGCACTTGTTGTTCCGACATTGAATGTTACGTCATTGAGTCCGAGAAGTTTGGTGTTAGTTGGTGGTAGTATTATCTGATTCTCTAAAGTATTTCCAGTTTGTTCAAAGTTATAATGAACTTTTAATCCATCAGTGTCAGGTGTTGAATCGCCACTACCTGAATTATACAACGCAGAAACTTCTGAACTGCTTAATGCTTTATGATAAATTAAGAATTGGTCAATTTCGGCTTCAATATGATGTGCTGTATTTGCACTTTTTCCAATGTATTGTTGATTTGTACCATCATTAGTTATTCCCCAATCAGAATCAGCAGGGGTGTTATCTGCTAAACTTCCATCAATGTATAATTTTACAGAGTCAGTAGGTAGATTGCCTTGTTCATTTGCTACTGAATCATCATACACACAAACTAAATGGTGCCAGTTACCATCAGCAGTCACAGTAGTTGAACTGACTGTTTTATCATAATCAGTTGATGAGTCACTTGTTCTCTTTCCACAATTAACTTGATTGTTTGTTTCAATTCTCAATATCATATCTTCTTGTTTTGAGTCACTACCTGAATCAAAAGTAGAGAATACATGGTCTATTGTATTATCTGCATTTTTCTTTACCCAAGCTGATATGGTTATGTCAGAATCATCAATTAATATAGAATCATCAGTAATATGCACACTGTCATTACTTCCATCAAAAGACCAAGAGTTTCCAAGTATTCCAGTTACACCAGTCGTTGCACCGTTGTTGGTTCCGTCATAAGTTGAATCTCTAGTTTCGTCAAGTTTAACCCATGAACCAACTGAGAAATCATCAGTGTTGTCAGGTAGGTTACTATCAGTAAAACTTAGGTCAGGGGATTGAAGTCCTGTTCCAATTACACCTGTTGTTGAAATAGCTTCCCCTGAACTTAATTCAGTACCACCGTTGTTATGAGAATATAATTCAGTAATTTCAGTTGCAGATAACTGACGTTTCCATATAGATAACTCATCTATATCCCCGACAAATTTTTCACTACCATTGTTAGTTGCACCAATTTCCATGTAATTGTTTGCACCATTAGTAGAATAAGTATCACATACAGCAGTTACAGTATTTTGGAAAACACCGTCAAGGTATAGATGGAATTTATCCATACCTGAAACTCTTTCCCCGACAATAGTAACCATGTGCCAGTCAGTGTCTAAGGGTGTTGTAAAAGATGTTGCCCCTTGTGAAGAATATGGGATTAATGTAACCCAATATGGGGGGGAACCACAAGCCCTATTATTGAATATTTTGAATCCGAATTGGTCGTCAGTATGAATATAACCACCAAATCCATATCCACCTGAAGAAGCACCTTGAACATTACTATACATATAACCTGTTAATACATGGTCGGCACTATCTTTCTTATACCAGTTGTTTATTGTAAAGTCAGTTAAACTTCCACCCTGATGAATAAAACCAAAGTCAGATTTTGTTGCACCAATATTGTTAAAGTTTCCAGAACCAGTAAAACCAATACTGTTGTCAGCAATACCAGTATTTCCATAAGTTACACTACCTGACAACGTTCCAGTTGAATCAGCCAAACAGCCAGTTGCAATATCTGAACATGAACTGGATATTGTTCCAGATGTTTCGTCAAGTTTGTAGTAAGCGTGTAAGTCAGTTGTATCAAATGTTGTTGGTATTGAAATTGGAATTGTGTTAGTTGATTTATCCTCTAAACTTCCATTTTCAACCCCATGTGTCAAAAACTCGTTGTTTGTAAAGTCCACACCGTTAGCATTTGCAGAATTGTTTGGCAGTTCAGTTAGTGCAAACTCGTTTAGTGTTCGATACACCTTGTAGCCTGTGATAGGTGTATTACCTGTATCAGTTGGTGCTGTCCAGTCAAGTTCTACTGGAACACCTGTGACAGTTGTAAGTCCAGTTGGTGGTTGTGGTATAGTTGGAACTGAGTAAGTTACTGTTAGTTCAGGTGTTACATTTGAATCAAACACTATTTGGTAATTAGATGATGAGGGAACTTCATTATCCATTTTCACACCAAAAGCTGTCCACCCTAAAGATAAATTATCACTAACGTAAGAATCCCCTGAACTTCCTAAATCTATTTGATTACTACCAACATTTACACAACTTGAATCATTATCTAAAAGAACTTCATCACTACCAATAGAAACAAAATTTGAAGTGTCAGTATTTACACTTGGTTGTGTGTCCATACCAATCCAATCACAGCCAACACTTCCTGTTACAGATGATGTTGTAAAATCAATTACAGAATTAGTAATTATAGAGTTTGTTGGAATTGAAGAAATATCCCATTCCATATATCCTCTAGCACAATCACCTGCAGTTGTACTTTTGTAAGTAGTTGGTTGTATGTTAGTTACATATCCGATACTAGAATTAGTATCACATACGTTGTTATTTCCTGTATCCCATACAGTTCCTTGTTCAGTTAAATTAGAAGAAGTAAATGTTGGGTCAATTTCCAGATAACCTACAAAGTCACCTGAAGCAAAGTCCATATTGACTTTGTAATCACCATCAAAGATTATGTTAATGTTAGATAGTGAATCAATACCAGTATCAAAGTCATAATTAATTGAATCGGTAATGGCTAGGATTTCTGCTTGGTTATCTATGATGAATTGCCTGTCAAAAGATTGTCCATTTAGTTCTGCTATGTTAATTGTTTGGTCACCTATGGTTATACTTTCACCAGTGTGAATTGTTTGTGAAATTCCAAGTTGTTCGTCACCATCATGCCAAACTTTGAAAGTTTCTTTGAACCCATGAATAATATCTAGTCTAATTTCTTGTGAAAATTTACTTTTTTCAATTCCAGTAGTAGTAATTGTTTCCCCATTGTAATATCCGATATTAGTTCCGTTAGATGATTGAATCAAATCAAAGTTTGCGTTAGTTGCATTGACGTAAAAGTTCTCAGTAGTTCCAGTGTATGAAATAAAAACATCTTCAGTAATATCTTCAGTGATTACTTTGGTACTTTTAAGAAAGACACCATCTTCGTATCTGTCAACTGTGACAGTACAGGCTTCATCATTGATTGGCAAGTTTTGCCATTGACCATTATTCAAGTATGTTGCAACTGCACTTACACTTGGTATAACTTGTTCACCGTCAAATCCGTTTCCGTAGATACTATAACTACAACTGTTCTTGTCAAAGATAAATGAACCAACGGCATTAGTGTTAAAGATAACTTTGTCACCAGTATTGCTTAGTGCATAGTTTTGCCACCCACCGTCCATAATTCTTTCAGGGTGTGATTCCCAAACTGCTTCACCTATGAAAAAGTTTTCAACGAGGTCATAGTTCTGACCTTTGGTTTCAACTATCTCACCAAATGCTACTGGCACAGATAAGACTAAAGCTAGTGCTGATATAATTGCGATTTCTGTACGCATGATTAATCACGCCCTCTAGCACTTGCAACCATTAAGACTTTGATTACTAGAATGAATATTCCTATACTTGGAATCAATGGAATCAAATACTGTGTAGTTTCTTTGGTCTGATTATACATATCAATCCATTCCTGTGTCATTGAACCGTTAGTCAAATTATTTTCCATGACAGTAAATACAGAACCAAGTATCATTGGTGCTATGGTAAACATTACACCATAGGAAATTATAAAAAGTATAACCGAAAATCCTAGAAAGATAAGGCTACTCATGCTAACTAAAAGTGTGGTGTGTACTTATTAAAGTTATTTAAAAAAGTAAAGAGTATAAGTTTTTTAGGCTTATAACATCTTGACTACTGTCAAAATTACGACTGCTGCAATTACAATTAATACAATAATCAATAATGCATATGCATTTTGAGTTTGTTCATTGTTTGCTTCACATTGAGCTGCCCAACCAGTTTGGGTTGCACCAACGGTATCGTCGTAATCTGAGAGGTTTGTACAATCTTGGACACTGTTGCCCAAAATTTGAGTACCAATCCCAAGTAAAATAGCTATGCCGATAAAAGCACCGACTAAAGCCATGATATTGTTCTCGACCATATTGATTACTCTCAAATAATTCTAGTATATAATGTTAAAGTAAACTCTAGGCGTGAATTAGTTTCTTGTACGCCAAATAATCATTCTTGTTAAGAGTCCACCAAATGCTACTGCAATTAATATCAATGCATAAGTCAAGAACACTTCTGGGAAGAATGTATAACTTATTGGAATGAATAACAGACCAATGATAACTGGGTATAACACATTATGATATTTGATATAAGACATGATAACAAAGATAGTGACAATAATCATAGAGAAATAACCACCAGTGATATACTCAAACGGCATTAGTGCAAAGTCCAAGTAATCCTCATCAGCTCCACAGTTATCCCACATGGAAGCACCAGCCGTCATGTTCATAAAGCATGGCTGAAGTGATTCGTCACCGATAATAGTTACTGTGCTTTGTGCATAGGCTTCATTAGATACAAAAGATACTGCCAGTATTGCTAATATTATATACCAGTACACATTCAATCATCAGCCGTTCTAGTATTAAGGTTGTTCGATAGGTTCAACTTCAATCAATACTGGTTCTATTTCTTCAGGCTGTACTGGAACTTCAGGTTCCTCAATTACTATTGGTGGTTCTTCACTAGGCATTATCATAACTGGATATGATTCCCTGTGTTCATCTACTATGCTTTGTGCAACTGAAGACAGTTTGTCATAGTCAACCTTGCCTGAGTCAACTGCCACACGCAACGACTCAGCGTCAGGGTACTGTTTCATTATAACATCATCACTAATCTGACCCAGTGATGGCATGGACATACCACCCATTATAGAGTCCAAGTGTCCACCGTCATAGACAATGTAGCCTATCGCACCTACCATGCCTATTGCCATAAAGATAGCTACAAACTTAATCCATGCTTGTTTGGAAGCGATAGGGGTATTGGTTACTTTCTTGTGTTCCATGTCGGTTCTTTGATATGAAGACACAACCGTACCCATGAATTTAGGGTCTGTTGCAATAAGGTCTTCTTGAATAAATTCTGACACCTTCTTTAACGGTGTAACGATTTCCCTTACGTCCAAGTGGTCTAGGTAGTTAATCATGTTCATGGCTTCCTTTGAATATCTTTCGTTAAGTTCAGTCTGTGCTTGAACTTTCTCATAGCCTTGAATCTTGTCAATAAGTTCAGACAACTTGTGTGACACAAAGTTGTCACGTTCCTTTGAACCAAGTATCTTGAATATGTTTGCCAACATACCGTCAACCTTTGGAAGCTTGTTTATCTCTAAAATAATTTCCAGTTCCTTTGAGTCCGAACTTAATGGCAAGTGATGTGTAATGTCATACTGTAATATTCTAAATGTCTTGACCATTGATTCTCTGTATTGTAATATTCTTCTGCCGTCAATCTTGAAGGCATAAACATCACCGTCAATGTCTGTGATAAAATAGTCACCGATAACGTGTTTGATTGGAACAAAATGTACTCGGTGTGAAGCGTCAGAAATAATTGCAGTTATCCACTTTGGTGACAGTAAATCTCTACCATGTAAAACGCCCATCTTATCATATTATCTTAGAGGTATCTATTTAATTATATCGCCCTATCCCGTAAAGGATAGGGGGAATAGTGAGGGCGACACTATTCAAATTTAGTTATATCAATGACTTTTTATTCTTTTTCTCTTGTTTTCTAAATGCTGAAAAACTTCCAGTGACACCTAACGCCCTATACTTTTTAGAGATTTCTTTATCGGCTTCTCTATACTTTTTAGAGTATTCCCTATGATACTTTTTAGATTTAGCCACTGTATAATTCAAAAGCCAATATGTTTTTAAAGTTATAGTAACCACAACATACAGGGCTATGATACCACAAAGCGAACCTGAACACAAGGACTTAGTTGACGTACTGGTTCAGTCCGTTCAACGCATAGAGCAAGTCCCACAAGAGGACGGTTCATTCGAAAAGTCTTTGGTAATTGACCCAAAGTCATTATACTACAAGACATTAATCGTAGCCTCGCCTCACCTCGCAAGGTTTGTTTTAGAACTAGAACAGTTTCAGAATCTTTCTACACAGTGTTACAACTTTATGTCAAGACACAAGGCTAACGCTTTGTCAGCACAAGTCAAAGAACTGGTTATTGCATACCAGTATTCAATAGATTCCAAATCATCAGAGTCCATCAGAGAAAACGGTTCTGCACAAAGTACCTTGATTGACAAGATTGCAAGAAACAAGATTGAACGTTCCTACCAAGTCAAGGGTGAGAAAAGACGTTCATTCCTTGACGCCATGATGGGTAAGGACAAAGATGAAGATATGGAAAATGACTAATGAAACATCTTAAAGAAACTGGAATGAGTTATCCACAGCATTTTAAACGTGCCATGTCTATGAGTCTAGCATTGTTTGTTCATGCTATCTATCCTAACGCATTTCCTACTTATGCTTCAGACAAGATGAATGAACAATAACTTGTTTCTGCGTATGTTTTAACGGCTTTCCACAACAAGGACAGTATGAATACATTGGTTCAGGTCTGTTAAACTTCAATCCCAGTCCTTCTCTAAATGTTTCTTTACGTCTTGCATTGTGTATTTCTTGTATTGATAGTTGTTGTTAGTCCACTTTCTTTTGGAATATCTTTTGTGAAAGCATACCTGACAAACATGAGTACCCTTGTCATGTACTAGATACTTTGCAACTTCCATACAGTCATAACAGATTTTCATCTTAATGATTCCCCTTTAGGTGACACCAGCAAATACAGGTCTTTTCTGAACAAAAGTTATGCAGTACACTTTTACACCTAGTTGAAATAAATTCGTCCAAACTACTCATCATTTACCACCCCTGACAGTTTCTTTCTTAACCTAGTTTTTTTTGGAACCAAGTCGTAATGTGTAGCTATTGCTTCCAGTGTAATCAGTTTCTTTTCCCTACACTTGTTTAGATACTTTAGACATGATATGACTTTGGGATTATACACTGTCATGCCCTCGACATACATATTGAGTTTGACGGCAGCTAACCATGTACCCTTACCCCATTTTTCCTCAGTTTCCTGACAGAACTGGTCAATAGGAACATCTGATTCTAATTCGCCTGAAGTTGTAGCTTCAGAGCATTTTGAACAAATCGGGTCTTGCCATTGTCTAGTTGGTGACACAATAAAGCGTAATGAATTTTCGTTCCAAAACAAGATAGGTATGAACGGTTTTCTGTATTCATATTTGAATAGGTTTCCATCTTTTGATATTTTCATAAGCCAGTATTTTTTGGTAATAGCCATGTGTCTGTACTTCTTAAAGTCCAGAATCTTTTGCTGGTATTTCTTACCAAACATATTAATCAAATTTTCATTCTCTGAAGAATCTACCGTTGTAATGTACTTAAAGTCAGCCGACCTGAGATATTTGTCAAGTCCCATAGAATAGTGATAGTTCATCATTACGATAATCTTAACGTCCCTTCCTTCGTCCAAATGTCTAATGGTGGTAACTGCTGATTTTACCATCTCAATTTGTTTCTTGTTTGCATTAGCACCCATAAACGATACATCATCAAATATCATAATGTAGTTAACTGGTTCCAATGCCAGTAATGTCTTCTCAAAGTTCAACAAGTCCTCTTTATACAAAACCTTAATCTTGTATTGCAAGTCTGCGTGTTTGTGTATGGCATGGGCTATGGACTGACTTAAAGTAGATTTTCCTGAGTGCATTGAACCAATAAGACCAATTCTACATACGTCAATTTCTGCACTAAAATTAATAATTTCCCTGACAGTTGCCAAAAAAGAATGATTTCTAACCATAGATATCCCCTTCCAATGAGTAGTCACTGGTGCTTTATTCTCACCTTTAACAGATAGTTTCTTTGTGGTTGTAGTTATTGGCATTATTTATCGCCCTCTTTATCATCTAATGAATTGTCAATATCACCCATTTCTTCATCACCCTTGTTCCAGTTATCATCTCTAAACTTTGCCATTTTGAATTCTTCTTCGTTTAGTAAAAGCCAACCCCATCTTTCAATCTCTATGTTAAACTTCATTCTGTCCATAAGTCCATTTTTTCTTTCAGGTGGGTCAGGTACAATTCCCAAGTATGTAGGGTTCTGAAGCATGGTTTGTGAAATGGCAGTAGTGTTCAACATATTCGTACTGTGACATTTTATACAATTCCATACTTTATTAAACGTTCGACCATACAACAAAGATTGCATACTGTTAGGCATTAACTCAAAAACCTGAACATCAGACTTGTCTATGGCTTCACTACAACTGCCACAAGCATAAGTTATCTCAGTCTTTGCCAGTTGCTCATAGTCTTGTGTTGATATTACAACTTGGTATTCAACGGGTAATAATGAGTTAATGCCGTTTAATGCACCATGCATAGCAGACCAGTTCTTAGTCTGTAAAGCATGAATGGCTTCGCCTCGATACCTAATAAAAGCAGTATTAATGTCTGGAAGTCTGGACTGTGGCATAGCATATCACCCTAGATTTGTTCATTCATGGCATGATATAAGATTTTGTACATAAAAGTCCGTTACATGGTCTATTTAGCATAATTTATTCCTAATCACGCCAAAAAAAATTTTTGTTTTCAAAAATACCTAATCTATACCGATTTTGAAAATTTGCACATAAACTCAGATATGCCTCAGGCACGGTGTCGCCTACATATAGAGAAGCCTATCATATATTCACTAGTAGACAATAAAATAGGAATTGATTGATTTTTTGGATTCGTGCCTAAAATCAACACTGAACCAGCTATTGTCTAGAACATTGTGTAGTCAAAAAGAATTGGTAACTTGGTAAAAAAAATTAACCAAATAGGGGGGGGTTAATTCATACAAACAGGACTTTAAAAAATACAAAGTCTACAAACAAAAACGACCCGAAAAATTTAGCCAAAATACCCCCCTTATTTGACTAAAGTTTTGATACTATGTATTTCTATATTTTAGTATAAGATTACAAAGGCTTAAATTAAAGTATAGAAATCTATATTGTATGAATACAAGCGATTCAATTTCAATGGGTGGCGACCTTAACGCCAATGGTCAAAGAATGGATATAGATTGGTATGGTCTTTTAAATCATGCTATCGCAATCTGTGACGACGCACAAGCTGAACTAAGCGAAGGCAATTTCAACAAAGCCGAGAAATTTTTAAAAATCGGAATCAATACAGCCAAAGCAGCTTTGAAAGGTATCAAAGGGGGTCAAAACTAATGACTTATAGAATATCAGAAAAAGACCTACGTGAAATAATATCTGATTTCTGTGATGAAACAGGTGTTAAGTTTCAATTACACTGTGCTTATGGTGCTTATGGTGTACAAATAAGACTACCTAATTCGGGTGGGTGTGTATCTGATTTTATCGGACTAGGTACAAAAAAAGAAACCTTTGAAAAATTACAAACAATTAGACGGTTCTTTTGTAATACAGACAGCCGTTTTAATCGGGATAAGGTGGCACTTTGTCAGCATAGAGATTCATTAAATCATTATGAAGGCAAAAAAAATGTAAGTGTCATAAACCATTACACCGAAAAAAAGAGAGGAAAGAACGTAGATGTTTTTTATTGTTGTGGGTGTGGTAAAACAGATTTAACACAAAAAGACCTAAAAAAATCTGAAATCCCTATCACATATAGAGGGTTAAGAACTCAAATAGAAAAAATAGTTAAGGAGTCTGAACAATGACTAAACACATAGTTTTTCAAGGAGAAAAAATCCCTATTGAATTTTATAAAAATGGGGAATGTATAACTCTAAATGAAAACAAAAAGGATTATCCTGATGAAGTAAATCAGATACTTTACAAAAAATATCCAAAAGTTAGAGTCATTGAACATAACTCTCATTATAATGAGAGAATTGAGGACGATACCCAATGAACGACAAAGACTTGGAAAATCTGTACAAATTAAACCTTGATTTATTTGATTCATGGTCTGAACTGTACGATATAGAAACAGACCCAGAAGCTAAAGAAGCCATGAAAAAACATCTTGATTCAATGGACTTAGTATTGGGCTGGGTTGAAAAAACCTTAGAATACAAGGACGAAACTGTGAGGACTTTAAGATGAAAAAATGCAGAAATTGTAAAAAGGGAATCTTAGAGGGGTTTTATCTTTTTACAAAGTGTCCTTACTGTGGGGTTGAAACATGAGGTATATCAAAAAATATTCTGTTAAAGAATGGAATCGATTTGATATTGACATGCAAGAAATACTTTGTACAAAATATAATATCAGATTGATTGACTTTCAAACAAAAGAAGAAATAAGAAACCAGCTTGAAAAACAATTCATTCCCTTAGTTGGTGAGGCTAAAAGAAAGTCTAAAGAACGTAAGATTCAAATCCTTAAAAAAACTGGTCATGTAATGGGCGAGATAGCAGTTGGAACACTTGCAATGATTCAAGCTTTCAGTTCACAACCAGCACCAAAGAAAAAAAGGAAGCGTAGGAAATGACTTTAGTTTGTAAGAATATCTGTCTGCACCCAGAATATGCACATAAAAAAATAGTAAGGGATTTGGCAAATACACCATACAAAAAATGTTCAAAGTGCTGTCTTTTCATAAAGTATGATGGGATTTGGTGTCCTTGTTGTGGTGTCAAACTATCCAAAAGGGCAAAGAATACTATTGCAAGACGTAGGCGTTTAGAATTATGAGGTGTAGGACTTGTTCTAAAATTCAACGTTCTAGGAAAAAACGACATTGTTGGACTTCTCGTATGGAATGTGCATTGTGTCATTATGGCATGGCTGGTGTTTCAGGAAAATCTTATATCAAATCAGCAAGGTTTGATTAGTATGACGAAGCGTTGGCATATTTGTACAAAATGTAAACCAAAAGACCCTACTTCTTCTTAGTCTTTTTTTTGTAAGACTTTGGAATAGTTCTTTTGTAGGATTTTCTACAATGTCCTTTAACAGTGGTCATTTCTTTTTTGGTTTTGCCTTAAAGTGGCTACCAACTTTTACGTGACCTTTGTTGTGTGGTTTGTGTCCTTTCTTAAATGGCATAATTATGTACAAAAACAAATACTATAAAAAGACTACCATGCCTCTTTGACTGATTCAAGACTGGCTTTCAAGTAATGGTCAACTGTCATGGAAGGTTTTGAATGTCTGAGGTGTTTTGAAATGACTGGTATTGTAGAAGCTTTTTCGCCATGAGTTCCGTTTAACATTTCTTTGCCTATTGATTTTCTAAACAAGTGAGTGATTACTTTTTCACCAATTTCAGATTCATTACTTTGCCATGCTGAAATATCCAAATCAATACCTATTCTTCTACACCAGTGATACACCCTATCGTATGTTAGTCCATCAAATAACCTACCTTTTTCCTTGACAGATAACCAAAGTGTTAGTTCATCTACAAAAATATGAGGAATATGTGCTGTATCTTGTTTCTTTGTCTTGGTTTTACCTAGATAAATTTCCCTGTCAATTAGATTAAAGTTTTCTTTTTTCAAAAAAATTGCCTCGTTAGCCCGTAACGCACAGTAATACATTGTCTTATAGAGCATTTTAATGTCTTCATCTTTCCACTTGCGAATACCAAGTATCGGAATATAGTCAACAATCTTTTCAAAAGTTTCGGGGGAAATATAATTTACTTTATCTTGCATTAGAAAACTCTAGCTTTTCTGCCATGCTTACATTTTGTTTTGCCACAAGCAGGGCAACGCTTTCCAGATTTTACTGTGTAATCACTTGTTACACCGTACCCATAGCCACCGATAGGCATTAGCATATACCCCCTGAAAAATACATTCCAAATGCTATACCTGTACAGGCACCAGCGATACCGTATAAGACTAGTAGTTTTTTTAATTTGTTACGTTTAATCTGAACTAAATCCTGAGGTGTATTGTCCCATCTGTCCATGATTTATACTAAATGATGTTATATTTAATGTATTTTATCTGACGGCTGGAAGCTTCCTTTTGCACAGTCAGCGTCATACAACTCATGTAACTTTAGATGTTTTTCCTCGTCTAATTCTGCGTGTCCAGTATAGCCATAAGTCGTTTCTTCTTGCATATAGTAGAACAGTTTGTCACAAGACCATGAGTGGAAAAACTCTGTCTCTTGGTCATACATAGTCCAGACAGTAAGGATAACTGCCAGTGAAATACCCATTACAATAAAGCCAGTGTATTTGTGCAAGATTCTTTTCCATGTAGGAAGTTTGTCATACCTGTTGTTAAATTTCTTAACCAAGTCCCAACATCAATCCCTTGTTATTTTCAATGGCTTCTCTTAACCAGTTCTGATAGACTAAGGCTGGTGAGTCACGCCAGTTCCTATCGTTGTGAGGTGTAGGTTCCTGATGAACTACTGTGTTTTCTAACACATCAATCTCACCGTTACAGTCATTAACTGCATACTTCACAGCCTGTTTGATTAATTCAATGTCAGGTGCTACAATTATCTTTTTACAGTTTGGTGTCTGTTTGAAGTTTTCCCATGTGGTATAACTTGACTGATTAAAACTTCTTGAATTGTCAGAACCAATTACTGACAGTGTAGTAAACTTACTTGCCTGAATCTCAATGGCGATTGACTTTGATTGGAACGGTGCGTCAGGGTCAACCATTACCAAGTCATAGTTATCTTCGGTTTCATAGAATTTCCAATGCCTGTCCATGATACCTACACGCTTAACGTCATAACCCATGTCAACAAAATGACCTGAAGCAGTAGGGTTTGTAGTGTCAAACAGTTCAACCAACTCACGATAGGTAGGGCAGTTGGTGTATAACCCATGTTCAATCATGGTCTGACAGTTCTTGCTCAGACTGATTGACACGTTTGTATATCTGTCAGGATTGGAATTTGCCTTTTGTATTTTCTCAAAGTCGCCTTCCATTTTTTCTAACAACACTTTGGCAGTTTCCAAATCATGTTCCATTGAGTCATATTTTGTTTCAATTTTTTTTAAATCTTGAAACTCGTCACGCCATAAGTTTTTGGATTCTAAATATTTTGAATAGTAATATGATTTCATAGCCTGAGTTTCCTCATTTTCATACTTGTTATCCCATGACTTGTACTCGACAAACAAGACATTCATCTTTACTTCCTTATCTCTTTTCTCTGTCTTTAGTTCTTCAAACTCTGCTTCCAGTTCTGCAACCTTTTCAGTTTGTTCATCAATGTCAATCTGCAAGTCAGTAAGTGCGTCAGCGTTACCCAACATCATTAA
>Ga0209305_1000540_pt1 | contig 27205 bp, 39 predicted proteins | sample COGITO_mtgs_1103_FD_184792 | JGI IMG/M metagenome (GOLD analysis project Ga0209305, IMG submission 184792) | Pelagic marine microbial communities from North Sea - COGITO_mtgs_110321 (SPAdes) (version 2) | ecosystem: Environmental > Aquatic > Marine > Epipelagic ...
AAAAAGAACTACATGCACATCTTGTAATAAAAATATGTACATTGAACTTTTAAAAATCTATGAATCAAGTTGCGATGAATAATGTATATGAATGGATGTTGGAAAGGGAAACCCCTGCCATCAAAATCAAATCCCCAAAGGTTAAAGCCTTAATCTTTTGTCAAGAATCGGTTGAGAAAATTGGATGCACCTGGGAAGAAATAAAATCTAAAGACCGTAAAAGGAGGTTATCCGATGCGCGAAAGTGTGTTACGAAATACTTAATTGCTAACGGGTGGACTACGGAAGCAGCAGGGGAACAAATGAATAGACACTATTCTACGGTAGTGTATCAAAAACAAAAATGCAAAACGCTACTCGAATACGATGCAGACTTTCGTCATACGTGGCAAGAATTTACAAGGGTATGAGTAATAGAAAAAGTATGCGCGAAGCAAAGAAGCATCTAACCAATGCGCAAGACTACCTAATTTTTACGGTAGTAAAAGACAAGATTTTTGTGGACTATCAAAACAATTCGTCTTTGAATATCATAGGAGATTTAGCAGTAGCAAATAAAGACTTCGCTAACTACCTCGAAGAAGTTTTACGTGCCATTAAAAACCAAGAAGATGAAGACGCAAAAGGTTCAGATTGAAACCATAAAGTTAGATCCAAGCAACCCACGTTCGATAACGAAGGAAGCCTTTGAAAGACTAAAGAAAAGCATAACGGACTTTCCTGAAATGCAATCGGTTAAACCCTTAGTAGTAGCGGATGGGTATGCCCTTGCAGGTAATATGAGGTTACTGGCTTATAAAGATTTAGGATACCGTGAGCTTCATGTTTTAGATGTGTCAGAATGGTCACAAGCGAAGCGTGATGAGTTTATGATTAAAGACAACACGCACTACGGAACGTGGGATTACGATGCCTTAGCAAACGAATGGGAAACGTTACCCCTTACCGATTGGGGTTTGGATGTATGGGAACCCGAAATAGAAGAATTAAAAGAAGAAGCACCCCCCACTTTTTTAAGGGGAATTAATATCGACTTTATTATGGAAGATTATGATGTTGCTAAAGAGCTTTTAGAATCGTTTAAGAAATCAGATACTTACATAGGCGCAATAGTATTAGAGGCACTAAGAAAGCAGTTTAAATAACTTTACAAAACTTGACAAAATGAAAGTATCGGATGCAGAGTTTTGGAGTGAACTAAGAAAGAATAAAGCACTCTATACAAGGACGGCAAGGGCGTTAGAATTAAAGTACAATATTACGTACACAAGACAAGCGGTAAAGCATAGGGCAGAAAAAGACTTAGACCAACTTAACGACATAGTAGAAGAAAACTTAGACGTAGCCGAAGAAGTACATCATAATCTAATGATGAGCCAGGACGAGAAGATTCAGATAAAGGCAACACAGTTTTATTTGAAAAACAAAGGCAAGTCAAGGGGGTATGTAGAGAAACAACAAATAGAGATTAACGAACCGAAGCCGTTTAAGTGGTTCGATGACGAGTGAAGCAACCGACTACATATTACCAAGCTAAGAAGTCAAAGGCTAAAATACAAGTCCATCAAGGCGGTTCGCGTAGCGGAAAGACCTTCTCACTTTGCCAGGTTTTAATACAGCTTTGTTTTAGGAATAGAAATGCAGGGATAGTTATCACGATAGTACGCAAGACGTTTCCTGCTTTACGTTCATCCGTTATGCGTGACTTCATGCAGATACTTACCGAAGGGGGAAACTACTATGAAGAACACCACAACAAAAGCAACGCTACCTATAACCTATTTGGCAACCTAATTGAGTTTATCAGCACCGACCAACCCCAAAAACTAAGAGGACGTAAAAGAGATATTTTATACGTAAACGAGTGCAACGAAATAACATTGGAAGATTGGAGGCAGTTGCTACTCAGAACAACGGGAAGGATATTTATAGACTACAATCCATCGGACGAGCATCATTGGATCTATGACCATATCTTAGAACGTGAAGACGTGGACTTTTTCCAAACCACATACTTAGATAACCCATTTTTAGAGCAATCCGTTATAGACGAGATAGAACGCTTTAAAGAAACGGACGAAAACTTTTGGCGTATCTACGGTCTTGGTGAACGGGGGGTTAATGTGTCGGCTATATTCCCACAATGGCAAGTCGCTGAAGCTATTCCTGAACGTGCTAAGTTGGTAGCATATGGATGTGACTGGGGGTTCACGAATGATCCAACCGCAATCGTTTCGGTGTGGCGTGAAGACTATTCTTTATACATTGAAGAACACCTTTACAAGACGGGATTAACGAACCGAGATATTAGTTTAGAGTTAGATAAATTACACTTAGATAGAACGCCAATCATTTGCGATAGTGCCGAACCTAAATCTATCGAAGAACTGCACCGTTTAGGACATAACGTTAAGCCGTCCAAGAAAGGACCTGATTCAATTCGGTTAGGAATTGACATAATGAAACGTCACAAGATATTCGTATTGAAGGATTCTTTAAACGCACAAAAAGAGTTCCGCAATTACCGATGGGAGGTTGACCGAAACGGGGTGCAACTAAATAAACCAATAGACCACACGAACCACATTATCGATGCAGTCAGGTATGTATGTATCAACCGCATCGGAACTTCTTACTCAGGCAAATATTACATTTCGTGAATGAACTCACTTAATCGCATAACCAAAAGTGAACACGCACGTTTTACGTAAACCCGCACGATTCCCGCACAAAACCCGTAAACCCGTAAATACCACCTTAAAACCCGCAAACCTCGTAAACTTTCCCAATCTTCCCAATCTTCCCAAAAAATGAAAATAACCGTACCCGATTCACTTGCTGACATAACCGTTAAGCAATACAAACTTTTAGCCGAACTCAACTTAGATGAGAAATCTACCGAGTGGATAGTGGAGGCTATTTGTATTATGTGCAACCTATCCAAAGAAGAAACCAACCAACTGACTATTCCTGAAATGGAAAAGATAAGCAGTATCATTAGTCGCATAAATGACGCTGACGGGCAAGACGAAAAGTTAGTATCGAAATTAGATTACAAAGGGAAGCGGTATGGATTCCATCCGAACCTTTCCAAGCTAACGGTAGGAGAGTTTGCAGATTTAGAAACGTATTGCTCACAAGGTTTATTTGAAAACTTAGGTTACATAATTAGCATACTGTACCGACCTATCAAAACCGAAGCAGGGGATTTCTACACGATAGAAGACTACAAAGGTGACGGAAACCCAACCTACTGGGATGATTTAAAGATGGATGTAGTAATGGGTGCTATCAATTTTTTTTTGTCTATAGGCGTGATATTAACGAAAGATTTAGCCAACTCTTTAGTGGAGGAGGAGAAGGTAATTTGATTGCTGAGAAGTGGGGGTGGTATTCTACGATCCATTTTCTTGCAGGGGGTGACCCGTTGAAAATAGAGGCGGCAACTGAAATTGAAATAGAATCGGCTTTTACGTTTTTATCTTATGAACAAGATAACAGTCGTAAAGACAAAGCACCTGACGTAAGCCAATACCGATGAAATCATACAAACAGATAGTAGAACTTTTAGAAGACATAGAAGAAAAGCACTTAATCCTTCAATCGTTTCATGCTGGACCTTTAGACCAGGTTGATATTGCAAAACTCGGACAACCCGATTATCCACTTTTGTACTGCGAGATAATGGGGGTAACGATAGATAACGGAACGCTTACATACGACCTTGAATTGTTGGTAGCGGATATGATTCTACCTGACCTAAAGAATAGAACGCAAGTGTATTCAGATACCCTTCAACTGCTGCACGATGTATTAGACCAATTTATTCAATCATTAGCAAATAGCAACACAACGGTAGATAACGACTACAAGTTTGATTTACCTGCTTCGTGTACACCTTTTACGGCACGATTTGATAACGAGCTTACGGGGTGGAGTGGTTCTTTTTCTATTGAGGTGTCTAATTCTAACGACTTATGCATAGCACCGTATGTCTAAACCTACGATAGAAATAGGGGGTAAGACATACCCAATGACTAACCTAAACAAGACACTTGAAAAGATAGGTAAGATGTGGCGTAAGAACGCACGTATTTCTTTACGTATGCAAGGCAAAGTAAACACGGGTGCGTTGTATGAATCTATCCCCGTAATTGTAGGAGAAGATGCAAACGAATATTATGTAAACATAACCCCTCAAGTTGATTACTGGGAGTTCGTAGATAAGGGAGTACAAGGGGCAAGTAGAAACATCTTCGCAAGGCAGTCCGAATCGCCTTTTAAATTTGGTGCAAATAAAACGCGAGGCCTACGAGGTGGGATTGATAAGTGGGTTATTCAAAAGGGCATACAAGGCACACGCGATGCACAAGGTAGATTCACCCCACGTAAGTCCTTAGTGTACGCTATTTCAAACGCGATTTGGCATAGAGGGTTAAAGCCTTCTTTCTTTATTTCGGACACCTTAAAACGGCTTAAACCGAAAGCGATGCAATGGTTAGGGTTAGCGTTAGGTCAAGACATAGCCAACGCGATTAAAGAAAGTTTAACACTTAATAAAAATATAGAAGCGAAATGAGTATGACAAAAGAATATGGACCAAGTACGGGTTATGTACATGGTGCATTTGAACCGATAACTTTTGTAGTAACATCTACGGAACAAGCAGGGGGAACTTTTTTTAAGTTTAAATACATAGCGGATATTTACGTAGAGAATACATCCTCACCCTATGCTTATGCTTTACAAGCACGTATTAAAATCGAACCAAATGGAGCGGGGGCGGGAGTGTTTAGAGTAGATAAAATCATAGCGGATTACGTTGCTATAACCACGGGTGATTCATCAGGGACTTTACTATACGGGTTTGTAAGTGATACCATCCATACTTTAGGTTCTAACTCAACGACTAAAATATGGGTAAATAATGACGGCACAAACTATCGAAAGATAAAGGTAAACTTCGGGCAAGAATATTCCACTACTGCCACTACCGCACCAACTGAATATCTTGATGTAATTCCTGACAACTATATTAGTTGTGTTATGAGTGCAGGAATGCAAATGCCAAATACTTGGGATGAAGGTGGTGTCTATACTACCAACATAGCAGCTTCTCAAAGTGCAGTTTATCTATCTGACTTTTTCCCTACTGCTTCCACCAAAAAGATTTTAAGCGATAGAGAAACCACTACCGAATACACTTCTACTTTAGCTTCTAACGTTAGTGTAATAAACCAAGACGTAACGAATTTCGAGTGGAGAACTTTAGGGGTGCTTATGGATGACGGGCAACCCGTTTATTCGAGTGCTATAAGTTTCTATGTGGCTTTATTTGATTCAAGCGATTCACAACTCGATGCAAATTGGTTTACCGCAGGAACAGACGGGGGAACTACCCCTGCCAATTCTGACCAAGACTTTGAAAGGTTGCAATACGTAGGAATAGGACCACGTAATTTAACTGCTCAAACAATAGATGCAGGATTTGCCACATACTTTAACGCAGGAACCGTAGCGTACTACGAAGTTTTTTTTATGGACGATAGCGTTACCGTACCTGCAAATGGAACAACCGCAAACATGGCTTCCCTATGCTATCGCTTTACGGTTAAACCCGCTTCATGTATTTATAGAAATCTAAATGGATCAAACAAATACAACTACGTAACTTTAGCATGGCAGAACTCTTTGGGTGCTTGGGATTACCAGGCGTTCGCTTTAAAGCATCAGAGAACCACAAGCAATATAGAACGCAAGACCTTTGACCAAGTAGCAGGAAATTGGGATACGGCTAATACAAGCGTTCAATTTGCTTATCGAGGTGATGAGGGTGGGGTGACCACTACTCAGATAGAAGCACGGCAAACGATGGTAGCTAATACGGATTTGTATAACGAAGACGAAGTTGCTTTTTTAGAGAACCTTTGGCTATCCCCAAAAGTGCAACTACTCAACTATGACGGCTCTGCTATCCCGATAACTTTAACGGATAAAAATTGGATACGTAAAAACAACTTAAACGAAGGGGGTGCTTTTACCTACCAAGTAAAGTTTGAATATGGTAAACAAAGACCTACGGTACGATGATTGAACTATTTGCCTACGACCAAAGATACAAGAAGCAACAACTTTTAGATATTGAAGAAGCAGGATCTATCTCTTTAAATTATGAGATAGGAACGGCAGGGGATTTAGTTGGCAGAAACAGCCCATATTCTCAAACCTTTAACCTTCCCTTTACTTCTACTAACAATAAGTTCTTTAGGCAGTTTTATAATATCAATGTAGAAACGGATATTAATTTAGGAGTAAGTGCATCTTCAGCTTTTGACGCTGACCTAAAAACTACTTGCGGTATTCACGTTGATGGCATACCAGTTATTTCGGGAATGTTTCAACTTATTAGTTGTTCGTTAGAGCAACGAGTTTATAAGATAGCAGTGTATGGAAACGAAGCCAATCTTTTCCAAGCTATAAAAGAAAAGAAACTAATTGATGCTTTTAAATATGGTGATTCTTATGTTACCACTTATAACGTTGATGTAAACGATACGAACATAATTGATTCGTGGACTTTGACAAATGACGTAACACAAGGGGGAATTGGAAATGGGGTTATAATCTTCCCACTTATAGACTACGGGTTTGTTGGTGATTACAATTTTTTATGGTTGGAAAATAACGGTTTTTCTAATACGGGGTTAGCCGAACCAAACTTTCTACAAGCTCAAGATTTTAAACCTGCTATTCAATTACGAGCATTATTTGAGAAGGTAATTAACGAAGCAGGGTTTACCCTTGCATTAAATTCCTTTATAACATCCGATGCTTTTTCTAAGGCATATATGACTTTAGGAACGGATAGGGAAAGTATGGCTACGACTACCCTACACCAAAGTCAGGTAGGTAATACCGCATCTACCAACATACTTACATGGGGTGCTTTAGGTTCACAGATTAACTCCTGGCAACCAATTCTATTCCCCACTCAGTCGGGTGCAGGGGCATCAAGTAACCCCCCTTTATTTTATGATTCAAATGACGATTGGAATGTAGCAGGTGAATATATTTTTCCTTATACGGGTGCATATAACGGGGTTATAAACGCAACTTTCGATACGGGTCCTGCTTCTTTAACTAATGGTGCTACGGTGCAAATGATGGTAGAGGGTTCGTTTGGAACTAATACTTTATCCCCTACCATTGATTTGGTAGGTAATAATGGAGGTGCTGCAATAGTTTCAAGTCACACCTTAAACTTTACAGTTCAAGGAATAGCAGGGGAAACACTTACCGTTAAAATGTTAGCATATACTTCGGTAGGGTTTAGTGTTGACCTTTTAGCCGCAGGAACATTTTGTACGATTGTTTCTACGGGTTCTTTGGCAGGGATTTGTGATACACCTGCTAACCTACCTGATATTTCTCAAACCGATTTTATAACGGATATTCTACAAAGGTTTAATTTAGTTGTAGTATCCGAAGAAAGCAATAGTCGGAATCTAACAATTATGCCCTGGCAGGATTACATAGATTCAGGCACAAGGAAAGATTGGACGCAGAAGTTAGACCTTTCCCAAGAACGCACTATTGAACCTACTACTAAATTCAAAAAGCAATTTATAAAGTTTTCAGATTTAGAAGACGAAGACAATAGAAACGTAGCTAACCAAAACACCTATGGTAAAGTATTTGGAAGCTATACGCAGAAGATGAACGGGGATTTTTTAACGGGTAATTTAGAGAATAAATCTATCTTCTCACCCTTCCACGTTAATCCCGTTCCTACTCAAGCAGCTAATGCAGGTTCAGACGCACCTAATTTAGTTATCCATCAGGGTTATGCCTTTGGCACTACTGGTCCTTTGGCAAGTTGTAAACCAAAACTTTTTTACCATAACGGGTTAGAACAACTCCAAGCAGATGATAGAATTTATGTAGGCTTAACGCAGTCTTATAGCTACCCACTTTGTTTACCTTACTATAACGCAGGGGCACAAATGGCAGAAGATTCACCGATGTTATATTGGCAGTTCCAAACCCCGAACTCATGGGGTGGAGTTATCTATGGAACTACCCCAAGCTCTGAGGGGTATTTTAAGCGGTATTGGCAGCAGTTTCTTATGGCCTTTTATGATTCTAATGCACGGGTGCTTAACTGCTCTTTATACCTTACCGCAGCCGATATTCATAACTTTAAATTTAACGATGAAATAGTAATAGAAGATACTGCATATCGTGTTTTAAACATAGACAACTACCAACCTAACGCAAATATCCCAACTAAAGTTCAACTCTTAAAGAAGATATTTAATGTTAATGCTTTACAAATTACTGATGTAGCGGCTGACTGCGAAGCATCCCCCGTTGCTTTATTTGAAAGCGGAATAGTACAATTTCAAAATGATGTTACGGGGGCAACCGTGACGAGTGAAGTATGCTGCACCGAATACAATTACTTTTGGGATGGAACGGAGTGCTATTGGAACTACGGAGGCGGTGGTGGAGGAAGCGGTGACCCTACTACTGGACTTGGTGGGTGGAATCCACACGGTGTTCCTACGGACGATACCATAGGGGGTATAGATGATTTGAAAGGAGTAGGTGGTTTTCATACTCGTAAAAGAGGTGGAGTAGGTAATATCAACCCCGTACTCGGTGAACACTCTACACGAGGTCAAAACGTAGAAAGTATAGCCAACTCGGTAAATAAAACTTTCGTCTATTACGCCACAAGTAAATCCGATACCGCAACCATCGCTACCCCAAATGGAATAGAAGGGGAAAAGTCAGGGCTACAAATTCCGTTGGATACTATGGCACGATTTATCGTTAGGGCGTTAAGCGTTCAAACTCACGTACTCACGGGAGGCTCAGGTTCGTTTGGTTCTTCTGCTTTCCAGGTGTGGACTTTCTTAGTTAAAAATGTCGGTGGAACGATTACCGTTGTAGGAGGTTCTGAACAAACTGACTTCCAAGAAGCCGATGCCGATGCAGGAACACGCACGTTAGATATTGTCGGGGCAGCAGGTAAAGGAGGATTTGCAGGTAATAGGGGTGTAAATATAGAATGCACGGGTCCTGCTGATTCGCTTGTAGCATGGCACTTAGACTGCGAGGTAACGTATATGGACTTTGCGTTTACTAAGAGCTTAGACAATTTGATTTTAACCGAAGACCTAAATTATTTAATTACCGAAAACGGGTACTATTTAGAACAAGAATGAAACAATACATAGACAACGTAGGAAAGTCAATGCCCTACACTTTAAAACTCGCACAAGAAAAGGAAGTAATAGAAGATAACTACTCTTTAATCCTTTACGGGTATTATCAGTACACGGGATTGCGTGGTTTTTTTAAGAAGGTTAGACAAGGAATAAAAGCAAGGAACAATGGCTGAGAAAATAGAAGTAGGAGTAACAATAAAAGGAACTGAAAAGGTTTCATCTGATTTAACCAAGATAGATAACGCTACCGAAAATTTAGGTGAAAGCGTTAATATGGCTTCGGGTGCTTTAGATAGAATGACGGGAGGGGCTTTAACTGCCTTTTCAGGAATATCTAAGGGGGTAAAATCTGCTATCGTAGGCATGAAGACCTTTAGGGGTGTTATGATTTCTACGGGGATCGGTGCGTTAGTTGTAGCGGTTGGTTCTTTGGTTGCTTACTTTACCCAAACCCAAAAGGGTGCAGAGAAGTTAGAGATTGCTATGGCAGGGGTAAAGATAGCCTTTGCCAAATTAACGGATGTAGCATCCGATTTAGGTGAAAAGATTCTATGGGTATTTACCGAACCCGAACAAGCTATAAAGGATTTATGGGGTACGATTAAAACTTACTTCGTAGATAAGTTTAACGAGGTGATAAAGTCGGTGGGGTTATTGGGTTCTGCTTTTGTCAAGCTATTTAACCGCGACTTCTCAGGTGCGTTAGCAGATGCCACGCAAGGGGCGAAGGGTTTATTTATGGAACTCACACCACTTGGGGTAGCCATCGAAACGGTAGGTGCTATTGTCGAGAATGTTACCCCAGTACTTGGTGAATTAGTAGAAGAAATTAACGAGGCGGTTGATGCCGCAACCAAATTACAAAACCGTTCTATCCAGTTGCGTAAAGACCAAAGAAGTTTGGCATTAGCTTTTGCCGAAGGTAGAGCGCAAATAAAAGAGTACAACTTAATAGCAGAAGACACCAACCAAACTTTAGAAGATAGATTAGAAGCAGCACAAAAGGCTATTGATATTGAGAAGGGTTTAATGGCAGAACGCCAAAGGATAGCACAAGAAGAAGTTGACATTCAGAAAGCGAAAATGGCTCTAAGTGAAAACGTAGAAGCCGACCAACAAAAGCTCGTTGATTTAGAGGTTGCTCTAATAAATATCAGAACGGAATCGGCTGAGATGCAAACGACTTTGAATAACAAGTTAAACATTATACGCCAACAAACCGCAACAGAGAAAGCCGCAGAGATGAAAACCTTCTTGGATGGGTTGAACGAGATGGGTAAAGCGGAAGAAGAAGCAAAATCACAACGTCTAAAAGATTTACAAATAATAACAGACGCAGAAAAAGCTGCTGCAAAAGCGGTACGTGCTGCAAGACTTGGTGTAGTAGCGGCAGGATTTGACGCTCTAAAATCTATGGCAAAAACCGAAGAAGGACAAAAGAAGTTAGCGGTTTCACAAATCTTAGTCAATCAAGCTATCGCAATGTCAGAGGCACTTAGAGGCGCAACACAAGCAGCCGCAGGAACTGGTCCTGCCGCAGCCGTAGCTATGCCGATTTTTTATGCTCAGATGATAGGAATGGTGCTAAGTTCTTTTGCTCAGATAAAAGGTATAATGAACCAAGCAGGGGCATCATCGGGTGCAGTAGGTACATCATCGGGGGGAGGAGTTAGTGCAGGGATGCAATTAGGATTAACACCAAACATAGAGGGAGTAACCCAAATACAAGAACCCGTTGCACCCGTTAAAGCTTTTGTAGTTCAAAGTGAATTAGCTGACGAAACTGCTTTAGTTGCTCAGTTAAAGGCGATGGCATCTTTATAAATAAACGCAAATAGAATTTACATTTTTACCATTATGAGAAAACAAGTAGAGTTATTAATTGAAGATGATGAGATGAACTTTATCTCTGCGGTGAGTTTAGTCCGTTTTCCTGCTATAGAACAAAATTGGGTGTACCTAAGTGCTACCCAAGACAAGAAGATGCAGTTTGCTACCGATGATGAAAAGCGGATGCTTATAGGTCCTGCATTGATCCCTGATAAATTGATTATGCGGTTAGACGAAGATGATGAAGAATACGATGTGTTCTTTTCAAAGGAAACGGTACGCCATGCGATGGAATTATTTATGCAAGAAGCACGAACCAACGAAAGCACCTTAGAACACCAATCTAAAATAGACGGGGTAACGGTAGTAGAATCTTGGTTGATAGAAGACAAGAAGAAAGATAAGGCTGCTTTATATGGTTTTGAACTTCCTATCGGTACATGGATGCTATCCGTAAAAGTAAACAACGCTGATATTTGGGATAAAGTAAAAGCAAAGGACGTTCGCGGTTTTTCGGTGGAAGGATATTTTACTGATAGGTTGGTTGAGATGATGAAAGGGAAGCTATGTAAAAACTGCCCTGAAGATAAAGAGATTTTAGAAAAGCTAAAAGCCATCATTTTAGACGAGTTAAAGCCCAGTTCTTTCCTTAATGACAAACCCTTATTTGATAGCAAAAGAACGGCTGAATTATGGGGTCAGATGTTCCATGATGTATCGGGATTTGAAGAAGTTAAGTTAAACGGTCAAACTCTCTACACCGCTAACTATCGCTTAGAATCTTACGACTGGGATACTTGTGTAAGGGAACAAACTGCGGAGTATGGATCTAAAGAAATAGCGGAGAAGGTATGCGGAACGATACGTGCTAAATATGGATAAAATAAACGTAATTGAAATAACTGTTTTTAACCTTGTAAAGCTATACTTAAAATGAATACAATTCAAAAAATCCGTGAGATTATGGGATTACCAAAAACCAATCTCTACGCCGAAGTCAAAATAGACGATGGGCGTGTACTTGTAACCGAAGCCGATGCCTTTGAGCCTGGCGTAGATGTTCGTGTAATTGACGATAGCGGTAGTACCGTTGAACTCGATGCAGGAACTTACACTTTAGAAGATGGTCGCAAGGTTATCGTAAACGAAGATTCTCGTATGGAATCTTTCGAGGTAGAAGAAGAAGAAGAAATTGAAGTGGAGGTAGAATTGGAAACGATCCCCGAAGCAGAAGAAGAAGGATACCGCGATGGAATAGACGATGAAAAGGAAGACGTTCGTGAAGATATGGATTACGATAAAGTGCGTGATGTACTTGCTGACCGTTTCCCTGACCTTGACGAATCGGTAAGGGATGCTATCGCACAAGTTGTTTCTGATATTTACGCACCCGAAGTAGAGGTGGAATTGGAAGCGGAAACAAAAGAAGATTTAAGCGAACTTTTAGAAGAAGCGTTCGCATCAATAAGCAAAAGACTTGAAGCATTAGAAAACGTACCTGCGGAATCAGGCGTTAATGTTTCACCAACTAACCTTTCTGCAAAGCACACACAGAAAGACTTAACTAAATTATCAGGAGTAGACCGTGCGCTACACATTATTCAAAATTCTCATCGATGAATTTATCATTAAACAAGAAGTATAACTTCGATATTGACGCAACTGTCAATACTTATGCAGGGGAGTTAGCCCTTCCTTATGTAACTGCTGCACTTCTCGGTGCAGAAACAATCGCTAAAGGGCGTTGCCGCTTTTTAGAAGGTATCGTAGGTGATACCGTAATTTCAGGACTTGCAACAACGGACACTATCCAAGCGGCTAATTGTAGCTTCGCAGACGGTTCTAACGTAGCACTTACTGAGCAGGTTTTATCTCCATCAGACTTAGCGGTTATGGAGGAAATTTGTAGAGGTACTATGTACCCTACATGGATTGCTGCTAACGGAAGAATGGAGCGTAACGGACAACTACCCGTAGCGTGGTCTGACTTCCTTTTAGGTGCGGTTGCTGAAAGAACTGGTTCTAACTTAGAGTCTATAATTTGGTCGGGTGCTGCTCCTTTTGGAACGGGTTTCCTTTCTAACAATGGAACTATAAACGAAGCTGGTATTGATGCTTCTGCTTGTGCTGACTTCGTGGAAGCAGATACGGCAGGAACCCCGTGGGATAATACAAATATTCTTGCTACCCTTAGCACTATTTTTGACGCTGCTGCGGGTATTCCTGGAATCCTTCAGAAGCCAGGTTGTGGATTCTATGTTTCATACGAAGCATATGCTTTCTTCTTACAAGCGTTAGCTGCTCAGAATACTGGACCAGGTTACAACCAGTCTTTAGAAGGTGCTAACTACTTAGGCTACCCAGTTTACCCAACAGCAGGTATCCCGAATACGGTTGATGTTTGCGTATTTACTTACCCTGATAACTTGGTTGTAGGTGCTAACAGCTACACGGCTGACATCTCTGCTCAACTAATCCCAACATACATGTATGATGGTTCAGACAACGTTCGCGCTTCTATGCGTTTCGCTGTTGGAGTTCAAACTGGCGTTGCAGGTGACGGGGTTGTAGGATTTAACTTTACTTAATACTTAAATAAAAATGGCTTGTAATATAACTGCCGCACGGGGTATAGATTGCCGTGACGCTATTGGTGGCTTAAAAGCTATTTATTTTTGTAGCTCTTATTGTTCTGATATTCTTGCAGAAGCAACCGTAACCGCATCTTCATACACTATAACTGACGCAGGTTTTGCGAATTGGGATATTGTAGATACAACGGTAACCGTTTTTAAATATGACCTTGTAACTGACCTATCAACTTTTAAATCTGCGGTAGAAGCAGATAAAGCTACGGGATCGGTTATGTGGAATCAGACTTTAGATGTAGTACTTCAAAAAGTTGTAGCTGCTGATTTATTCCAACTCGGACTAATTTCTAAGAACCGTGCGCAAATCTTTGTGCAAGATTCAAACGACAATGTCTACTTGATGGGTATAACTGACGGGTGTTATTTAACGGGTGGTGATTCTATCGCTACGGGTACAAATCGTTCTGATATGAATGGTTTGACGTTAAGTTTCACAGCTAAAGAACAAGCACCGTTGTACATACTTGCACCATCAGTAAGTGCGAGTGACGCTAAATTCCCATTTGACGGGTTAGCAGACGAAGCAGACTTAACTATTACGGCAGCCTAAAAGCTAACGTAACGAAACGAAACTGGGAGGGTGGCACAAGCCGTCCTCCCTTTTTTATTATAAACGGATTTTTACTTTCTATTCTTACCATTGATGCTACAAATAATATCCAACTCCAACGAAACTTCTACGGGTCCTGAATTGGTGCAGAATGGTAATTTCTCGCAGTTGGGTGCTGACTTAGTAGAGAACGGTTTATTTGATGAATTAGGTACGGATGTAATAACTAACGGAGGTTTTACTGGTGTAACTGAGTTAATTACAAACGGAGATTTTACAAATGGAGCGATTGGGTGGACTATTAGCGGTACTTGGGCTTTAGACGGGACGGCTGTAAGAGGTACTTCTGCGGGAGTTTTAACACAATTTTATCAGCTTGATGTATACACTCCTTCAAACAAAACTTATGTTGTTTCTTTTGAAATAATTAGTATTAGTGCGGGAGGTGTTACTATTGAGTTGAATTCAGCAGAGGTTTCCGAAGTGTTTACAACCATAGGAGTTAAGACCGTTAGTTTAGACTCTACTGGTGGTAATGGACATTTAACTATTAGAGGAGTTAATGGTAATCTTTTTAGTGGGGTTATAGACAACGTATCTGTCAAAGAAGAAGGTGAAGACTGGACAAATGGAACAGGGTGGTCATTTGGAGATAGCAAAGCTATAAGCACCCAAGCGTTAGGAAGTGAGGAAGTAACGAACGGAGATTTTAGTGCTACGGGAACGGATTTAATCGTAAACGGAATTTTTGATACAACCATTCCAATGAACTCTGCGGGTTCGGGGTGGTTCACTTCAACGACTGCTTTATTCTATAATGTCGGAGGGGTTGATGGTATGAAAGTACCAAGAACAACAAGTAATGCTTATGGTGTTGCATTAAAAGCAGATAACTCTAATTTACTTACTGCAAATACATCTTATAAAATATCGTATGAGGTTCTTGAAAATAACGGCTCAGGTGGTGTTTATATTTTAGCGGGGGCAGGAACTGCAGTTAATGGAGCTATCACAACGGGAGTTACTCACACAATCTACATAACATCAGGAGCTTCTAACTATCTAAGATTCTACAACCAAACGAATAACTCTGACTATACAATTACAAATGTAACGTGCGAAGAACTCGGACAAGATTGGACGCTTGTTGGTGTTAATGCAACTAACACAATTACTTTTGAAAGCGGAGGCGCAAGGGTTAATTCAGTTGATGCAAACATTTCATTACGTCAAAATGCTTTAGAAGTTGGGAAGTCTTATAAATTAACTTGTGATATTACCGAAACAATTGGCGCATTAGCTTTAGATGGTTCTGTTGGAGGAACTACAATGATTTTAGATGAGGGTTTTAATGAGGTATATTTTACTGCCTTAATTGAAACTTTAAAAATTAAAAGATACAGTGTTGTTTCAAATGTTTTAATTGATAACATCTCTGTTAAAGAGATAGCGACATCATACCTTACACAAGCTGTTTCTCTTTCCGCTAAAACGTGGAAGATAATTTACAGCGTATCGGATTACATAGCGGGTTCGGTAAGTGCTACGGATTATGGGGCGGTAACTACGGCAAACGCAGTCGGGATAACTGAGTACGTAGAAATCGGAGTAGCTTCTGATTTTCGCATGGTAAATATAAACGGATACTTTGAAGGGGCGGTAACTGATATTTCAGCTCAACTTGTAGACCCGAACGGATATTGGACACTTGGAACTGGTTGGACATTTGGCGAAGACGTAGCTATCTCAGATGGTTCGGTAGGGTCTATAACTCAGTCAATACTTACCGCGGATGTTTTCTATAAGATTAGGATTAAAGTCACAGGCAATCCTACTTTATTAGTGTTTTCCTCAACTTCATTTTATGGGGATGAGGCAGCAAGGACATTAAAAAACGGAACACACAACTACTATTTACAAGCTAAAGTGGCGGCTTTTTCAATAACAAACGAAGGTGGCGATGCGTGTACTATTACAAACATATCAGTCGAACAAACTGACCCGAATAACTATTGGACTTTAGGTACGGGATGGTCGATAGGTACGGATAAAGCTATCTCTACCATTACGAGTTCAAATTCAGACATAACGCAAAGCATACTTACCGCAGGGAAAACATACCGCACGGTTTACGAAATCGTTGACTATGATGCGGGAACGGCTCAAGCCGTAGTAACAGGTTCTGCGGGTGCGGATGCCGTAGCTATAGAAACATACACCGAAGACTTAACTACAACGGGAACGGATTTCTCTATACGTAGTAAACTTGGAACTTTTGATGGGTCGGTTTCTTCGGTATCAGCAAAACTTTTAGGGTCATACGAAGACCAAAGTATTTACGTTACTGCCGCAGACGTTCAAACTCTTCCACAAGCGAGTGTGTATTACTTGGTAGAATTAACTTCTATGGCTTCGAAGAATAGCATATATTTCATTCCATCTTCGGTAGTACCCAATAATGGACGTTATACTAAATTGAATTTTACTGTAGTAAGTAAAGATGCACTCACACAACCAACGGTAGGAATAATATCTTTCTACGATTCCGTTGGTGGGTTTGATACCTACCCTATGGGGTTTTATGAGTTTAAAATATACGAGCAAACATCCTCAACAAACTTAGACCCGACATTAGCTACTGGACTTTTAGAGAAAGGGTTTGCCTTCGTTCGTGATTTTAGTGGTAATATGCAAGAACTTACTGACGGGTTTAAAGAATATAACCCTACGCTTACTCAATACGTTTACTCAAAATGAAGAAACAAAACTTTTCCGTATTAAATTACGGCTCAACCGAGATACCGTTATTTGCTGAAAAGCAAGGACAAGAATGGGTTGATTATGGCATAGATAATTTATACGGTGATTACTTACGAGATTTATTCCTTTCATCGAGTACTCACGGTGCAATCGTAAACGGGGTTGCCGATATGATTTACGGGGGTGGTTTAGACGCTACCGATAGGGAAGATAACGACCAAAAGAAAGAACAATGGTTGCGCCTTCAAGAACTGCTTAACAATAGCGATGATGGACTACTTCAAAAGATAGCTTTCGACATCAAGTTGTACGGTATGGTTTACTTGAATGTTATTTGGAATCGGGCAAGAACTCGCATAGGTGCGATAAAACATCTACCCGTTCACACGATGCGTAGCGGTGTCGCTGATTCTGATGGGTACGTAAGCCATTATTATTACAAATACGACTGGAAGGATAGCAGAGAGCAAAAAAGGGTCTTAAATGCCTTCTCTATGGACGATAGAACAGAGGCTTCTACGTGCTATCAAATCAAACGTTACTCAGTAGCACAACATTACTACGCTGTACCTGATTATGTAGGGGGAACAAATTACATTGAGTTAGATCGTGAGGTTTCTACTTTCCATTTAAACAATATCCGTAGGGGATTCTTTCCTTCTATGTTATTAAGTTTTAAAAATGGAGTGCCAACGGAACAAGAAAGGGTAAACATAGAACGTAAGGTTATAGAGAAATTTACGGGAGCAGATAATGCAGGGCGTATCTTAATCACGTTTAATGACGGTGATGATACTGCACCTGAGTTTACACCTATCGACACGAACGGGGCAGACACTATGTATGAATTCCTTTCTAAAACGGTAAGCGAAAAGATACTCACTTCACACCGTGTCGTTAGTCCTTTAATGTTTGGTGTAAGGTCTGAGGGTGGAGGCTTTGGTAATAACGCAGACGAGTTGCGAGATTCATACAGCCTATTTAACAACACGGTAATAGCACCCTTCCAAGATATTCTTTTAAAGGCGTTAGGAGGCTTGTTTGCTATTAACGACATTGAGTTAGATATTTACTTTATTACGGCAAAACCTGCCGACTTTTTAGACCTTGACATTATAGAAACTTTAGACGAAGGCGAACAAGAAAAAGAGGGTATGCAGACACAAGAATTTTCAAAAAAAAAACTTTTGAAGGTTGCGGATGCCCTCATTAAGTTAGGTGAGAATGAAGAAGACTTACTTAAAGAATATGAAATGATAGACCAACGCAAAGTAGAAGAAGATTCTGAACCCGTAATGGATGCGTTGTTTAGTTTTGCATCAGTAATCCGAAGTACGGGAAACGATGGAAAGGGGGAAAGTGACCAAGATAACGAGCTTATAAAAATTCGTTATAGATATGCACCCGATAGAAACACTCACAAGCCGCAGAGAGATTTTTGTTCTGATATGATAGGTGCAGGATTGGTGTACACAAAAGAAAATATTATCAAAGGCTTTGGTGCGAATCCAGGCTTTGGAATAGATGGTGCGCCTACTTACGATATTTGGTTTTACAAGGGTGGACCAAACTGCTACCATTGGTGGGAAAGGGTTACTTACTTACAAAAGAACAATAAAAAGATAACGGTTACCGAAGCAAGAAAATTGATTACTTCTTTACCCCCAAGCGAACGCGATGCGGTAAGGATACCAACTAACCCGAAAGAAGTGGCAAAGCGACCAATCGATATGCCAAATAGAGGATACTATAATTAAAAAAAATGAGCCAAGCACTTTTCGTTTCAGCAAATAGATTAAAACGTGATACCGCAATAGGTGGTAGCGTAGATGATGATTTAATACGTCCGTATGTTTATATGGCGCAACAACGTTGGATACTTCCCGTACTGGGAACGAAGTTGTACGATAAAATTTCTGCCGACATAGATGCAGGAACGGTAACGGGGGATTATGAAACGCTTTTAAACGACTACATCATACCTTCTACCGTTCAGTATTCCTTCGTTCAGTTAGTGCCTTTCCTACGTCTTAGATTCGTTAATAATGCGGTTGTAGTTATGAACTCAGAACAAAGTACTGCGGCAACCTATGACGATTTGAAACCGTTAATGGACCAGGCTTTAGATATGGCTACTTTCTACCGTGAAAGGTTGATAGATTACATCTGCAATAACTCAACTTTGTTTCCTGAGTACAACACAAATACGGGTGCAGATTTAAACCCTACACAAAACAACTATACGCAGGGAATGAATTTAGACTATGGAGGTTTAGATTTAAGATACGAAGCGTTCTTATCAGGTGCAGGAATAAAATGGTAAATAGAAAACGATATGCTCCGAGCTTACAAAACGAGGAGAAACTAAAAAAGTTTATAGATGGCAAACAAGAAAATAACGGAACTCACAGCTTTAACAAGCGCAGCATCGGACGATGTCCTGGCAATTGTGGATGTGTCGGGAACTGCGGAAACAAAGAAGATAACCGTAGCTAACCTTACGGGAGGTAGTGGGGGAACTACAACGGTAAAAGTTTCCTTAAGTAATGCTGATGTATTAGCTATGAAATATGACGATACGCCAATTACTTTAAAGGCTGCGGAAGCGTCAAAGATTGTCATGCCTATTTCAGTTATTTGCGTAGCTACACACGGAGGGTCTAACGAAAGTTCAAATGATAATTTACGGATGGGGTGGGATGCAGCTTCTTCTACAACAAATGACCGTTGGGGGGAATCGCGCGGATGGATGAACGGAGTATCGAGTGGAACAATTTCTACTTGTTTTGGGGGTTCTTCTACCGCAGGGGCAAATCAAATAGTAACTTTCTCCTTAACTAACAAACCATTTCAGATTTGGTGTACCGATGTTTTCAACGGAGGGTGGACTATGGATGTCTATTTTTCATACGTAATGGTAGATGCATAATGGAAAACGGAAAACTTTTAAGCATAAACTTTTTATGGACAGGATGGGCATACGGCATGATTAGCGAGAATTTAACTTTAATAATTGGTGCAATAGGTGGTATCACTTTGATTTGGCTTAATATAGAGGGCATAATTACTCATCGAAAAAATAGAAAATGAGAGAAATTAAATCAGTTATTTTACATTGTACCGCTACCCCTGCCGATAGGGTTTTAACGGTTAAAGAGATACGCAAATGGCACGTAAAAGAAAGGGGGTGGGCAGACATTGGATACCATTTTATAATTCATCAAGACGGAACAATAGAACGTGGAAGACATATCGGCAAAGTCGGGGCGCATACTTGGGGAAACAATTACGGAAGTGTTGGCGTGGCATATTGCGGAGGGGTAGCAAAAAAAGTTAAGAAATCTTTAGATAAAGAAAAACCAAAATCAAAAACTACGATAGTATCAAAGGACACTATGACGAAAGAACAAGAATCTTCGTTCAGGGATCTATTTGAAATGTTGGAGGTGATGTTTGGAGAGTTAAAATTAAGCGGTCATAACGACCATAACAAAGCCAAAGACTGTCCTGCGTTTAATATGCGGGATAAGTTTGGCGATTTAATAAATAGATAATGGAATTTTTCACAACGAATTGGGTAGAATTACTACTTGCAGCGATTACATTTTTAGGAACGTACACGGCATTAACCGAAACAACGAAGGATGATAAACTACTGGATATTGTCAGACGAATACTCAATGCTGTTATTCTTGGAAGAAACCGATGAAAACGGCCTTAGCACTTTTATCGAAGTTAGACCTAACGGAAGTGTTTCGTGATAAAGGAAAGCTCAGGAAGTGGTCGGCTAAAAGAACCATCGGAGGTTTAATTGTAGCCTATGCGCTAACGTCAATGGACGGGGAGATAGAATGGAAGGGAGTGGTGTTATGTGTCGTGGGTATTGTTCCACTATGCTTATCGTTTTTTGAAAGACGTTAGACCAAGACTAAAAGGGAATAAGCTAAAAGCGTTCCAACACCTCACTAAAAAAGAGAGGCGTATTCTTGTCGTTGGTGATTTGCATTGCCCGTTTGATTTAGACGGGTATTTGCAATTCCTTTTAGACACTTATGCGAAGTGGAATTGTAACCAAATTTTGATGATTGGCGATGCCATCGATAACCATTATTCGAGCTTTCATCAGACGGATGCAGATGGTTATGGAGGGGGTAAAGAACTTGATATGGCAATTAAACGACTATCAAAATACCGCGATGCATTTGCAGAAATATGCGATAAAAAAATAGATATTTGCACGGGCAATCACGATAGGATAATAATGCGCAGGGCGTTCGATTCGGATATTCCTGCACGGTGGATCAAATCATATAACGAAGTTCTCGGTACGGATTGGAACTGGGTTGAAAGTATCGTTTATGACGATGTATTATACGAACACGGGGAAGGAGGCCAGGCAAAAACTAAAGCCAAAAATAATATGATGTCAAGCGTTTGCGGTCATACCCACACACAAGCGTATGTGGAATGGTTAGTAGGTAAGAAGTATCGAGTGTTTGGGATGCAAGTGGGATGCGGTGTTGATGCTTCAACTTATGCAGCAGCCTATGCTAAAAACTTTAAGAAACAAGCAATAGGATGTGGAGTTGTTTTAGGAGGTCATACAGCCATCAACGTGCTGATGCCTTTGGGTAAACCTAAACCAAAGAAAGGTACGGTTTTATAAAAGAAAACCCCCCACTTCCCTATGAGAAAAAGCGAGGGGCGGTCACCAAATATAAACAACGGTGCTAATATACAACACTATCTTTAACATTAGATAGTTGTTTTATTAAAGCCGACTTAACGCTACTAATTGAGTTGATGCGCTCAGATAAAGAAAGTATGTAGGTTTCTACTTCGTCTTTGTTAGTGGCTACATAATAACCTTTTGAGGTTGCGATAAGCAAAGGCACAAGGTGTTGTGTGCGTATGTGATGCACAATCTTTCTTAGCCTGGTATCGGTTATCTTACACCCTCCAACTTTTAAAGCTTTACAAATATCCTTATTCGTTATGGCTTTGCCTTTGCCTAATTTGGTAGATAAACCATGCACGACAATAGGCAGAAGCGTATGTAGTTCGTAGTGGTTTAGTTCGTAAGTTTCCCTTTCAAAGTTCGTTATCATTTTTTAAGGTTTAATTAGAAAAAAAAGACACAAAGCGAGTAACAAAATTACTACCGTTATTCGTTTGTGCTTTGGTGAAGATGGGTTGTAGATCATCGGTATAAAAATTTAAACTGGACTTCTTGAGTTTTAGATTTAGGTAACCACGTTCCACGATAGCGAGTGAAATACGTTAGGTTTTGTTCCTCAGTTAGTCTATCAGTGTAAAATTCTTCTTTATCTATTCCACCACAAGCGATAAGAAGCATACAATGGTAGCGACAATACTTAGCTGATGAGTGCCTATGCCAAAAGGTAATTTCTTCTATTACCATTTTATCTTCTCGGTTCTTTTTAAAGTGGATAAATGAGGGGGTATCACACCACCCAATATACTTACCGTCAACCTTAGCCGTTACCATCTTGTTATACGTCCTTGCGAGGTCTTCTGCGGTACTATCTTCGAAAGTTAATGCTGTACTACTTCTATCAAAAGATAAGCCCGTAAAAACGACCTCACGCCCGTTACCGTCTATTGTCTTCATTTGGTTCTTGCTTTAATTACTGATTCTTTAAACTTCGACCAAGCCTTCATAAATTCGGCTTCAAAGATTTCTTCAGGTGTCATAACTTCGGAAGCAATAAACTTCCTCCACTCGTTATAATCTTTGATTGGTTCGGTAGGTAGTGTCGTTTTCATTTGTTGTAAGGGTTATCAGCTTTGGTATCACGTGCGATGTAAAACGCATCTAACTTTGTTTCCGCTTCTCTTAAACGTTCTTGATAATACTTAACGTCTATTATCGCTTTTTCTATTAAGTTGTCTAAATTCATTTTAATTTATTTAAAGTTTATAAAGTTCTTCTAACCTTTGCTTGATAGATATTGTAAGGTCTTTATTACCTTCTTGCAGTATCGATTCAAGTTCTAATATTGTTCTATCTATAGCGTATTTTTTTGCTATCTCAAAAATTCCTTTGCTGCTCATTTTGTTTGTTGTTTAATAATACCGCAATCTACAAACTTCTTTTTATAACCACCAAATAAAAAGCAATTTTCTTTCTATTTTTTTTTATGGTTTATTTTTATTACCTTCGCGGCACTATTAATTCCAAAACATTATACTATGGAAAACCAAACAAAAAAAGTCACCTCTATACAAGGTGCAGGAACGTATGAAGGGAAGCACGGAATCCTTTATTCTTTCGATTATAGTTTCGATGATGAAACTAATATACGTGCAAACCACAAAACAACCGCACCACCTTTTAGTGTAGGGGATGAAGTGGACGTTATTATACGTGGATCGCGCGATGGGTTTAGTTGGGGGCAAGTTAAACGCCCTGAAAACCTTGCGTATAATTCTAAGCTAACAAGCGTAGATAAGTTTCAAGACCGTCAAGACATCATCTTAAACGAGTGGTCTATAGGTAGGGCGTTAGAATGGGAGATGAATAAGTCACACCCACACGAAGCCAGTATTAAAGAAGCTATTGCTTTAGCGAAGCAGTTAAAGAAATATGCTTTAGATTTAGACAATATTTCTTTTGAAAAAACTTTAGAAGAAAGTAACACAAATTCAACGTTCTAATGAGGCAGTTTATTAAAAAGCATTATGGTTCACAATTAAGGATGTCTGAGAAGTTAGGCATCACAAATCAAACCATAACGAATTGGATGAAAACAAACCCACGTGGGATGCTAAAATACCTTCCTGAAATAGTGTCTTCAGCAGACACAACCGAACGCGAAGTGGTTTGGGAAGTTATGTTTCACGAAAAAGAGATGTGTCGTGATTGAGTACTTTTGTTTCTCTAAAGAAGATGCAGAACAATACGGAGTGGATGGGGCAGTAATGCTTCACCACATCCGCTATTGGGTAGCAAAGAATGAAGCCAACGAAAACAACTACCACGAAGATAAGTACTGGACTTATAACAGCACGAAAGCTTTTGCGCAGTTGTTTCCCTTTTGGTCAGCTCGAAAAGTTGGAAGGGTTTTAAAGAAGTTGGAAGACGATGGTGCTATAATATCGGGTAATTTTAACGGCAAAAGATATGACCGTACAAAGTGGTTCACTTTGGTAAATGCAATTACCGAATCGGGTAACATCCATTTGACAAAAACGGTAAATGCAATTACCGAAATTGTCGAACCTATACCAAAACACAACCAAAGTACTACTCAGAATACACCCATAAAGGTAATTTTGCCTTTTGAAGGATCTAAATTTTTAGAAGCGTGGCAGATGTGGAGGCAATACAAGAAGGTAGAAAAAGGTTTTATGTACAAATCTTCAATATCTGAACAAGCAGCTTTATTAAATTTACAAAAAATATCTAACCAAAATGAACAACAAGCAATCGAAATCATCCACAATGCCATCGCACAAGGGTGGTCAGGACTTTACGCAGATAAAAAAGCTAAAGCAAAAAAGGGATTTGATAACGACAAGTATCTCGCGCATCTCGACACGCTTTGAATTAACCCCTGCACAAGCGTGGGAATATGGCAGCAATGTTAGGGAGGCATTCAAGTACGAACCAAAAATGGTTCACGTTTCCCTTATGGCGATTTTAAAGGATGCGGTAGATTACTTAGATTTTAACAAGTCCTTCCGACACGAAGGCGATTACATAGAAGCTATCGACTATCTCATTAAAGAGTTTCCAGTAATGAAGATAGAAGAATGGAAAATTATCTGCATAAATTTAAAGGCAGGTAAATACGGGAAGATGTATGAACGTTTGAAGCTACCCGAACTTATAGAGATATTCCAACAATTCGAAGGTGAACGTGCTGAAATGCGTGAGAAACAAATGCGAAGGGATAAAGACGTACCACCATTACCAAATATAGATCCCGAACTTTTAAAGAAGTTATCTAAAGACCTGGCTTTGCCTGAATCCGACACGGATGAGAAAGGACGGTGGGATTTTATAGAACACCCAAACACCTCCGAATGATAAACTTAACGAACGAGGATAATATGAAGTTAATGGCTCGTTATCCTGACAATTACTTCGAGTTAGCTATTGTTGACCCTCCCTACGGGATAGGTGGTGGAACTAAAAAAACTGGCGGATTAAGTAAAAAAAATAGTATGACTAAATTTAAAAAACAAAATAAAAGAAAAGGATGGGATGATGAGATACCAACAGATAAATATTTTACAGAGTTATTTAGGGTTAGTAAAAATCAGATTATTTGGGGTGGAAATTATTTTTTAGACAATCTAAATAGTAGTAGGTGTTTTGTTGTTTGGGATAAAATGACTTATGTTCCAACTATGACGCAAATTGAATTAGCTTATACAAGTTTCAATGAACATTCAAAATTAATAAAAATAAATAGCAATCAATTAGACAGAACACACCCAACGCAAAAACCCGTTAAACTTTATGAATGGCTTTTAATGAACTACGCAAAAGAAGGGGGTAAGATTTTAGATACTCACTTAGGCAGCGGCTCAATAGCTATTGCTTGTCATAACTTAGGCTTTGACTTGGTGGGGTGTGAATTAGATAAAGAGTATTATGAAGCAGCGTGTAAGAGGTTAAAGCAGCACCAAGCACAACTGACAATGTTTTAGTATTTGGTAGATTAATTTTATTGTCGTAAATAGCGGAATGGCTGCAACGTTTTTTGTTTCCGTTATAGTAATTTCTTTTTTTGACATAGGGGTAGAGTATTTCGTGAACTCACAAATACGAGTGTATCCGATTATGTCTATCGTCTTTTCTCTTTTAGGTATGTTTCTATGAAGCGAAGCACCTTAGTTAAGAAGCTCGATAAGATATTTAGTATATGGATCAGGTCAAAAGACGCAGACCACGCAGGGATGGTCGATTGTTTTACGTGCGGAGTAATCAAGAATTGGAAGTACGAAATAGACGCAGGGCATTTTCAATCGCGTGGGAAGTACGCAACCCGATGGGAACCCTTAAATGTAAAGCCCCAGTGTAAACGGTGCAACGGATTTAGAGGGGGTGAACAATATCTATTTGCAAAAAACTTAGATGCCTTATATGGTGAAGGAACTGCTGAATGGTTAGAGTTTGAAAGCAATCAATCCGCACGATTTACGAACGATGAGTTGTTAGTAAAAATTAAACACTATACTGAGTTAGTGAAATCTTTGAAATAGATTCCGCAAATACGTTCTTACCTATATGATTCAAAGGTACATACGCGATAACTACGAATCTATCCTTGAGATAGCTAAAGTAATCACGAAAGGAAGGAAGCCCGACTACGAAGATTTAGCGCATGAGATAATGGTTATCTTATTAACGGGCAACCGTGAGAAGATGAATAGCTTAGTTAAAAATAAGAAGATAAAATTTTACATAGTTCGTGCAACTATAAACCAGTACCGCAGTTCATCAAGCCGATACTTTAAGAAGTACCGAAAAGAAACTACCGCAATACGCAAACAAACATCTTCTCTAACGGAACACTTAACGCACCTGAAGAATTTAGATTTAACTTATAGTAAGAACCATAACGAAGAAGTGTTACAATTTATAGACGAAAAGTTAAACGATGTGGAGTGGTTCGAAAAGAATTGCTTTGCTATTTATTACGGGGATGAATTAACTTTAGATTCTATGAGTGAACTAACTGGGATTAGTCGCAATACTTTATACCGTGCGATCCGTGACACAAGAAACTACATACAAGATGAAATCGAAAGCTCAAGGTTTAGGCGATAAAGTTGCAGCCGTAACAAAGGCAACGGGGATTGAGAAGATAGTAAAGACTTTCTTCGGGGATGATTGCGGATGCGATGAAAGGCGCGAACGCTTAAATAAGATGTTTAGCCGACCCGTAAAAATGATGGACGAAGAACAACGGAAGTTCTTTGCAGAAGAAATAATGACACGCTACAAAAGTGGTCAAAACTTAACCAAGCATATCGGGGATGAGTTTTATAAACTGTATGAAGAATTATTGAGTAAGAAGAAAAAAAGAACTACATGCACATCTTGTAATAAAAATATGTACATTGAACTTTTAAAAATCTATGAATCAAGTTGCGATGAATAATGTATATGAATGGATGTTGGAAAGGGAAACCCCTGCCATCAAAAT
>Ga0209305_1000554_pt1 | contig 26816 bp, 19 predicted proteins | sample COGITO_mtgs_1103_FD_184792 | JGI IMG/M metagenome (GOLD analysis project Ga0209305, IMG submission 184792) | Pelagic marine microbial communities from North Sea - COGITO_mtgs_110321 (SPAdes) (version 2) | ecosystem: Environmental > Aquatic > Marine > Epipelagic ...
CTTCTCGTTGTTCTCCCAAAAACGCCGCGTGAAAAGCAGCAGCAATCGTTGCGACGCGCGCGGTTACTAACGACAAAACGCGGACTGCACCAACGCGACGACATTATTATCAGCGCATGATTACGTCGTGTTTGGAGATTTCGCGTTTACTAAACGCGCGCGCGTGTCAATAATGAAGCGAAAGACCAGCATTTTTTTATCCATGCAAAGCAGTTTTATGGGAAAAGTCGTTACAAAAAACAAAAGTGTATTCTATCGCACGCCGAAAAGAGGAACGACGCAAAGAGTAAAGAGAGCAAAAGAGGAAGAAGACTAAGAACGGGAAGAAGATTTCGACGAAATATGACGCATCTGAGATGAGGACGACGACGACAGACGCGTTTCTCCGCGCTTTAGCGCATTCGAAAAGCGTCGAGACGCAGACGCTTTTATTGGACGAGATGCTTCGTTCTCTGATATCTGAAACTGAATCTCTGGACGACGACGACGACGAAGACCGAGCGTGGTTTTTAGATTTGAGACCGAGAGAGAAGTACCAGAAGCACTCTTTGTCGCGCTCTGTGAATATTCCGTTCGATGAAATCAGCGGTTCGTTCCACTTGCTGCCGCCAAGAGAGACGCCTTTTTCGGTTTTCGTAGAAGAGGGGAGAGACGACGACGAAGAGAGTTTGGTGTCGTCGTTTGAGAACCAACGAGAAACGTTTCAGAGAGGAGATTTCAAAGGCGTTCAGTGGAACATTAAATACGCTTTCGTCTACAACGAGCATTTTATCAACGCGGTGAACGCAAAAATGCTGAAGATGCAGAAGGATTCGTCGCTCGGAAACGGCGTTGATACGCACGACGTTCTCGCGCTCAATAACGAAAAGAAGAAAAATAAGAGGAGGTTGTGGGAACCTTCACCTTCGGTTAAGGAGTTGTACAAAACGTTTTTATCATCGTCAGAGACGAATAATAATAAAAATAATAACAACAATAATAGTAGCAGCATCGTCCTCGATTTAGGTTCAGGCGTTGGGCGCGATTCCGTTTATCTCGCGTCCAAAGGTTTCGACGTGCTCGCTTGCGATTTCGACCAAAAAGCTTTAACGAGAACGCAGGAAATGGCAAGACTTCATGGCGTCGAAGATAAGGTGAAAGTTTTGAAGTGGGATGCGAGAAATGACGACGCTTTTATGTGCGCTTTGAGTAGCGTCGATGATGTTTCTCGGTTAAAACTCGTCCTTGGCGTTCGCTTCTGTCACAAACCATTATTCGCTCAAATCGTGAAACACATGCCCGCGGAGAGCGATTGTTTCTTCGCGTGGTTTCACTTCGCCAAAGGCTGCGAGCATTCCAAAGTTGGCCGGCCAAACAAAGAGAAAGATTTAATCGCGCCGAACGAAGAGCTGCGATCAATTTTTACCAAAAACGAAGGATTCGAAGTTTTGAAAGATGACGTCTCGTTCATTTCGGACGGTCGTCCTTCCGCAAATTTCATCGCGAGAAGATGAAATGCCGGTGTAATATACGATAGCGTTTTTAGAATAGTTAGTTTTTAATGATATAATGTACGGTAGCCGCAGCGTAGTGAATAAGTATTATACGTCTCTCTCCCTCTCTCTCTCTCTCTCTCTTTCTAATTTTTATAATAGTATAGCAAAGGTTTTGTTGTTTACTTCTTTTCCTTCTTGGCCGGCGCCGCCGACGACGCGGCAATGGTCGCCTCCGCCTTCGCTCTCGCCTTCGACATAGTCTTACGGCGAGATTTCAAGTCCGCGCCGAGTTTCGCCGTACCTTCCATGGTGTACGAACTCATGGACGCAGTGGAGGAGCCAACGAAACCTTCACCCGCGAATTCCGTTCGTCTGGCGAAGCCGCCCATGGAAGATTGGGACGGGATCGTCAAGTTGGCGTTGGCGCTCTTCGCGACGGTGGAGACCGCGGCGGCTGTGAACAAAGCCAAGGCGGCTCTGCGGTCAACCTTGTCTTCCGCCTTGGCGGTGACGACGGTTTGTACCTTCGATCTTCTCGTCGTTTGCGTCTGTAATAGCGTTAGTATGAACGAGTACGTTTTGGGTGGTGGTCAGTATTTTTGAACAATGTTTAGGAGATGTTGGCCAGAAAAAACAAAACGGGAGGAATGGAAAATCTCTCTCCTTCTCTCTCTCTCATTAAAAAAAAAGAGCCATCTTTCTCCTTTTTTTCCGTATCTTCGAAGGAAGGGAAGCAGACTTGGGGGTGGCCAAAAAATAAAACTCATCGTCTTCTGTCTCTCTCTCACTCCTTCCTTCTAAAGGAACCTCCCTCGACGACGAACGAACGATCGCTTTCAGATAGAGTGGCAGATAAGGATCAAAGCGCTTCTTCCTCGAATGCTTCTTCTCCCCTCTGAAATAAGAGAGAGAGTGCGTTTTTTTACGCCTCATCATATAGGACTCCTCCCAATATTTGAGAGAGAGAGAGGGGAGAGAGATAAACAAAATTATCTCATTCGTCTCTTTCTCTCTCTGTCTTCTGTTGTCTGCACCTCCTCCTCAACCGTTGTCGTCCATCTCTCGTCGTCGTCGCGCGATAATCGCAAAAGAGCAGATTTGAAAAAAGAGCGCGCGCGCGCGAGTATAAACGTACCTTCAAGGCCGAGACGGAGGCAATAGTTTGAAAAGAGCTCGCGATCATTTTGTTGGTTTATTTTGTGTGTATTTATGGCGAACCAGAGAGGCGAGTTTCCTCTAGGCTCTCTCGATTAGGGTATAGACAAATGCAAGAGATTCAACAAAACAGAAGAAACAGAGGTTGTGTTTTTGTGTGGTCTACAATATTTTACAACAACAAATAAACTTTTCGTTTTAAAAGTGGAGAGCAGCGGCGGAAATATACAATCTCTCAACCTCTTCCGCGCGCTCTGTATAGTATTATTCTTTTCTTTCTTTCTTTCTTTTTCTGTGTTGGTACAAAAGAATATTCTTATTGTTACGTAGTATTATATTTTCTTCTTTTCTTCTCACGCAACCGGCATCGCGTGAACTTCCAAATCCGGGAAGTACGTGGCTTTGGAGTTGGAACCATTCGCTGCCGATGCCGCCGCCTCTGCCGATACCACGCTCTCGTTCTCCTCAAAGTCATAACGTGAGATTCGAGACCGCGTGACCTCGATTACATCGCCTAATTTCATTTCAAAATTGTGAACGTCGTCGATGTCGACGTTCTCGCGATTTACCCGCAACGTCCGGATGCCGACAAACTCGCTCGAAAAACCGTTTCTCACCGCCGGCATCGTCTTTTGATCGTCGAGCAAATCAACTTCCGATAATCGAGAACCGGCTTCGACTTCTTTGATGCTCATAGAACCGTCGATGACCAAAATGACGTACGTCATTTTAGGCGCCGAAGGACTACCGGCGTTTGGCGAAGAGGACAACGCGTCATTCACGTTTGCTCTCTTCATGGCATCTTCGAGAACGGTAAACTCATCGAAAGAACCGGAAACGTCCAACGGTACCATTGATTCGTTGTCACTCGACGACGCCGACGACGGAAACGGGAAGGTGTTCTCCATCGAAGGTTTCCCTGGCAAGCGTACTTTGGATTTATCTTTGACATCTTGCATACGAGAAAGGACGAAACGAGCCCATCGAATTCCACTCTCATCCACCGGAGACGACAAACAAGTATCGTTCACTTTGTACCGCCAATGCGCTGCGACGCCGAATTCGGCTTGCATGTGCATAGACACCGTTCTCACTTGGACTTCCAAATTGTTCCCGGCTTCATCTTTCACGACGGTGTGTAAAGATTGGTACCCGTTCGATTTCGGGCTCGAGACGTAGTCTTTAAAACTACCTTGAACCTTTGACATGAGTCCGTGCACTTTCGAAATGACCAACTCGCACCCATCCTTACCAGCACTGTCCGGGATAATGATTCGAATGGCGCGCACGTCGCGAACGTCTTCGAGCTTGATGTTTTTCTTTTTCATTTTTTTGTACACGGAATACAATCCTTTCTCGCGGCCAACGATTTCCATCGGCTTCAACTCTTCCATGGAAGTATCGTTTGAGATGGCGTATTCGAACGACTCCATCGCCTTCAGAATCGTTTCCTTCGAAGATACGCGCTTCAACTGCGCGCATAACTCTTCGTATTGCTCCGGGTGTAACGTCTTGAAGCAAATATCCTCCAATTCATTCTTGATGGTGGCCATACCCAATCGGTTCGCGATGGGCACAAACACGGCGAGCGTCTCTTCGGCGAGTTTACCGCGTCTCGATCTCGACACGTTCTCCTTCATCGTTCGCATAGTTTGTAAACGTTTCGCGAGTTTGATGATCACGACTCGCGAATCTGTCATAGCTAATAGCAGTTCGCGGAGAGAACGCATTTCTTCAACCTCCAAGTCACGCCCCGACGCTTGGTGTAACTTTGACACGACCGTCAATTTTCCGACATCCATCGCGAGCTTCGTAACTTCTTCGCTGATACCTTTCAACAACAAATCGTCTTTATTGAGTAAAGTTGTGGTCGTCACATCGTGCAGCAGCGCAGCCGAAATGATTCCAGCGTCAGCTCCCAATTCGCACAAAATCTTAGCCGTGCCGACACAATCCAACAACAACGGTCGGTGTCCAAAATCCGAGTGCGCTTGGACGCACACTTTGAACGCTTTTTGAACTTCTCTCGACTCGAACGATTTCGGGTATTCTTTAATCAAACCATTCAAGATAGCAGCGTTTTCTTCGTTCAATCCAAGACTCTCAATGCCGGCATCTTCTTCTTCGGAGGTACGCGCCCCTATCATTTTGCCGAGCTCCTTGGAGAGCTGCGTCGTCAACTGCGACGTGTTTCTCGAAACGACTGAAAACAAGCTCGCTTTCGAGTTTGGAGACACCGGTGGCTTTAAATGATGCGTCAAAGGCTTTGGTGGTGTTGATGATGTCGTCGTGGACGCCGCATTAGTCGTCGTCGTCGTGTCGAAACCAGCGTGCGTTTTAAAGTCTCCTTCCTCCGCCGCCGAGGAAGGCGAGAACATGCCGCTGGAATGGAGCGAATTCGATGACAAGGACGGAGATACGCGCGTAGGCGTCGACATCGGTGGTGTCTTCGCCAACTCTGACGATGAAGAGCTGTTCTTCATAGTCGTTGTCGTCTGCGCCTTCACGCCAAACCCAGAGATTCTCGTTTGCGGAACGTCTTTGGGCAAAGGCGAAGCGCCTTTCACGCTGGACGAACTTCGGAAACTCGCCGGCGACGACGATTTCCCGTACGACTCCGACATTCTGTTCTGTACGGACGAGGACATCGTCGTTGGTTTCGGCGACGACGAGAACGCGGCGGTGAAACCGGAGGTCGCGGCGGAACTCATATTTTTTTCCCTCTCTCTAAAAAAGAGAGACTTTTTACCCCTTTTTTTGTTGTACTCTCCAAGAGAATTTAAGAAGGGTGCCTTTGGTCCACTCGTTTAAACGAAGCGATTTGAACGAAGAGACGTCGCGCGTGTTCTTTGTTCGTATCTGTTGTTTCACGCAGAAGAAGAGAAACGAGGACGGTCAGAAGATATAAATACGGAAGAATACAAAGCGCGCGATATTCTTCGATCGTTTCGATCAGATCCTCGTCGCGTGTGCGCGTATTTCGCGCGAGTCAAAATTCGGAACGCCGTTTCAAATTACCGTTGAAGACGACCAAACACCACTCGTTCGTGTTGACGCGGGAAAAGAGATTCCAATTTTAGAACCGTGTTAAAAGCAACGATGATGCGAACGCACAACGTACCGAGACGCTCGCGAAAGCCGTTCAACAGATACCGCCTCGTTCGCTTTTGTGGTGAAGCGAAGCGATCTCTCTTTTTATGTTTATGTGTGTGCTCTCGTGCGCGCGCACTTGAAATTATTTCTGAAGAGATGGAAAATTTTAACGAAGCGTCGTTTTGACTGATTTTTTGAACGACACGTCGTCGTCGTCAAAAACTCACAATAAACGGATCTCATCACTTTTAAAGGGGGAGCGAAATAATACACGTGTGTAAGACACACTCTTTTTACAATCATCATAATACGCAGATTTCAAATCGCGGTACTATCATTTGCTACTCTTTTCGAGCGCGCTCAACGCCATCAGTCTCAACACGTCCGTCGGGTCGTTGAGAGTGTTTCTATTTTCAGCGAGCTTCATTTTAATATTCTTCGCGGCGACTTGCCTTTTCGAGTCCTCGGTCGCGCCGTCTTTGTGCCGGTGCTCGTGTTGGTTTCTTTTGTGCAGTCTGGACGATGTGGACGATAACAACTCGTCGACGCACTTTGCAATCGTTCGCGCGGCTTCCGACGCAGCCTGTCGTCTGCTGCTCGATTCCCTGTTTTTGTTTTTAGTAGTATCGCTATTATTATTATTTCCTTGTTGTTGTTGTTGTTTCTCCGCCTCGTCTTCTTCGCCCTTCTTCTCTCCTACTTTATTTTCGAATAATAACAATCGATCGAAAGTAGACGCGTATTCATCCGGAGATAACGGCGACGTCGATCCGCTGTACGCCGAGCTCGTTATTCGTTCGACTCGGGCACCGACGTCTCTTCGCATCTCTTCTAATATTTCTTTTCGCACTTGCTCTCTCAACGCCACTCGCATCTTCGAGGGCGACAAGTTATACAACGTCTTGTCCTCTTCATCTTTTTGTTTCAAGAGTAACTTTTTCCTCCTCAACTCTTCCAACGCAAACTTCTCGGACTCTTTCGCTCTTTGCATTTCTCCTCTTTCCTTCTCTAAAGTTCTGTTCAAGTTATCGAAATCTTCGGCGGCGTTTGAGATGTGCCGCTCGACGCGTCTCAGTTGTTCCTCTAAACTCAGCGCTCTCTTTCTTAGCCTTTCGGCATTTTTCGTCGCTTTCTGTTCTTTCAATTTGCTCAAGATTAACTTGGTCGCGAATTTCCATCTTTGTTTCGCGGATACAAACGTCATCTCTCCCAAAGCTGCCATTAAATCTTCCATTTGTTCGTTTAACATTATCTTTTCCTCGCGTTCGCTTTGTAACTGTATCTCGTAGTCTCTTTGCAAAGCCACTTGTTTGGAATCAAACTGCGAGGCGATTCTATTGGATGCGTCGATAATGAACGCATCGAAGGATACGTCGACGACTGCGACTGAAGTGTTCATGTTGTTGTGAATTGTAATGCTATCATCGTCATCGTTCTCGTCTTCGTTTCTTCTCGTCTTCTCGTCTTTGTCTTCTTTGTCTTCTTCTTCTTTTCCCCCTCCTCTTCTTGAATCCTTCTTTCTGCTGCTGTTTGGTCCGTTTTGTCCTCCTTTCGGGAACGCTTTCTGTTGTTGTTGTTGCTGAGACTGCTGAGACTTCTTGCGTGCGACGCCGTTGCTGCTTTTCCTTCCCATTCTCGACGGAGAAGAAGAGGAGAAAGAATAATCACTTTTTTTGCCGCTCGTGTCTTCAAAGTCGTTTTCCGTCGTTTTTGTCGTCGTCTCTGAGTTGATGAGTTTGAGCGAAAGTTCACCCAATATCTCCCGTTCCATGCGTGTTTTTATTGATTACGCGAGAATGAAACAAAACTATTATCGGGGTGGTGGTGGTGGTTGAACCGTTGGTATTTGTGATGATAGTATCGACAAAGGCGGTAACTGTGACGAAAAGTTTTTTTTTACACACCACCACGGGAGGGGGGTTCCCCTTTGAAAAAACAAAGTACGCGTAAAAACAAAAAATGAATTTACAGAAAGATGATATGATAAAGGGTAATGGCTTCTAAAATATGTATAATAAACACGCTATCGTCGCACCCAACACAAACTCCTCTCTCTCTCTCTCTACGTAGCACACGCACTCTTCCTTCTAACTCTTCCTTCTAAATAGTTAACTAAAAATATTTACAAATAGCCTAATATATATGCAGGTTATGTGTATAATAATTATCGTCGTCGTCGTCGTCGTATCTTTTTCAAATAAACTGATTGCTTTGCAATTCCAAGTGGCCTCTTTTCAGAGCGACCGGGCGATGAATTCCCGCCGTCGTGTTCGTCGGAGATATTGGAGAGGGGTGCTCCGTCATATCCTCAAAACTCACGCGGTTAGAACTCGGAAAGGCTCCTATACTCGAAGGCGATGCAACGCCGCTTCCGCGGATGTTTTTGTCTTCGGCGGTGTAAACGCCGCCCGTCTCCAAGGAGCTATTACCGTCACTCGCAGCTGATTGATCTAGAACCGGCATCGACATCATCTGTTGTTGTTGATAATGATGATATTGTCGCGGCGAATACATTCCGCCGCCGTAATACGGAAAGTATGTACCAGAGTGCGTAGAACCTTCTCTCGAAGCCGTCGGTATTTTCAAATCCAACGACGACGGCGGCATTGCAACATTTCCACCACCAATAGAAGCCGCAGCTTCAGCCGCACGACGCTCAAGCAAACTCATTCCAGCGGTATTAGTAGCAGTAGCGGCGGTCGCGTTGATGTTTTTATTCATCTCCGCCCATTGCACCTGCATCATATTTGAATTAAGATTCATGTATTGTAACGAGTACGGGACTTGATACATCAGCGGAATCGACTGCTGAGATGGGTTCATAGACGTGGCCATAGCCGCTTGCATAGCTGCCACAGCTGCGGCAGTATTTTGAACATGTTGCAACTGCATTTGCTGATAGAATGCTGCCGCTACATCTGCTTCAGAAATGTTGTTCATATTGAGTGGAGCAGAATTTGGACGAGGTTCGAGACCCTTCTTCTCTCGAGATATGTCCGAGGACGGCGGCCGAACCGAGCGTTGTACATCGCAACTTCTGCGAACTTTTCTCGGCGAACCGATGATCGATTCATCTTGACCAGCCTCGTTCTCAGTATTTCTGCCCCATTCGTAGTCGTCGCTGTTGTTGATGACGTTCTTGTTCTCGTCACCACTGACTTGTTCACCTTTACCGCCGTTTTTCTTCGTGGTGTCCAAAGCAGTTGCCGCGTCGAGCAACGCATCAAACAGTAACCCGCTGTCTTTTCCAGAACAACTGTTCGAACCTTGTCGCTTCAACGTCGGTCGCGTAGGCGTAGCCGCCGTTGCCTTTTCGATGACTCTTTCCTTTCGTTGCCACAGTCTACCAGTAGAGAACGACTTTCCCTTCTTTTTCTTCTCTTCCTCGGTGGGGGCGCTGAGAGAAAATTCGTCGTCGATTTGGACGACGTCCGCCCTTCTTTCATCAGATTCCTGAGAAGTATGCGTACTTTCAGCAATTTTCATCTCAGTATTCGTCGCCACCGTCGCAGTAGTTGACTTCTTTTTCTCCGCACCGTTATCGTCGTCGTCTTTCTCGGTACTTTTCTCTTGAAGTTGCAGCTGGTGTTTCTGCACTGCGTTTGCTGCGGCAGCCGCTTTCGCGGCTTTCGCCTGTTGGCGCGACGGCGATCGAGTATTGTTACTCTCGCCTCTTTTCTCTGCGGTCAAACCACCGTTCGAGTTAATCGCACTACCAGTAGAGTTTGGTAACAAGTGAATGTTCGAATTCGGGTCTGCGTATAGTTCGTCGCGCATTTTGAGCATCTCTTGGAGACGATTTTCAATGTCTTCCAAAATCACTTTTCGCGTCGGCGCGCCGACGACGACAAAGTTTCCTCCCCTTTCTTCTCCTTGTTGTTCTTTAAGTCCTCGGGGGGGTTCCTCTTCTTTTCCCGATACCGATGATGATGATACAACCTTCTCCTTCTCCTCTTCGAGTTGTTTAATCAGCATGTCAATCTTCTTCACCTTTCGAAACGGCCAGCGCACGATGCCAAACTCTCGGCATTTCTGTTTAAGAACCGTCACGCATAAGCCCAACTGTTTTATTTGGAGGACAGACAGAGGACAATGAGTAAGGCGGTGAGTTTTGAGTGAAACGCCCCCCCCAAATCGGTCTCCGAGCAAAAAAAACAAACAGTACGTAAATGGCACCCAAATAAGTGCACCCAAAAAACCCAAGACAAAAAAAATTTCTTTCCACGTGTTTTTGTTCTTTTTGTTTTTGTTCCTTCTGACGAGGATGAGCGAGCGCGTGTCTTTTTTTACGTACCTTCTTTGCGGCGTCGTTGATTGGGAGATGAAACACCGTCCGCAAATCATCCATGGATTGGACGTTCTGCACTGTTACTTGCGTGCGATTCTGGATTGATAGAGAGTTGCATTATTTCGCAACGAGTTCGTTAGTACATAGAAAAGAAGACACACGACAAAATTGCGGTAAAAAATCCAACGTTTCGTCTCTTTCGTAACGAGAGAAAGTTCTCGTTCTGGCTGACGCGATTTTTTCTGTTAAAAAGCGGACAAAAAAAAATCATCTTAAAAACCGCGGTTAACGTCGAGAGAACGACGATGCGAATTGAAACGTACCGGCATGTTAACATAAATACACGACGTATTGATGTTTGATGTGAAAACAGGCGGCTCTGGTTATATCAACGGAGAAGAGCCAAATACTCCTATAGGTATAATTGAAATCTTTCAATGACACTCGTATGTTGTGAAGACGAGAACGAGGTTTGTGTCTTTTGAAGAAAGCCAAAAAGAGGAGATTTTTATGTTCGTATGCTTTGTTTGGGTTTGCCATAAAATACTCGAAAACCTCCTCTCTCTCTCTCTCTCTTAAACGACGACGCGCACCTTATCAGAAACAGAAACACGAGAAGACGATAATGAACGACAAGAAGGAGGAGGAGGAGCGGGAACGTTTTTTTCGAGCGACGACGACGTCGTCAACGACTTTAAAAAAGGAGGAGGAGGAGAAAAAATACGCGACAAGAGTTTTCCTCCTGCTTCTCGCTCTTCTCTTCGCGTTGCTGTTTTTCTTCTCGCGCATCTCTCGATCAACAACGTCCTCTGATGCTGCTGCTGCGGGTCGTCCGGTGGCCGTGACAATGCAAGAGAAGGTGGAGGAAGAAGAAGAGTTCAAAAAATATCACAACTCTCAATATGGGAAACACTCGTCGGTGAACCTTCTCGTGAACACGAACTCTTTTTTCGCACCAAACATACAAAAAGAAAAAGAAGAAGTGAAAAGAGAGGGACGAAAGCTTCTTCAATTTCTAGCGCCGGTGCGATATAGTCTCGTTCCTCTGTCTGACGCTATTCAGGATCTCTGTGAAGCAATCTTCGATTTATCGATAACGCCTCTGCAAGCGAGGATAGCGCCGTTTTTGAAGTTCCGCGAGACGAACGTGACGGACCCGAAAGACCCTTTGGTTCTTGATAAGGAAAAAGTGAAGGAGGCAATCATGAAAGAAACTTTGCCGTAATCGAGGAAGAAGATAAAGAAGAAGAAGAAGAAGAAGGAAAATATGCGCATTTCTGAAAGTATATATAATATGTGTATATATATATTGAATACCTTTACATAACAAACAATTTACTACGAGTTTAGAACCGCGCGTCGTTTTCTCTCGCGAGCGAAAACGACGTTTGAAGCCCATCCGTCGCGCGCTAACAAAAAATCTAATACGTGTGAGAGTGCACGACTCTTATTCTTTCTGGACGTCAACTTTGAAGGATCCGGTAACTTTCGGGTGCAATTTCACCGAAACATCGTAAACACCAACTGTGGAGATATCGGGAACGTCGAAACCCTTTGTGTCCAACGCTTTCCCAGTTTGTTTCTCAATCGCATCCGCGCAGTCCTTCGCCGTGACAGATCCAAAGATCTTGTCGTCCTCACCGACGGTCTTCTTGACGACAAACTTACCAATCGTGCTCAACGCCGTGGCGATGGCTTGCGCCGCCGCGCGTTCCGCCTCCACCGCCGCGACCTGGTCCGCTTGCTTTTTCTTAAACTCTTGGATGAGCTCCTGCGTTGCTTTTTGCGCCTTGCCTTGCGGCTCTAAGAAGTTTCTGAAGAAACCAGAGGACACGGAAACCATCTCGCCGGCTTCACCGACGTGTTCGATCGAGTCTAACAAAACCACCGAGGTTTTCTTGGCGACTTTCTTGTTCGCCTCGACGACTAAAAATGTTCTTCCTCTGGTGGACGACGACGACGACGACGTGGTGGCCGATTGTGATTTTTTCGCTTGGAACGAAGTCGAGACCGCGACGTTCGCTCTCGCGGATAACTGAGTGGAAGCCATCGAAAACATTATCGGTGATATACGAATGAGTAAATTAAACGGTATTAAACGGTATTTATATATTCGCGAGCGTGGCAAAGAGTGGCGTTTACGAATTACGAATTAGCTTTTGTTTTTGCTTTTTAAGGGCGGTGGCTTTATCCAAAAAACAAAACCTCAAAAATTTGTCAAATGTCAAAGACTGCAGAGGCTCGTAATACGCTCCTCTGCTACCTTTTTCCAAAATACTCTAAAACTCAAAACTACTATTTCTTTTGTTCCTCTCCACTTCGCATCAAAGTAAAACACAACCATCGTAACTTCTCTTTAGCTTTGACTAAAGTCACCTCTAAGTTTTTCGTGCCGTCTTTTTGTTTCACCAGCGACCACGAGGAGTCGCCAGGGACGATATCTTGGAACAACGTCTCCTCCGCGGAGACGACGGTATTCGGCTGGATTTTTGCGCACGATAAATCTATTTTGTTCTGCCCTGGACCGAATTTTAACGAGATTGAGTTCTTTTCCACGTCTCCCGGGACGTTCGCAATCAAAACCACCTCCTCTTCGTCTTGCATCCAGGTGTACGGGTAGGAAGTTTTCGTGCCTTCGACGGCGATTTCCTGGTTTAAATCAGCCTCCGTCGGCGGCGCTTGGTAGTTCTCCGTCATCATACTTCCCAATCCTCCTTCGGCGTCACCAAACGACGCCATTCCACTCTCGGTGTTTAAGCTTCCACCCATTTTACTGATTTTCTCGTGCGCGTTCCCTAAATTCTGTCTTCTTTCCGTGTTCAACTTAATCGCCTCTTCCACCCACTTGGCGTCCGAGCGCAACTCGTCCAAACTAAAATCTATTCTCTTAAAATCGCTCTTTTCGTCGTCAAATATCCTCGCCACGAACGCGTCCCCGGCCACGTGATTCGGCATGTTCACTAATTGCGTAAAGTCGCTCGCTCTTTTGTTCAAACGTAATCCTTTCGATATCCCTTTATCGTCCACGTACATGTTCACGTGAATGAAATTATTCTTCGTGCCGCCGGGGAGTAACGCCACCGGTTGGACCATTTGCATGTTCGCCGCGACTTTTAACATCTCGTCGTCGATTTTCTGCCCGGATTGCTTTTCCAACTGCTCTTTCAACTTCGCGTTCTGCTGATCTTTCGTGACCGATGTGTCTTCCATGGATTGCATCCCACTCTCGAGAAAATGTTTCTTTAACGCGTCCAACAAACACTCCATGTCTCTCCCTGGTGGAATATCTAAGAGTTTCTCCTCGATGGGTTGCGTCTCGTCGCACGGGATGAACACGTATTTGAACGATTTATTATTATTATTATTCTTCGAGACATCATCTTCCTCTTCTGAGATTTCAACCATTTTGACGACGATCTTCTTCTTCGTTGTCTTCTTTGTCTTACTCTTCTTCTTGTGACTTCAGTCTGTCGCTACTAATGTCTCGTTTGTTTATAAAGTGTCAAGATTGTTTTCTTCAAGGAGAAAATTTCACGCATCTCACACAACAACAACAAAAATTCATCACACACACTTCATATCATCTCTCACCATCCTCTTCCTCTTCTCTGAAAACCGACGACGCAAAAAGAGGACCAAACTTATCACCAAAACCAAACAAAGGACGACGATATAAACGACAATAATGGGGGGACATTGAGAAGAAGAAGGAGGAGAAAAACGATGAAATTCTTTTCCAAATTCTTTTTCTCTTCTTCCTCTTTGATATTTTTATTCGTCGTCGTATTTCTCAACAACGAAGTTCACGCGATACGACCGGAAACGAAGAACGCCATCGACCGCTCTGGATGTGGAAACCATAAAACGTTTCTAAATTCTCGTCGCACTCGACAAATGTGGACAAACGAAGCCATCACTGGTCCGTACGCGTTGTTACATCGCTCGCCTCGAGAGAGTGATTTTTTCAACCGAGTGTTGCTAAAATGCGGGTGCAGAAAAGCAGACAAAGAGAGTGAGGAAGTTTTTCACGAAGACGACGACGATTCAGACGACGACGAGCGAAAAGAGCAGCATGAAGACGAAATTTTTGAAGAAGAGGAAACTATTTGGTGCCAAGATTTCTTACCGGCGTGGTTCGCGTATATTCGAAGGTACCAAGACATTATGCAAGAGGAAGGGAACGCGTCCAAACAAAGTCATCCAATCTTAATCGTGCGGAACGACTGGCAGAACTTGGGTTTCGGACACATGGCAAACGTTGCCGCCGGGTGGATGATGTTTGGATTGTATTCTGGACGCGCGGTATTTTTCGACAACGCGGAAAGTAAGTGGGATTTTACGGAATATTTCGAAGGGTATTTAGGAGATGGCACGAACGGCGGGATGAGTTTTAAATGGACGGAGGAGCTGCAAGAGAAATATTTCCCAGGCGTGGCGTTGAGCGAGGAGACGAGTTCGACAGTGTACGAGAAGTACGAAGAAGGAAACGGAGAGGAAATAGATTACTTTGCGAGGTTCAATCTGTGGCGAACGAGCGATGCGAATAAGTACACGAAGTGCCAATACGGACCAGACGAAGACGTCGATGTTGGCACGTGCTTTCACGGCGAGGATGCGGACAAATGCAGGTACGGCGAGTTTTTAGAAGAGCCATGTTTGACCGAGAAAGAAATGCGTTACGAGTGTCCATTTGGTTCCAGAGAGGCGTTCGGTTGCCCATCGTGTAACAAATGCATAATACACGCGTTCAAGACAAAGCATGTTATCCTCTGGGATTCATCCAGCGGATCTGGTGGTGCTCTTCCGATTGAAAGAAGAAGCGCAGACGTGATGACCCAAAAAAATCTCCCGCCTGAGATTGTCTTTTCAGACGAGTTAAGGGAAGCTTTGATGGAAACGGCAGAGAAGAGATTTGGATGGACGCACGCGAAGAGTTTTGGTTCGTATCATCATCAGAGTCTCGGGAGAGAGGAAGGCATGGTTCCGTTGCAGGCATTTGAGCAGTGTCTTCCATGCGCGATGAATTTGTTGTTGCGGCCAAAGATGGATCTACTGGCTTGGAAGCATTTGTTACGTTCGGATGTTGCGTTTGCGAATCGATTAGTTGGCTTACGAGCGAGAACTGGATACGCCGAAGATAAGATTTGTTTTCCAGAAGATATGCCTCCGATGGCCGAGTGCATAGACGAAACGTTCTTCAACGAAACGTGTTCGTCGGTAGAGTTACAAAAGTGGCACATTCGATTGCGGGCGACGACGTATAAAGGTCTTCCTGGAGAAAACGAACGGATTTTAAAGCCCTCGGAAGCGGTGGAATTCATAAAGAACCGCTTGGACGCTACAATCACGCCTGAGAGGGAATACGAGAGACTATATCGCCGCGGGTACTCGCTTTCAAAGCGTTCGCTCGAACGACGGGCAAAAATGAGGAATCCAGACGACAACTTCATGTACGTCGTCACGGACGCGCCAGCCTTGCAAAACTGGCTCGAGAAACAGTTTCCAAGTATGACCCGATTTTCTCCCGGCGTCGGCGTCGATCCTACGAATGATTTAAGAGAAGACCATGCGAGCGATGCGGACTCGCGAGCAAAGATTGCGATCGATTTCAAAGTCCAAGGATGGATCGATGTCAGTCTCACTCTTTCGCCGAGTCAGTACTACAGCGCCGCGGATGTGCAAAGTTTCGATAACTTGAGATCGTTTGGTCAGGATAAACCAAGCGGTCGGGTAGTTGAACCGCCTAAAGAAATGAAGACTAAAGAATTAATCGGTTTCGTATCGCCAAAAGAGCTCTACGTGAAGAATGTCGAGGTTTTGCGAGACAGAATTGAAAGACGAAAAGAAATGTGCGGCGGGGAGGACGATGCGGGCAGTCTCGAGTTGCGAAAGTTTCTTCCTAAGAAAAGTAGCACGGAAGATGAACGAGAAGATGAACGTAGATAGATAGATAGGCATAGTGAGCGATTGTTAGTAGTTAATAGATTTATTTGTAGTACAGTCAATCAAATTAAATAGTAAAGATAGGAATATGTGTGTGTGTAAGTCTAAGATTCTGTTTTTATGTTTATCGTTGTTCGTCGTGATGGTTTATTCGTCAGAGCTCGCAACTACTTCGTCCGTTGGAGAACCCCCTTCGGCGGCGGCTTCCGCAGCAGCGACGCGTTCTCTGAACAATTTACCCATCTCTTCGGCCTTTTCGTAAACTAAACTCGGGTTTCTCAACATATCGCCGTGGTTCGGCTCCAATTTCTTCGTGGACAAAGACAAACGCCCGCGTTCCTTGTCCTTGGACAAAATCAACACCTTCAATTCGTCACCCGGGGACAAGACGTTTTCAACCGCAACAATTCTCTCGTGCGAAATTTGAGAGATGTGCAACAAACCACTTTGGCCACCAACATCAACGAACGCACCGTACGGCTTGACCGCCTGGACGATGCCAGTGACGACGTCCCCAACATCTAAACCTTCGCCAGAAACTAAATCAGTCGCCAATCTGTGCGACGCGACTAAGCGGTTCTTCTCTTCATCAACTTCGATAAACTTCACCGGTAAAGTTTGTCCAACCAATTCGTCTCTGTCACCCAAAGCTAAGCGAGGGCCGAGGTGGGATTGCGGGATGAAGCCTCTCAAGTTTTCAACCTCAACTAAGATACCGCCTCTGTTCACCGACAACACTTCGCTCGACAACGCCAAGTCGTCCGCTTGCGCTTGTCGGCATCTCTCCCACGCCGCTTCTAATTGGATTTTGCGCACGGACAACGTCATCGACCCTTCGCCGTCGTCGCCCTTCACAATTTCAAATTCGTACTCTTGTCCTTCGTCGAATACCGCCGCGGCGTTACGAACAGACGCCAAGGAGCACTCCACGGTTGGGCACAACGCAGGGGCTTTTCCGCCGATATCGACGTAAGCACCTTTGGTGTTCATCGCGGAGACTTTACCCATGATTTTGTCGCCAACCTGTTTATTTATTACGAAAGAAGAGAACGTGGTGGTGTGAGTACTACGCGCGATGATAGGAGTGTCGGTTTACGTCGTCGTGGTAAGAGAAAAGCAGCAGCAGCGGCGAAAGAATTATTACTAATTTTTCCTTATCCGCTGGCTTTTGCGAAAACCTGAAACGCAGCCGTCGAGAGGGAAGAAAGAGGAGGAAAAAAATCGCTCGCGCGTATAATTCATACAAACCCATGAATGCGAGAGACAGACGATGACGCGAAATTACCTTGTAATCGACTAAATAGTCACCCAACATGCCGGAAAAATCATCGTACGCGGCTTTGTTTTCCGCGGACGCGACCGGTTCGGTGATGACGGCGCGAACACCGACGGATTTACGCGACGACGATGACAAGGTTGATTTCTTGGTGGCGGTGTTCTTCGAAATCGACCTCGTCGTCGTGGACGCGAACTGCGTGGAGACTCTGTGTGCAAACGACATCGTGATGGATATAAAACGCGAGAGTTAAATTCGGATTCGATGTACAAAAAACGACTCCTCTGTTTTGAAGAGAGCGCGCGTCTGCGTGAATGTGAGGTACAATGTTTCACTCGGGGTGGTTTTTTTTATCTTTTCTTTTCTTTTGCCAAAAAAGCTCATCACGCAAGAAAGAAAGAGGATGGTCATCACCATCATCAATCAAGGCGAGACGAAGAGAAAGGTCCAAAGGGCCAAAAAGGCAAAAAAAAAGGGGAAGGTTCAAAAGAACGACACAACAAGAGAACCGTCGTGACAAAAAAAAGAGAGAAAAAACGAATTAATAGTGATTTGTGATTACTCTCCCTTTTATAAATACTACTTTTACGACGACGACGACTTGTTGGGAGAATGACGCGTGAAGGAGCGTCATCATCAGCGCATCATCGTCATCGTTCTTCTCTTCCTGGTGGATTTCTCGGATTAAAAAATCTGATGAATTCTTCCTCGGGGGGAGTTGCACTCAAATTCGTAACGAACACTTTTAAAAACAACAACAACAACAACGAAGAAGAAGAAGACGACGAGAAGAAGAGGAAGAAGAGGACAAAAAAGAATGGGTGTGAATTTTATACCGACGACAACGACAGGGATAAAAGAAAGAAGGAGAGAGAAAGAAGGACGAGGAAACCGATGCGATCGATCTTAACGGCGTCCATCTCTTCAAAAAGTACTTCTGCGAATGCTCATTTTAAGAAGACAACAACGAATAGTACTAATAATTCGGAGACGACGACGACGACGGCTGGTGACGATAACGATGATGATAACGATGATGAAAATCTCCCGGATCCGAATTCGTACGGATTCAAAGCGTTACAAAGACGGTTCAACGATTTATCCGCGAACAAAGTTGAAATTACCGGCGAGGATATCCGCGTCGCGTTGGAGAAGTTGAAGTTTCCAGCCTCGCGAGACTCTGTCTTGTCGTTTATGAACAAAATAACGAAGAAGCGAAAGGAACATTTCGAAGACTGCCCGACGCTCACGTTTCGCGAGTTTCAAGTCTACGCGGTAAAACGAGAACGAGAACTGTTGAAAACATTTCGGCAGTTTGATAAGCAGAATTTGGGGTACTTGACGCCGTGGCAGTTGAAGCGAGTGCTCTTCGCGCTCGGGCGATGGACGGCGACGAACAAAGAGGTGGATTCAATGGTAGAACGCATAAAACGAGGTGAAGGGGCGTTTAGTAAAGGAAAAGGTTTGTTTTCTCCGAAATCGTTACCGAAAAGTTCAGATGGGAAAGGCGGATTTGTTTCCATGGGTAAAGCGATCGATTTTGCCGAGTTTCGAGACTTTCTGTTGCTCTCTTCGGCGGCGGATTTGGGAGACGTCGTCGAGGTGTGGGGACGAAGCATGACAGATTTGAATCACTCGTTCGTGACCGTTCCAAAAGGTGCGTCTGAAAACGAAAAGAGGAAAGCGCAAGCGAAAGCGGTGTCTTTGCATTTGCTCGTCGGGGCGATTTCCGGCGGCGTATCGCGGACCGTCGTCGCTCCGTTGGAACGCGTAAAGATTGAATACATGCTCGATTCTTCGAAAATTGCCGCTGATGGTGGCGTTCTGGGTTCCTTAAAGCGCATCATCAGAACAGAAGGTGCACCCGCTCTCTTTCGCGGTAACTCTTTGAACGTTTTGAGGATCGCGCCGACCAAAGCGGTTGAGTTTTTTGTCTACGACACGTACAAAGCGAGACGGTTGAAAATGAAACAAAAAGATCAAATCGAGAACGAGAAAGAAAATAATAATAACACGAACAACAAAACCGCTGCGGGGGATTTGAGCGGAGGTGAACGCATGATCGGTGGATCCGTCGCGTCCATGTGTGGAACTGCTCTGACGCATCCAATCGATACGCTTCGTTCGCGCGTCTCCGGGACCGGCATGCGCCTCGAAGTCGCTTGGTCGGAACTCATCAAAAACGAAGGCCCGAAAGCGTTGTGGAAAGGTTTAGGCGCGAACATGATTCGAGTTGCTCCTTACGGCGCCATCAACTTCTTCGTGTACGATTATTGCAAGCAACAATACAAAAAGTTTCGCGTGCGTTTCCTCAACGAAGACGAATCGACGCTATCGCAGTCCTCAAATCCTTTACCGACGTTGTGTTTCGGCGCGCTCGCGGGAGCCGCCGCGCAGACCGGCGTCTACCCGATCGAGCTCGTACAGCGTCGAATGCAAGTTCAAGGCATGAAAACGCTCGCCCATGGTGCAAAAAATGCCACGCAGTACAAAAACGTCGTTCAAGGCATGGTGCACATCGCGCGAGCCGAAGGTATTCCCGCGCTTTACGCTGGTTTGATTCCAAACTATACGAAAATTTTCCCCTCCGCGGCGGTTTCGTTTTACGTGTACGAACTTTTGAAAGAACTGTGGGGTTTGCAGTAAAAGGGAGACAACCAGTTAACTTTCATTTTTAGGTGATGGTGTTCGACGCGCAGACGACTGATGATGTAAATACTAATAGTAGTCACTTTAAAAAATTCCTCTGTCTTCGTCTCTTCATTTTTTCGCACAAAAAAATTTTATTGCACTCGCCCCACAAGAAAGAAAACACAATCACACAATTGAGATGGGATTGTTTGGGAACAAGAAGAAGAAGGACGACGGGGACTCTTTAACGCAATCATTCCCGACGACGACGACGACGGAAACGACGACGCAAGGAGGATCAGGATCGGGAACAAACGGTAGTAAAATGAAATTTTACGAGAACGGCGAAGAGGACGAAGAATTGTTGAAGCAACAAGCGTTGAAGCATTTGACGAAAGGCTGCGCGATCGACGATTCGTTGAAAGAAAGCACAATAGACGTGGAGAATGATTTCGGAGGAGCCTCTTCTGAAGAGAATCAACTGGAAGCGTCTCCGATTACGGTGTACGCGACGGAATATCAAGAGTCAAACGCTATAAAGATAGCCGCGAACGAGACGTTTTGTTGCTACGGGATTCGGAACGGGTTAGTCAGAGTGTTGAGTCAAGTGAGTCAATCGCGCTCGCTTCTCAGAGGGCACGAGACGCCAATCGCGAGCATGAGTTTTTTACCGTCCACGAACGAGGAAGAGAACATTTTGGCAACCTTGAGCGAAGATGGGACGTTGCTTGTGAGAAGACTAAACGAGGACGAGAGTTCGGAAACGATCAGCGACTCGACGCTGTTGAAGTTGGACGTGTCGAGCGAAGCGGACAACGTGAGCGGAACGACCACTTCGAACGACTCTTTAATCGTGCCGAGCTTTCGCTGGTTTCCTAGAAAATCATCCAACGACAGCAAAGCGGAATTTTTGATCGCGTATGGGAACGCAATCTTCAAATCTTCCGTAGATTTAAATGAAGATGCCGGCGGCCAATCGCCGATTCCGTTTGAAGAGAACGTAGACTTGCACGGCCCGATCACTTCGATTGACGTTACAAACCAGCGACGAATCGTCGCGACGACTGAAAGGGACGTCTCAGGGTGGTATGGTATAGTAGTGTTTGAGTTAGAACCGCAAGGTTTAGGATTCACGAAGACGACTTTGTTAAAAAGGGAGTCAATGGGAAACTGCGCGGCGCGATGGATGAATGAGAACACGTTGGCCGTAGCCACCACTGTAAACGCGAGTTCGGGCTGTGCTTACATCGAATGCTTGCATTACGACAAAAAAACAGAAACTCTAAAAACGACTCAATCGATTAAAATTGGATGTTCTTCCGAGTGGTTCTGGAACTCTTTTCAATTCGCCAGGGTCGGGTATAAAGATAAGCAGTGCTTTTTGTTTGCGGATTCCAAGAGAAACGTCGTATACGCTCTTTCTGTGAATGAACACGAGAGTAAATTTAATTACATTTCTCAATTTAGCGTGTCGCAACCGATTTTATCGCTTGTAGCTCTCGATGTCTCGGATGAAGACGATGATGTACAAAGCGCGCAGTTTGGTCTGTTTTGTATGCAAACCGGCGCGATTCAGCAATTGCGTTTACCGATGTTAGATTGCGTGCGATTGTTACCGAAGGGTAAAAGCCCTTCTTCGACTATTGCGGAACAAGTACAACAGGAACTCCCTTCCATTATCACCGATGCTCCTCCTCAGCGCGCTGCCTCGCCGGTTGTTTCGGGACTCTTGACCCCGGATATGTTTAAGAAATCTATGTCGCAATCGGCAAGCGCAGAGGAACTCGCACCGAGCTCTCCATCGGTGAGCGATAAACCTCCGCCTCCAATTGCGCAGCAACAGGCGAGTAAACCGGCCGCGGCGCCTGTTTCAGCGCCAAGTATTTTTGCTACTACCGCTACTACAAGTGGCGACAGTGGTAGTGATAAAGAAGTTGCAAAGTTAATCAGAGAACTAAAGAATGAACTTAAACAAGATCGAGATAAGTTGCGAAAGGAACGCGAGAAAAGAGACAATGCGGAGCGCGAACGACAAAAGCAATTAATCGCGCTGATGTCGCAAGCAACCACAAAAGATTTACCAACCGCGATATCTCAAATAGTTTCGGAGCAGTTGGGTGAAAATGCCGCCGCAGTGCAAGCTGCTCTTGCGACGAACGCGGCAGCTTCGCAACGGGCCGCCGTCGCCGCCGCAAAGGAAGCGGTGCAAACGACTCTTCAATCCGAAATTCGACAAGCTATGCAACAAGTCATGATTCCAGCGTTTGAACGCTCGACGCAAAACATGTTTAACCAAATTGCAAACACTTTCGAGCGCTCTATAGGTGAACTAAACAACGAGTTGATGCAAATTAGAGATCAATCGGTGCAAGCAAACGCGATGCCTCTCGTCCAAGAGTTGCAAAGAACTGTGAACGAAATGAGAAGTTTACCGCAGTCCTTAGATTCTGCACTCAAATCTTCCGTTTCCAACGCATTCAGAGGTATGCAACAACAATCTGGTCCATCGCAAGGAATGTTTCAGCAGCAAATGCCGCCACAAGCTGGTGGAGGAGGAGGAGTGCGTTCACTCGCCGACTTGGAGCAAAGGAAACCGCCGCCGCAAGCGCCACAGGATCCTACTTTAGAGATCAAGAGATTGTTGAATACCGGCAATCTCGACGCTGCATTTTCATCGGCGTTAGGTACTTCCAATCTCGAAATTGTCTCGTGGTTGTGTTCTCAAGTAGCTCCAGAGCGCGTGTTTGGACAGCATCCGTGTCCGTTGTCGCCGTTCGTGCTACTTTCGCTGGCGCAACAGCTCTCTTCGGATTTGACGACGAAAGACGCGGAGAGAAAGCTCGATTGGATTCGCGACACGTGCTTGGCTATCGATCCTCAAGACCCCGCGTTGAAGTTGCACGTGCGACCGGTATTGACTGCCGTTTACGAGTCTTTGCGAAAATTAGGATCGAGTTCTCAGAACATTTCGCCCAGCGTAAAAGCCGCCGCGCGTTTGGTCGTGCACGTGGTTAACAGTCTCTTGAGCGCGTGTCCTTAAGAAGCATCTTCTGTCATAAAAAACTTTTAACTACTGGTACAACTACATCTAATCTGCTCTAAAGTCATCTACAACTACATCTAAATGATTTCTCTAAGAATATCTCTTTTTCTATTTCTATACGCCCTCAACAGTTCGATATCGCCTTCATCCATCTGTGTTTCCTCAAGTAAGTGTTTAAAGATCCTTTCAATGTTCGCGTCGTCGTCCGACGCAAATCTTTGCGAAAGAATTTCCTCCGCTCTTACTCTCACAGCGGCTATTGCCATATCGTTATCTCCAGATATCTCGTTGAGTACGAGTAACGTGGTGTTATCGACTTTCGCGTTTGGACTCAGGATAAATCGACGCCGTTCATCGTTATCATCGTCGATAAAATCTCCTTCGTCTTTCTTCTTGAGTAAACCGAGCGCTCGTTTGCATTTGTATTTCATCGCGTCCCATTTTGTATCGTTTTCATCCGCGCCGCAGAGATTTTGGTACCAGTTCAAGCACTCGTCGACATTTTCCCACATCATGACTGAATTGCACGGGTTCATGGACGGTAAGAATCCATAAAATAACAGAAAGTGCTGATCGTTTCTCTCGCCGTAGGAAAGAATCAACTCCTCGTCTTTCCCGACGTTTCTTTTCGCCTCGACGATAAACGCGCTCAAATCTTCCTTCACTCTCCAAGTCACGTTCACTTCCTCCTCCACGGACGAGTGGTTTAATAAATCGACGATTGGAATCATCACTCTCCGCGGCGCTCTCCTACCTCTCGCGTCTTCAATTCGAAACGTCCTCGAAAATACTTGACTCAACGCCCAGCCGTACTTTTCTTCTTCCTCTTCTTCTTCGCCGTGGCGGCGGCTTCGCGAAGACACTTGTTTTTCATACTTCATCAACTCCTCCTTCGCGTCGTGATCGCCCGTGGCCTCGAAAAACTTGCAAACGAGTTCGTATCGCGTGTTATTGTCGTAAAAGCAACACTTATTCGCGATGCCGATCATCTCCTTCGGCAGCGCGTTCGCGTACGCTATCTTTAGTTCTTTCTTTTCATCATCACTCAAAGTACTTCTCCTCCTTTTCACTAATATCTGTTTGGCTAAACTGGCGGCCCAATCGTCGTCTTCGTTCTCGTAATTGTCGATGAACACTCTCTCGTCTTCTTTCTTCAACGAAACGTGGAAGAGCTCCTCCTTCGCTTTAATCTCTCTCGACGCGAACAAGCCTCGAACGCGAGTCGTTTTATCGTACCCGATGGAAGCGCGAGCGTTGGAATGTTTCGTAACGAACTCGTCAAAATCTTTCTCGTCGTCTGCTTTTCCCTTCTTTAAGAGAGCACAATAAGCAATGCGAGGAGGACACCGACAACGGCGGCGGCGAGATGAATACCAAGAAGAAGAAGTTAAAGAAGAGGAATGCGCGCGAGTGACCGCCTTTAGCCACGCCATGATGATTCTTAATGAGGAAGATGATGCAAAAAAATGTACAGTCGAAGTAAGCAAAAAATATCAAAAATTAAAAGACGCGAGTGTTGACTTGCGCTCGATAGATGGAAACCTCGCCGTCGTCGCTGTTCGTCAAAGTCATCTTCTCGTTGGCGTTGGCAAAAACGACCGATCCTTTCTCAATCCTGACGTCGTCGTTGAGTGTACCTTTCCCGTTTTTCACGAGCAAAATCGAAGGTCCTTGGCTTACCGTCAATTCCGCGGTTTCGTTTTTCGAGCACGAGATGACTTCTAACTCGAACTCGTCAAACGGAGGCGAATATCGTTTCGTGTTTTTATCGATGACATCTCCCGTGAGAACCTCTGGTTTCCCCAACTTGTACGTCAACATGTCGCATAAGATTTCCGTATCTCTCGCTTTCGGCGTCAACCCGGCTCGCACGACGTTATCGCTCGTCGCCATGACTTCCACGCATTCGCCGTCCAAGTACGCGTGCGGTTCGTTCGCCGCCATGTATACCGCCTCTCCTGGTTGCAACTTGATGTAATTCAACAAGTACGCGCACATGACGCCGACGTCGTCTGGATATTGTCCGTTCAATCTCAACGCCAACCGATCTCTCTCGTCGTCGTCGTTTCCTCCTTTTCCTTCTTCCTCCTTTAATCGTTTCACCAGCGCTCGCACGTGCTTCGCCACCTCTTCTTTTTCCGCCAACATCACTTTCGTGAACAAATATTTCATCTGCGCTTTCTTATCTTCTTTCATGGCATCCATCTCTTCCAAACGAATCCCGGTCAGAAGTTTCAACTCCGGGCACTTCTCCAACGCTTCTTTCGGTTCGCTAATAAAACCGCTCATGGCTTCAAATTCAGTCACCGCTAACGCCATCTCCGGTTTATGATTCGCGTCTTTATACATGTGCGGTTTCTCTTCGTGTAACTTCTCCGCTAACTGTTTATCCGGATGCGCTTGGATCGAAAGCGCTTTCGCCACGGATAAAACTTTCAGCAAAAACGGTAAATCGTTCCCAAACCTTTTTAAACATTTCTCCCCGAGCGTTTCCTTCGCGTTCGCTTCCACGTGTTGCTTTAAAGAAGAAGAAGAATCAGAAGAATCAGTTTCTTTAATCACGTTCAGTCCGCTCAGATGCGTCCCCATCCATAACTCCGCGTGTGGTTTCTCTTCATCAATTTTTTCCTCTCTGTTTAAAGAACCGAGTTCAGCCACCGCGCTCGGGGTTTGTCCGGAAACGCCCCAATCGTAATGCTGAATAGCGCATTTCAGTTGTACCAGTGCGCCGCGTTTCATTATAATATAATATATACTACACGACGACGACGGGGAATAAAAATGAATAAAAATTGGAGAAGAGTTTTTTTGAGTCAACGAGAAAGAACGAATAAAACGGAAAACGGCCCCCAAAAGAAAAGACACATTTACATGTGAAGAAGAAAAAGAGAAAAAGAAAGTTGACACGACAACGAATGGGTGGGAAAAAGATAATATCCGGCGCGCAGAAGAGAAAGAAGAAGAGGGAGAAAGAAAAGCTCGCCGCGGAAATGGAGCGGTTGAAGCTCGGACCGACGGAGTTATGGACCGGGTTGGTGTTGCATCACAAGGATGTGTTTGTATCGCATGTGCTTCCGAAATTGAAGACGACAGATCGGTTTTTCTTTAAGAAGGTGAATGGAGAGAGTTGGGGTGTGCTTGAGTACGCCGGGTTGAACGTATCGGAAATCGGTTGCACTGTTTATGAATGTTTATCGATTTCAACGTTGGAATTGGTGTGGAATAACATACCCTGGGGAGAGAAAAGTCAAAGTGGAAGAGTGATGGATCAAGCCTGGTTTTGTTTGCAAGTAGCTACAACGAACAAACTCGAGTTGCTCAAGTGGGCGAGAGAAGTGAAACATTGCGAGTGGGATGAAAAGACGATTCTTCAGGCAGCATTTAAAGGTAATCTCGAGATGTTGAAGTACTGCTTCTCTAACGAGTGCCCGTGTGATGAAGAAAAGTCGTGTATACTAGCTGCTAAAGGAGGACACCTCGACTGTCTTCGACTTCTTTTCGACAAAGTGAAACCTTCGCGAGATACGGAAAAAGAAGTGGCAATAAAAGCGGCAGGAAAGGGTCACACAGACATCGTGAAATATCTTGTTGAAGAAAGAAAGATATCTGAGGAGGTAAAGAGAGAGTGCGTGTACACCGCTGCAAAGATTGACGGCCACCTCAATTGCCTTCAATACTTAGTCGAAGAGGCGAAAGTGCCTCTTGACAACTGGCGATACATCGCTAACGCTCGTTACCACGAACAACCCGACTGCGAAAACTACTTGCTCGAAAAAGGGTGCACAGAACCAACGGACGAAGAATACGATTTGTTTGTCGACGAAGAAAAACTACGCTTCACAACTTGGATGGCGAGGATGGCGGGATTTCCGGGATTCTGATAGCGACGAAGAGAGAGAGAGAGAGACTGAG
>Ga0209305_1000555_pt1 | contig 26783 bp, 19 predicted proteins | sample COGITO_mtgs_1103_FD_184792 | JGI IMG/M metagenome (GOLD analysis project Ga0209305, IMG submission 184792) | Pelagic marine microbial communities from North Sea - COGITO_mtgs_110321 (SPAdes) (version 2) | ecosystem: Environmental > Aquatic > Marine > Epipelagic ...
GATAAAGACGCGCGTGTTTCGTTCTCGACGAACCCATCGATCTTGAACGAAGGAACGTTCGTTTCTTCGGCGCGGCTGCTTTTCGTTCTCGACGCTTCCACCGCCACCTCCGTTCTCCCCGCGACTGGAACAACGTAAAGAGTCGAAAGCATGAATGTCAAAGATAGAGCCATCGCGAGAAGAACAGCGCGACCAGCCGTAATCTTCTTCATCTTTATCTTCATTGTCCAAGATCCAACCCCCGCGAAACGGCACGAGGAGTTCCTCGTCGATGATCGAAGAAAGAAGCAAGCGTTAGCAAGAAGAAAGCAAAGATGTGAATCAACTTTTTCCTTCGCCACCGAAGCGGTTTCTTCTTCTTCTTCTTCTTCTTCTTCTCCTCCCTTTTCTTCTCAAAGATAACCTGTGCTATAACGTTGGATGAGAGAGAAATCAATAGAGTCAGTTTTTCGTTTCATTTTTTTCTCCCGTAACTCAATAAAACTATCTTCCCTCGGTGTTTTTAAAAATGTCGAAGAAGAGAAAATGTAACACCCAAAAAACTGTCGAAAGAAAGACCGGAGAGAACGATGACGGAGGACAACAACCCATCCCACGAAAACAAAGGCGAGAGAAGCAAAGATGACACAGAAAACATCAAAGAGCGAGAGAGAACAAACGCGAGAAAGATAACGACAGGAGAGAGTTTCCTCGTCGTCGTCGCGCCGTTTTGTTTTTCATCTCTCTCATTTTCTCTCGCAATCGATGATGAGAAAAACAATTTTCTCTTCAAATCCAATCGATCGCGAATGGAAGAGATGCCCTCACCTTCTTCGTCTTCTTCTTCAGAAAAGTTAAAAACTGTGTTGGTGTGTGTAAGCGATGCGTATTTTATGCGCACGTGCGTCGCGCGTGCTCTTCTGTGTTGTTGTTGTTAGAAGTGGAAACGTATCTCAAGTCGCAAGAATAAAAAAGTGAATTGTAGCGTAAGTTGAAGGAAAAACAAAAAATTTGCAAGGGAAAAAGGAGGAAAAAGCAAGCGAGAAAAAACAATGTCTAAGCGAATTCAAGCCAAGAAGAGTTCTCTGATGATGGCGATGACGTAAACGACACATACACTAAATAAAAAGCAGAAAGAAACAGAGCTTTTTACCGATCAGGGAGAGAACGTCTGTCGATCGAACGTACCTTTATCAGCAACCAACGGTAACAAAACGACGCAAAAAGAAGACGAACAAAATGGCCAACCTATTAAAAAAAAGTTTTGGTTTGGGTGTTGGGATTTTTAGCTTTTGTGTACGCGCGCACGTTTTTAAAGGGGATATAGGATTCGTTGTTCTTGAATATTACAAACACATACACACACACACACACACACACACGTAACTGATGAGGATGACAACTTAAATATGTGATTTTTTCATCGTAATTTTTAGTTGTTGTCGGTATCGGAAGGCGAAGACGGCGCTTGGGTTTGCCCTTTCGGTTCGCTTTCGGTTGCTTTCGTCACCGCGTGGAACTCTTCGTACACGCTCGCTTCGGAGGTGCTGATGATTTCCGCGTTCGCGATAATTTGTTTCAGTCCTTCTTCTTTAGCGAGAGAACCGTCGAGCATCGCGGCTTTGGCGGCGGAGATGTCGTCGCACACCTTGGTGATTTCAGCCTGCTTGTTAGAGATGTGCTCGCGCATATACATGGATTTTCCTGTGAATTTCCTGTGAAAATCGTGTGACCTTGAAACTCTACGCATTACCCTTATTAACTTGAATTCACGTGTTCGTGCCTCGCTATGGTCGCTTCCCGGGAGAGGCTCTGGATCTTGTCTTTCTTCTTAACCACCTCTTTGTTCATGATGTTTTTGGGGAGATGATTTGTATCATCATTTTTCTCCTTCTGAAAATAGTTCCGACGTCACTCGTAACTTCGCTTACCAAAAAGAAAGGTGCCTTCGCCCATCACGCTTTCTCAACAAGCCACTTTATGAAGAAGTAGAGGCCCACGCCTCCACCGGCGCAGGTAGAAACTATCGCTCCAACGCGAGTCCATTTTTTTTTCACGTCGTCGCCTCCATCGGTACACACCAGGGGAGTTTGAGACATAGTGCGTGTGGTGCGCGGGGTAAGTGTACGGGATTGTTGTTTTCCCAAAAATATCAACTCCCCCCAACTTCCGTAAACCCCAACCCCAGGTTTAACGAATCGAACAGATTATCAAAATACGCGTGATTCAACTAAAGATCACGAGTTTAATAAGATTCACGCAAGGACACGAAGTGTCTGTTGCGGACTTTTATTTGGCGTTAGTTGGGGAAAAAAGAGTCGTTGATATTTACTTTTGTTTAGTTTCTTTTTCAGTTTCTGGGGTCACAGGAAAATCACAGGATTTTCACAGGAAATCGTTTAGATATCTATATATCATTTTGCACGCGCGCAAACACGCGGAATAATAAAAAGCGACGACTTTGAGACGTGAACGAGCGGAGGAGGAGGAGGAGCGCTGAAACTACTACTTCTGTGATTTTATCGTTACAATGCTTTTGACTCCCGCTGCTCCTCGTTGTCGTCATCACATCAGTGCGAATGGAGGACAACCACAATTATTAAAGTCGGAATTAACGGCCCGACGTCATTCGTCTTTTTCTTCTTCTTCGTCTTCTTCCTTGAGTAGTAACAACAACGCAAAGGTAAAGAACAGGACTTTTAAGAAGAAACAACAAAAACGAAGAAGATTTTCTATAAAAGCGTTGGTGTCCGTGGACGTCGGCCCGGCGGCGGTTTTAGGCACTTCGTTAATGCTCTCCTCGATCGCGTTGTACCAAATTCGAGCGACACGACCGGAAGTCTCGAGAGATAAAGACGTGTTTTTCTCCTCGGTCGGTTTACTCTGCGGGGGGATTTTGGTCTTTCAAGGGTGGCGATTAGACCCGTTAATGCTGTTTGGACAACTCATGACGGCTGGAACTGCGATTGCGTTCGCCTCGGAAACGATTGGTCTGAGACAGAACTTGTTAGAGGTGGAAGAGGAGAGAGGGTACGACGGTATCGGCGACGACGAGGAGGACGACGACGACTACGATTTGAGAAGAAGGAGAAGAGGCAGACGTGGTGGCGGAAGTGGAACAGGGCGAAAAAGGAATAATAATACTAATCGAGGATACGCGTTACCGTCGCAAACGCAAAGCGGATTTCGGAGCTTCGACGACTCGTTCGACGATTTGTACGAGGACGACCGGGACGACGGGATGATGGAACAACAACGAAGAGGATTTACTACGAGTAGCGGTATCGGAGGGCGATACATAGGTACTGCTGCTGCTGCTGCCGCTGGAAATTCGAGCTCGTTTTACGACGACGACGACGACCTGGAAGAAGAAGAAGAAGATGACGAAAGAGGAAGCGATTTCTCTCGCGAGTTTCAACGCTCGTCCTCGCGACGACGACGACCTAAACAAGAAGAAGAAGAACAAGAAGAAGAAAACGAAAGTAGTCCGACCAAACCTTCCCTGGACGTTTGGGGCAGCGAAGGCGACGACGTCTTTTGAGGAGGAGGAGAGAAAGAGGTGTTTAAAACACATCGTCATTATATTATTATTAATAATACACAACATATTTTGCACAGTTTTGCTTTGAGACATTTTTTGTTTGTGCATGGGGTGCCTTTTGATCTTTTCTTTCATCTCTCAAAAATCTCATAAACTCCTTCGCTTTTTGCCTCAAGTTTATCCTCAAATTTTCACTCAACCATCATCAGAGAGAATGAGCGGTCGGTCCACGCCCACAATCCCGAACCTTCGGGTATTAGTCGTGGACGACGACGTGTTGTGTTTGAAAATAGTCACGAAGATGTTGCAGAAGTGCGGATACACGGGTACGTTTCTCGTTCGCATCGTACTCGTTTTTTACGTTTTACGACGACGCATTTTTAGAAAAGCGCTTCTGTATAAATTGAGGAAGAAAACGGCGACTCCTGTTGGTGAACTTTTCGAAACGCTTACCGAGAAGACTCGTCCTCTCGTTCGGGGAGGATTGGAAAAAGTTGCGAAGAATTAAACGCATCTGATTCTTATTTACGTTTTTGAAATCTTTTGGAGGCTTTTTTGCATTCGCGTGTGCGCGGTGGAGCGACGATGTGCGATCGCGTAACGAACACAATCGAGAAAAATCAATCAGCGCACACGCACTTTTTATCTCTTTCTGGGGAGACGAGACTTGGAAATTCAGATGATTTTCTTTTCGCGTTATACATAAACACGACGTACTGACCTTTGTTTTACCCATACTCTTTACTACGTAATAACAACAACATCATCAACGTTTTGACTTTAACAGTGACATCCACGACGTCTTCTGTGACCGCGTTAGAATACTTGCGAACGAAGAAGGAGGAATTCGATATCGTTTTATCCGACGTGCACATGCCCGATATGGATGGTTTTAAACTTTTGGAGCAAATCGCTTTGGATATTGATATCCCGGTGTTGATGATGAGTGTGAACGCGGACCAATCGGTGGTTTTAAGAGGGATCATTCACGGTGCGGTCGATTATCTGTTGAAACCGGTGAGAATACACGAGTTGAAGAATATCTGGCAGCACGTGGTGAGGAAAAATGGGCCGGATTCGTTGCAGCGGTCCGGGTCGATGTCAATGTCGCCGGCGAGGTCGGGGAGAGGGAGTCCGGAGAAGGATTCAGGAATGAACGCGACGTCGAATGGGACACACATGAATAAAAAATTAAGAACGATTGCGGCGGCGAATAATGCCGTGTCGACGGACGCGAGCGCGGCAGCGAAGGGGAATAAGAAACCGAGCACGGTGGAAGGCGTAGCACAGTTACAGCAGCAGCAACAACAACAACAACAAACGACAACGAGCGGCAACGATAATAATAACAACAACAACAATAACAGTACAGCTCCGGTGCCACTGCCGGGAGGTGCAGGACCAGGACAGCAGCAGCAGCAAAACCAGATAAACGTACAAGGACACCTTGGGGGCGGTCACCCGCCATTGCAATCAACACATCAACAACAACAACAACAACAACACGTAGACGGTTCGATTCCACCACCGGTTGGTATGATGGGAGGATATGTAGAAAATGGGATGCCTCAGGGAGCGCATCCGCAATACCATCCGCAAGGCGGTCCTCCGCCGATGGGGTACTTGGATCCAAACAACATGATGAGTGGTAATCCTACTACTGCTGGCGGCGTGGATATGAATGGTATGCCGATGCAAGGCAACGGAGCGCCTGGAGCTGGTCAATCGGGTGGAAGTTCAGGCGGAGGCTCGAAAAAACCTCGCGTAGTTTGGTCAGCGGAGCTGCACCAGCAATTCGTGAACGCCGTGAACCAGTTGGGCATCGATAAAGCAGTGCCAAAGCGTATCTTGGACTTGATGAACGTGCAAGGATTGACGAGAGAAAACGTCGCATCACACTTACAAAAGTATCGATTGTATTTGAAGCGTTTACAAGGTGGACCGAACAATCCGAGCGGTCCGGGCTTTTTGAGTAACAAAATAGCGGGCGGCGCGACTGGCGCCTCCAAACCATCCGGATCTGGGAAGAGCAAGAATAATGCGAGTAAAGTTAGCGTACCTGGTGGGAGCTACCAGTTTCATCCTGGAGTTGGAGCGCCTCCGCAGCAGTGGAATCAAGGAATGCCGCCGCAACAACATCAACAACAACAACAACAACAACAACAACAGGCCCCTCCACACATGGTTGCGGCCGGAGGACCCGGCGGAATGCCTCCGCAACAACACCCTCCACAATATTCCACGTTTCCACATCCACAAGGTGTAATAACGCCAGGCCCACCACCCCCAGGAACGGTTCGTTACGGTTACGGACCCGTACCTATCGACGCGTCTTCGTTTACGCCAATCCCGCTGGATTTTGATGACACCGGTCTCGGTCTCGGCATCGGCACGTCCAAAGGCAGCTTCGGAAGTAAGTCAACCGACGATATGTTGAGCATGTTTTTGAAAGACGGCGATCCCGAGTCGATTTTGTAAAATAGATAACACCCCGTTTACTACTTTTCCGTTGAGCTTCGACCGCGATAATTTATGATTATTAGAGGACGAAGACGAAGAGGGTAGAGAACGAACATTTGTAGCAGTATAGTATTTAGATCAAGAAGCAAACGACGAGAAGATCGAGAGAGAAGCGCCGAAGAAGAAGAAGAAGAAGACGTCTGTCTGCGCGTGCGCAAACTCCTCACTTATTATTAGCGGTTGTAACCATTAGTAACAGAAATTCTTTTTTAGTAGCACAGAACATCTTTTCTCTGCAATTTACTCCCGTCCGTCGTTCGATGAAGAGTTCTCTCTCTCAGTCTCTCTCTCTCTCTCCTTTTCACTTTGGTTTCAGAGGAGAACAAGTAAATTTTTCTTCAGTAATGCGTCCGTGCACTCGACGCACAAAAAACATAAAATCTGCCGCTACCATCTTTCTCAACCACCACCAAAGCAGTAGCAGTAACAGTAGTACTCTTTTTTGCAATTATCGTCATTACTTCGCGAAGAGTCGCGTTTTTGGCGTCGCATCTTCTTCTTCTTCTTCTTTTTCCGGATTGGATTCCCAATTGAGACAAATGCGTTTGTCTCTTTTGTATCAATCACATCGAGCACAAAAAGGCAAACTCTCTCGCAGTAGTACGGGCAGAAAAAGTACACTCGCGGCAACGTATGCCTCGTCTTCGTCGTCTGAAAACGAGAGAAGCATTCAGGTGCATCCACACGTGCTCTCGGCGTACGCGTTTGATGTGAATCCGAATTTTGAGCTGACGGTTTCAACCGTCGCAGGCAGAGCAGAGACGAAGACGAAGACGAATTTTCCATCCGAGGAAGAAGTGAAGGAAATCGCGGAGATTTGGGACACGACGAGGACGAACAGAGAGAAGATGACTCCAGCAGTATCGCCGTTTATGAGAACATCGGCGGCGTCGAATGATGTTGGAGATGCGGTAGAGTTGTTCGCGCGGACGAGAGGCGAAATCGTGAGATACGGCGACCGAGGAAGAAAGGGAGGAGGAAAACAACCACTAGGCGAAAGAAGGATTGATACGACCGGTTTAATTTCAAGAGACGATAATAGCGCTGTAGGTGAAGAAGGAAACGACGAAGATACAGAGTTGTGCGTGGAGTTGATGCGAGAAGGTTTGTACATGCATTGCAACGCGCATAAAGCCATTCGCGATTCGTACACCGTTTCGAGAGGGAAGGATAAATCGAGCATCGTGTTGACGGCGAGGAGTGCGAAAGAAGATGTAACGAAGGAACGAGGAGGAGGGAAAACAGACGAAGAAAAAGATAATTTGCTTTTAGACCAGTTTACGGTGACGATAAACGCGCATTCGTTTCCACCGAGACTCGAAGTTCGACTGGGAAAAGAACGCCGAAGCGGTTTAACGGTGCGTCAAATTCTAGACGATCCAGCGTTGCGAGAATCCTTGAAAGACGGCGACGAGGTTGTCGCTTTGGGTGGACCGAAAGTATCGGGTAAGATTGATTTGAGTAGTAATAGTTTTGGCTTTGTTGGCGAACCACGAAAAGAATTGAACGGCGAATCTCTGTTGGATTACCATCGCTCGCGATATAAAGATCGAATTCCCATGCTCGCCAACGCGAAAGACGACGACGAGGCGGTTGGTTTGAAACTACCGGGCCAGAAATCCGCGTGGGCGTATCCGGCAGAACTTTTATCGTTGAAGAGTGAGAGTTTGGGTGCATCTTCTCCTTCCTCGTTGTCGGTTGAATTGCCCGATCCGGAGACGTACCAGAAGAAAGTATCGAAAATTAGACAACTCCTCGGGGACGACGCGTTCGCGCCGTTGGCGAGAATAAACCCGAAGATGATGCGTTTGAGTAATGGCGAGACGGCGTCTGTCTACTCGTGCAGCGCATCCAGAGAAGGTGGATTATCAACCGGACCGTCGAAAGCGTTTAGCGATTTCGAGACGTCGTATTATGATTTGGCGTTTGTTTCATCCGACGGTAACGAAGAAGACGCTCGAGAGGCAATTAAACAGTTGGCGAGCGAAATCGAATCGGTGTTGAAAACAAAATGGACGCACTTTTCAGAAGAACAGGTGGCTTTTCTCGTGAACGACGTGAAATCCATGCGAGTGGTTTCAACTCCTCCTCCAAAAGAAGAAAAGAGAAAAAAAGGACGAAAACCAATCGCGTACGTCCAAAGCATCGTCGCGGCTGATGGTGATTTCAAAACAAAAAGATATAGCAGATGGGCGGCGGATAAAGAGCGAGAGCGTTTTGCTTTGTTTCTAAACGCAAACAGAGGAGGAACGAGCGTGACAAATCAGCGAGCTTTGATGGATGATGTGGACGATTATGGATTATCGGAGACGTATTTTGTTGGATGTTCGGTTGATTACACCCACCAATACGGCGAAGGATCGAGTTCTTCTTCTTCTTCTTCTTCTTCTTCTTCTCCTCCCGGATACCCTCTCATTGATTCTACCGGTGCAGTTGTTGCGAGAAATGTTCATGTTCAAGAGGATGAACGCAATCACAAACAACCGATAACCTCAGCCGTCGCGTTTGCGTTAGAGCACATGAGAACGAAGAAAACCAGGAAAACAGACGAGAACAACCCCGAGGACTTTTACGAGACCGATAAAACGAAAGAGCTCACCGTGCACGCGTTGTCATCGTACACAAACTCGAAAGCGTCGCCAACAGACGTCGAGAGCGCCTTTGCGTTAGCAGAAACCGATCAAAAAGTGAAACTGAAAATCTTGGAAATCAAAACGGGTTACAACAACTTGAAAGCGTTCAGTTGGGATCCCGACTTGAAGAAAACCGCGCAAGCGCAATACGGGTTCCACTGCGTCGACGCCGCGAGCGAGAATGAGAGCGTGTGCGTCACCACGCACCCGAAAGAAGACGGAGGAGGCGTCGTCGCCCCGCTCTTTGTTTCATCCTTGAAAACATCTTCTTCGTCGGCGTCGAGTGGAATACGAACGACCGATTTGAAACACATCGTAGCCTTGAGCACGTGCAACCAGTTCGGCATCGGAGAAACGAGGTTACCGGTGACGTTGAGCGCAGACGTGAATAGCGATATCATCGTTTTAGTGTAGTAGAACGTTTTAGAGCACAAGTACTACATAAATGTTCTCTCTTTCGCCTCTCTTTCTCGCGTGTGGTTTCTTCTCCTCCTAAGAAGAGACAACTTTTTTATTTCAACTCGTATCTTGAGCAAATCTCGATACAAAATCCACTTTTGTTGAGGGAAGAAGAAGAAGAAGAAACATGTCGTCGTCCTTCCCCCAGCGGGGGAAAGGGAAACCCCCTTTTTCACCCCCTCCTCCTCCTCCGAAAATAACGCACTCGACCACCACGAACTCCATGTCCATGTCCGTGGGCCAAGGCGAGGAAGAAGACGAGTTGGTCTCTAAAAAATCCGCCCCTTCAACCATCGCTTTTGGGAATAAAAATCTCACTTATTCAAGCGGGGTGCACCGGTCGCCGTCGACGGAGAAGTTATCGATGAATAATCACAACAACAAACGCCCGCGAGCGTCCATGGACGGTTTTCCGATGGAGGACGATTGTCACCCGAGAACTTTAAACTCGAAGCGGTTTCTCTCGGACGCCATGGCGAACGAATTAGGATGGAAATGGAGCTTAGAAGAAACCAATGGAAACAACAACACCCAACAGACGGAAACGACGACGACGACGACGAGTCTTTCGATGGACGGGAACCAATCGAGACGACAATCGATGGATTTAGATACGACAAGTCACAGCAGGGAAAATAATAACACGATCATCATTAGCCCATCTTCGATGCACGGCAACAACAATAACGCTACCGCGAACGCGTTGAGAAGGACCGTGAGCGCATCGGACGTGAGCGGGGAAGACTCGTTGCTCAACAACGGTGGAGGGAGCATGGACTTGCTTCGAAGACGCGCGATGAAGTACGCTCAGGAGCAAAAGAATTTAAAAGAATTTCATTTTCCTAAGGCATTGGAAGTCGTAGTCGCAGATCAAGAAGTAGACGAAGAGAAAGAGAAAAGCAATAGTAATAATAGTAATCCTACCACGCCGAGGAACGACGACAACGTGTTAGAAGAAGTCGCTCCGGCGAGTTTCTATCCAGCCAGTCCGTCGGACCAATCGCCGTTGATGACAAATTTGAGAAAAGCGGCGTTGTTGAGATCGCTCTCGAGAGGTAAGCAACAACAACAACAACAGCAGCAGCGGCGGCACGGTGGTAGCAAGTAGTTTTTATAGTGTACGTAGTAGTAAAAAAATTAGAACACGAACGAAAAGCGACGCTCATCCATCCAAAATGCACCTCTCGCGGTGCCAGGCACCGCTTTTGGCAAAAAAAGTATTCCATACCAGAATCGAACTGGTGACCTTCCGCGTATTGCTTGACGTTTTGTTAAGCGGACGTTATAACCAACTAAACCAACGGAACCGTTGTTAATACTCATGGTAGGGTTCACAAAAATATTTAATAAGACAAGCATAAAAATTAATTTAGGGTTTTGTTTTTGTCTTTCGTTTTGTGAAAACGCTTCGATTTTGTGGAAACGAGAAAAAAACTTTTCATCTTCACTTCTTCTCTCTCCAAAGGTAGCGCACACACGCGCGCGAGCGCACACACACACACACGCATTCGTTTTCATTATCGTTGTTTGTTTGCTCATTGACGACGCGATGGCAGCGACTTTTGTGTCGCCTCCTCCTTTCGCTCCGTCAAACACCAACCGAAAAACATCCAACGCATCATCGCGTCATCATCGATCTGCTAAAAACGTAAACGAAGAAGAAGTCAAAAACGCATCATCCTTTCTGATGAAGCTGGCTGGATTATATAAAAGAGATGACGAAAACGATAAAGATGATGATGTTCACGATGATGATGATGATACCAAAAAGAAGAAGAAGAAGAAGAACATCAATTCTTTTTCCTCGGAGGAGGAGGAGGAGGACACGGAGGTAAACGAAAACGCTTATTCTTCCTCTTCCGAAGATCAAGAGGAAGAAAAAAAAAAGAATACAAAAACATTTTCACGAGTTGTTGTCAATCCGCCGATGCCGCCGGGTAAACCGCCGTGTTTATCATCATCAACATCATCATCATCGAAAGATTTGATGGCGAAACTGTTTGAAAAGGAAGAAGACCAAAGGTCAAAAATGTCTTCTCCTCCTTCTTCTTCTTTATCGTACGTTTCGGTCGTGGAGAAAGAGCAGAAGGAGATGGAGAAACTCTTGATGCAAAAAGAACTCGACGAGTTGAAAGAAAGGTGCGCGAGGTTGGAAAGCGCGTTAGAGAATGTGCTCAATAATAATAACAACAATAACAATAAAACTTCAAAAAGAACGCCTCCGGCTACGCCGCCGCCATCTCATTTACATCCGGGTCTCTCTGGTACGAAAACCATCCGCTCGACGGGGTCGACAAAGAAAAAGGCGTCTTCATCATTTTCTCCAAAAAATGAAAAGGATGATATCAAGAAGCGCGTTCAACCGACCAAGAAGTTAACCGCCCTGTCGTCGCCGGAAATTCTTCAGACCAGACAGAGCTTGAACATGCTCGCGTTCGAGTGCGAAGTGTAGAATCATCGTCGCACTCTTCTTGTAATACTATTACCAAAACTATTTTCTTCTCTACTAATACACATCAATTAAAATTATTATTATTATTGTTAATCAAACACCGGCTCCGAGTCGAATCCGTTCTCTTTCAGCGCTTGCACAAACTCTGGTATCTTCCCCATCGCTTCAACCGCCGACGCGCACCCTTTTACGCTCACCGTGACGAACTTTGTCTCCAAATCGATCGAAATCTCTCCTTTCACAGAGGAGGAGGAGGCGAAAGAATCGCTACTTTCCAACGCGTTCGTGACGGATTCCGCGCATCCTTCGCACATCATATCCGGTACTTTCAGGATAACTTTTATTGTTTCTTCATCATCATCGCCATTTCCCGTCGTTCCCGCCGCTGATGTTACTTTTACTCGTACCCGTTGTCTCCTAAAACCGTCGTTGATTCTCTTGGTGTTGCTCTTCTTCTCATTACTATTATTAAAATTATTATTATTATGTCGTCGCCCGTGACGTCGTCCAACTCGTTCAACGGAAACGTTCGCTCTGAACCCTTTCTGAACGCAGCAGGTTTTGAAAGAAGCGCTCATGTTTTGCTTGCGTATTTGTTATGTATTCGTGCGCGTAAAAAGTGATGAATTTTGGAGAGAAAAGTTCCCCAAAATTCTCCATTCTCTCTCTCTCTCTTTCGTACGCGCGCATGAACGCGAGAGATAAAGTCGTCCACTCGAAAACGTGATATGTCTCCTTCCACCTCTCCTCCTTTTTTCACTCCGAAAAATAAACGACGATTGAAACTGTTACTCGTCGTAAAACTTCTGATTGTGATTCTTTATTTCGTTCTCCGTTCCGTCTACTCCGACGGCGACCACGAGAAAGAAATCGAAAAGATGGAACAGATGCTGAGGGAAAACACGAACGAAGAAAACGAATGGAAGGAAGATTTGAAAGAAGTGATGGAGCACATGGAAGAAGAAGGAGGAGAAGAAGACGAAAGTAAAGCATCATCATCATCCGCGACGACGACGTATGCGAGAGGGAGAAACGAAGATGAAAAACCGGTTGAAATGAATAAGTGCTTTCCGGTGTTGCAACACAACCGAGACGCGAGCTGGGGACGGTACGCAGATTTCGACTTTGACAGGAGCAACAACGATGAAGAGGACGACCAAAAAGAAAAAGAAAATAAAGAGGTGCAGTTGTTTCGAAAGGTTTTGGAGAAAGTGAGCGGGAAAGAACCGGAGGAGTGCGTGGACACGTCCGCGTATCAACGAGAAAACACGGGTTTTCTGAAAGGGTCGTGCGCGTTGGTTTTTCCAACCGGGCACTTATCCGTCGGTGGCGCTGGGATGCAAATAGAAGCGCACGATTGGGTTATTCGATTGAATGGGCACAACGCGCCGAAAAAGTTTAGTCGAGACGCGAAAGATATGGGATCGAGAACGGACGTGAGAGCCATCACCGCGGCTTTGGTGAACATCGGGTTAGATCATTCGATTTCGTACGCGAAGAATCAGGAAAACTGGTTGATGTTTTCCACGTGTTCGCACAGAAGTCCTCAGCCGTGGTGCGTGAAGTTGAACCAAAAGTTGAAACATAAACCGGTGAAATCGTTGAGATTTATTAAAGGCGAATCGCACCGCGGCGTCGTGTGTTTAAAGAAACTCACAAAAGAAACGCACGGAGCGAAACACAAGTACGATAAAACGCCGACGACGGGCTTTTCTACTCTGTTGTATTTAACTCGACAGTGCGATTGCGTGACTGTGTTTGGTTTATGCAACACGACCAATTGCGGTCACGCGTTGGCATGGTCCGGTCATTCCGACCGAAGCGGGTGGAAAGATCCGGTGCATAACTTCAACATCGAACACATCGCCGCCGCCGTCATCGCCAAAAAACTTCCGAATAAAGTCCAGCTCTGGGTCTCGCATAAAGGCATGCGAAAAGAACCGCACAAGGCGTTTTCTGCGATCGCTGAGAAAGTCAAAGGTGTGTTTAGTGGCGTCCGAGAGGATGACTTTAGTTGATGTAGTCGTAGAAATTAGTGAAAGTAGTTTTTAGTTAAAAAAGGTCGAGTTTTATGCAAAAAATACGAGCGTGTCGATGCAACGAGATACAAAAAATACTTTACTTTTGTGCGCGTTTGCTGCATTCTCGGATCATCATTGAAACCAAATCATGCTGCAAACGCGTTGTTGTTTAAGAAGAAAGAACGATTTTGCCTCGTCCTCACTCCTCGTTGCACTCTTAGCAATCGCGGCTTGTGCATCCTCGTTCGTCACCCCGGCTCTTGCGGGAGGTTTGGGAAGAGAAAGAAGGTGCCCGCCAGTTCCAACGGTTTCAGACGTAAGCATCGAAGCGTACGCCTCGAAACCTTGGTACGTCCAAGCGCAACTTCCAAACAGGTATCAACCCGTTGAAAACCTTTTCTGCGTGAGAGCGGTGTATACCGTGACGTCTCCGACGACGTTGGACGTGTTTAATTTTGCTCGAAAAGGTTCGGTGGAAGGTGAGCCTTCCAACGAAGATATGGTCTTGAACGCGTTCATACCCGACGTCGACGTCAAAAGTAAACTGAAGGTCGGTCCGAAATTCGTGCCGAGAGCACTATACGGCGATTATTGGATCGTCGCGTACGAAGAAGAAGAGGGGTGGGCCATTATTTCTGGAGGTCAACCTACGATTTTTGTTTCCGACGGTTTGTGCACCACGGAAAGCGCCAATAACGTGCGTAACCAAGGCGGCTTATGGTTGTTTACGAGAGAGAAGGAGGTTTCCGAGGAACTCGTCGAAACGATGAAGAAAAAAGCGAACGCGTTGGGCATCGATACGAGCATGTTGGTCACAGTTCAGCAAACAGGATGCGAGTATCCGTAAGCATCTATCCATAAAGCAGATTTGGAGCTATTCAACGTTTTGTACTTACAAAGAACTACCAGTACTACATACAAACATACAAACACTATCTAAAAATCTAACTACCGTACTGTACATATAATATAATTTCTACCACGCTTCGACGAAATACCTCTTCTTGGCTTCTAATTCGGCGATGTATCGAGTCGCGCTTTCTTTGTCCATGCCGCCTTCTTTCGCGCAAACATCTCGAATCGCCTCGCGGACTCGCGCGGGCATATCCTCGGACGACCCGGCGACAAAAATCTTCGCCTCGCAGCGAGAGATTAAATCCCACACTTCCTTCGAAGAGTCGCCTCGAATTTTATCCTGGACGTATACTTTATTCTCCTGCTCTCGGCTGAAAGCAGTGACGACTTTGATGTTGCCTTGAGACCACTTTTCGACGTTTTCCCAATCAGTCTCGTACAAGTTATCCTCCGCTTTTCTTCGACACCCAAAGAACATGAGAATTTTATCGTCAAAGTTGCGACGCGAACATCGTTCCAGTATGAATGAACGAAACGGTGCGGCACCAGTACCTGGTCCAATCAAGATCATAGACCCTGTATGTGAATACGGCAAACCACCGCTCTTGACAACCCTCGCGTAGACAACATCGCTGGTCCTTAATTTCTCCGCCATCCAAGTCGAACACAAACCGGAACGGAGACGTTTTAGAGGCGTTGTCCATTTTGCGACTGCGACGGTTATCGATATTAAATCAACGTGCGTTCCATCGCTATTTTTGTGTTGACTCGGCGAAGATGAGATTGAAAACTGTCTCGGTTTCAATTTTGGCGCCACGTGAAGTAACCACTCCAACGGAAGTTTTACCGAGGTGAACTCCTCGAAAAACTCTTTCACCGACCGTCTCTCGCGTTGGCAGTATTGATAGCAATCCGCGCGTCCTTCCGGGGAGGCAAAATGCTGCAACTTTTCTTTTTCGAGCGGATCTTTGGCAAAATATGCGCACACTTCGAAGAAGTACGATCGAGGCGATGCCGAGAAACAATCGAGAAAGTACGCGACGAGATATTTCGCGCGACAGATGTAACGACTGTTTTTGGATGAAGACCCCGACGATGATACCGACACGACCAAGTTCTCAGCATCCAAGATTGCTCGGTATCCATTATCACCGTCTTTGACGACGATTGAATTCGTGAGCAAATCCAAAACCTCTCGTCCAATAGCAGAGCGCGAACACGGCAAAACTTCCAACACCTCTCCCGGGCTGAAATCGTGCACGTCCGTGTACCTGTTATCCAATTCGATGTGATGTACCTGTCTGACCGCGCTCTCTGAAGTACAACACTCGTTCTTCATCACTTTCAATGCGCGCCAATACGTACCGTTGTTATCGTCGGAGACCTCTTCCGTCGCCATCGAATCCACCGCGCGCATCACCCCTCTTCGCGTTTCCACCGGCGCGTCGTCGTCGTCGTTTACTCCATCCACACTACCAACACCATCACCATCACCATCGCGAACGACGACGCTCACTTCTACTGGACACACGTCCAACTTATCCTTAAACCCAATAATCTTCTCTCGATAAAACTCACTTCCAAAAATCTTCACGTACAACGTTTCCAACCACTGGTCCAAACCGCCGTCGTACCCGCTAAAATGTTGATCGTCCCCTAACCCTAACTCAATCACGCTTTCGCCTCCTAATTGTTCCAACCGTCGAAATAACTTCTTCGCCACGAAGTTATACTTCTCGTACGAGGAATCTCCCAGACCAAACACCGCGAATTTAAGATTTAACAGAGAGGTTGAGAGAGGTAAATTTTTCTTCAGCAAAAATTTCCAGAATTTTTCGAACGATTTCGGTGGATCGCCCTGACCCATCGTCGAACAGACGAATAAGAGAATGTTTTTGTCTTCTTTCGGTAACTGTCTCGCATCGTACGCATCGATCGATGTGAGCGATATTTTATTTATACTTTGTCTGGAACACTCTCTCGCCACGCGTTCCGCGACGTCCCGGGCGTTTCCAGTTTCTGTCGCGTAGAGTATTTTCATGTTTACTAACATAATGAGGAGGAGGAAATTGGGGATTTCCCCGGTAGGTGATTTTGTGCAAAAGGAATGTGATGAATAATACCAAGAGCGAGCACGACGAGAGACTTTTGCGATTCTTTATTTCACTCTCTCTCTCAAACAATAACACACAAACACTCTCTCTTTCTATATCCAGGAAGAGTTATGATGACTAATGGTTCTAATGGTGTTAATAGCGCGTTTGTTTATGAATGAAGAATGGAAGAAGAAGAAAAATTCTCTTCTTTTCCGCCTCACTTTCAAAGGACGACGGAAACACCTAATAAGAAGAAGAAGAAGAAGAAGAAGATGAACGAACAAGTGTTCGTGACGACAAGCGATGCTAAAACGATTAAAGCTATTTCCGTGGATTTAGAAACGTTTGCGGTGAGCGATGTGTTGTCCTCTTTAATGGGTGATAGTGATGATGGTCGAAACCTGGAGGGAATCAATTTGCGCTCAACGCGTACCGGGCAAATGTTTCCAATTTCATTTTCCAACAAGAACAACAACCATCATCTTCAATCGTCGTCGTCTTTACCATCGTTGCGCCAATTAGGCGTTCAGAACAACGACCACTTTATCCTTCACGTCTCTTTACTCGGCGGTGGCGGCGATGGCGGCGCGACCGGAGCGGAATCCAGATCTGCCTATCTCGAGATGTACAACGACAATCCGTTTGCGAAAAAGAAGGAAACTTTGGGCGGGTTTGTGAGCTTTTCGAGTCAATCGACGGTGAGAGATTTCGATAAGAAAGAAGACGAGCTGTCGAGATATTTCAACTGTTCGCTGACGGAGGAGATGTTAGATTCGACGATCGAGGATGGAATAGTCGTCGATTTGATTGGAAACTTGTACAATAAAGAGGCGGTGTTGAAGTGTTTGCAACGCAAAGCGGTGGAGAAGACGCCGTTGCCGATGAGGATTGAACACGTGACCGGGTTGAAAGCACTGGTGACGTGTAAGTTTCACAAAAAAGAAGAAGAAGCGAAGGAAAAGATGAATAAGAAGAATAAAGACGATGTTCACAAAAAGAATAACAGTTTTCGACCGACGATTGAGAAAGGAGTGTTTTCTTGTCCTCTGACCGGGTTGGATTTCAACGGCAAGACGAAGTTCGTCGTGTTGCGACCGAGCGGCGTCGTCGTCTCTGAAAAAGCCATTCGAGAGGCGAAAGAGAGTTGCGAAGAGATGAACGACGGAGTGAGCTTGAAAGACGCTCCACCATTTATTCCTATTAATCCAACTGGAGATGTTTTGGAGGCTATGAAAGAACAGTTGGAGAAGGAAAACTTGATGAAGAAGGAAAAGAAGGAGAAGAAGAACGCGAAGAAGAAGAAGAACAATAAAGCTGATAATGTGGGTGATAATGACGTAGAAGAAGATAGCACGAACAATAACAATAAAAGAAAGAACGGATGCGACGACGTGAGCGCAGAGCAGGCGAAGAAATCGTTCAAAGCGACCGATCCAAAGCACATGCCGCAAGGCGCCACCGCCTCCGTGTACTCCTCTTTATTCACTTCGAGCACGAAACCGGAAGATCAAAGGAAGGAAACGTTTCTGGCGAGATCCACGCGATTTTAAGTTATAGAGCTTTCGTGATAGTTATTATAGGTACTAGTGTTGTAGATACATGCAGTGTGGATCGGATTTTGATTCATTAGGTTCTAAGTATGGTTAATATTAAAATGTGTGTCTGTGTTGTGTGTTGTTTTTACGTAATTTTTCTTTTTATCTAAACACGATTGAAATCAACGGAACGTCGATATCTTCGCCTTCGGTCGTTTCCGTGGCGGCTATTAAATCAAAGTGCTTTCGTTTCGCTGGGAACGTGATTTTCCCAACCGTTTGTACCAATTCAGAGAGTTTTTGATCCATGCGTTCTTTGTGTCTGGGAAACATGGCGTTGTAAATCAACGCCGGGCCGTAGGAAACAGAATAGCACTCCAATTCCTTGTCCTCGAAGTATTTTAAAAGTTCTCGCACGGTGTAATCTTTCTCGATGATCCATCGCGACCACAAGCTCCACTTTTCGTCTTTGTACGTTTGGAACTTTGGCGCGATTGGTTCAGCCATCGCAAACAACGGCAACGCCAAGTTGGCGAAAGTGTTTCTAAAGCTCTCCAAAGGAGCTTTGTGAATGACTTTGTACAACTCCAAGCAGACTAAACCAGTCGCCATAGCAGTGGTCGTTGCAATAGCTGGAATGATTCTACCAGCGATCAACTTCGCTTGGAGCTTGTCAACTTCAGCAATGTCGTAGTTTCGCGCGCGCATGTTCGACAACCCGGCGATGCATTCCATGTGGAAGTTCGTATCGTCATCCTTTTCAAACTCGATGACGGACAAGCGGTACTCCGCGTCGCCTTTCAAGTCACTTGTACGCACGTTGTTCAATTGCGTGAGCAAATCGTCGATGATTTGATCGTCTTCGACGCCACCCATGCCGTTATCATCGTTGTCGCCTTCTTTCTTGGTCGGATCGGTTTCAATCTTCACGCCGTCTTTCGGTACAAACACTGGGACTTCTACTTTCGCCGCCATCTCGACAACGATTTTATTCATCGCTTTCTCATCTCCTCGAACTTCTGCGGATGGAACACCGACGGTAACGCCGTGTAATTCAGCTTTCAAAATCGCCATGGCTTTGAGCAAATTGACGTGCCCGTCGTCCTTCTCGGAGAAGATGACCGGTTTCGGAAATCGTTTCGGCGCGGACCAGAACGCGTTCCCGGTTGACGTCACGGCGTCTTCGGGAAAGGTGAACGTCAATTGCGCGACTCTATCGTGGAAGTATTCTTGAAATCGTAAGCGCGCCCAGTTGATGCACTCTTGAAATGTCGCGCACCGCGTGTGAATGAGACACTGCGAAATTTTCTCAACGTTTTCGCGCATGCTCGCGTCCGCGTTCGCGCGCGCGTTCGACTCGTATTCGTCCGGTTTGGAAAGGTACGCGTTCGCCTCGGCAGGGGATTTTTCAAACAAGCCTTCGAATTCTGATCGGGCCCAAGTTAAGCAGTGATCGATGTTGTGCGGGAACGAGTGCAAAGTGCACATGGGCGCAGACTTCTCCGGGGGATCTCTGGACGCGCCGTAGTTCTCCGTCAAGTGCGGAACGACCATTTGCGTGTTGCACTTGGTACCTAAGGTTCCAGACTCTAGCAACGGCTTCTCAAAGTATACGCATCGAGAGTCGACGTATAAACGCGCGTTGACGTTATCCAACGCGTTCACGACGACGTCTAAACCACCCCAAAACTCATCGTCAAAGACTTCTTCGGTATCTGGACTCACTCGGTTTTGCAACGCGGTGACATTCAACTTCGAGTTGATTTTCTTTGCCGCATTCGTCGCGCACGTCGATTTCGGTTGTTTAATGTCCCAATCGCGAAACAAGAACTGTCTCGATAAGTTGGACTTTTCTATGATGTCGTCGTCGGTGATGGTGAGTTTACCTTCACCCGAGGCGCCGCAGGAAACGCCCATCAACGCTAGGTTCTTGATGAATTCACATCCTAACGCGCCCGCGCCGACCAAAAAGACATTTTGCTTCTCCATGATCGCCTGCGTAGCTTGTCCAAAACACTGGATTTGACCGTCGTATCGAGAACCAGTCGGTTTCAAATCCGCCTCTTCTAACTTTTCCGGCAACGATTCGCACGAATCAAAATAGAAAAACTGATTCAACGGCGTAAACTTCCCGGTGCACGCTTTGACGACTTCTTGACCGATGATGCCACCAAACATAGCTGCCATGGGCGAAATGTCGCCTCTGCACGTCTTTGCAAACGTCGCGAATAATTTTTCGTCCACTTCTTCGACCGATTTGTACTGCGCGTTGACTTCGTCTTTCGCCAACGCGACGAACACGGCAGCATCCGCATCGCTCCCGGGTTGCGGTAACTGACCGCCGTTCTTGCTTTTCCACGCCTCTAAGGTTAAAAACATCAAGTGAATTTGCGGCGAGCGCTCCATTTTTGCGAAATCAGACAACAAAAACTCCCCCGGTTCTTTCAACGAGTCCGCGAAAGATTTGAATTTCATCTCTTTCGGCAACTTGACTTGCGTGGCGATGCCTCCACCCACGTATTGCGAGAACTTACTCGCGTCGATGTCCAACTCGAACCCGTGCTTTTTGACCGACTTGATCTTCACTCCTTCCTTGATTGAGTTCAACTCGTTCATCCCTTTCACCTCTGAAAATGTGACCAAATCCCCTTCCTCTAACTCGACGCGTTCGTCGTCCGTACACGTAACCAACGCCGGATGCTCGTTGGAAATGGAAGCGATGATGCACGTCTTCGGCTCTTCCCCGTCTTGATCGACAACCGTAAACGAATCCCCGAAATCACAAAACACCGACCCAAACACGCCTTTCGTGTCGCCTTTAATAAACGCCTTGCCTTTCTCTTTGCGTAAAATCTCGTCCCACTTTTCGCAGTCTTGTTGCGAGTGCAACGACGAGTCGCACACGACCACGACGTCGTGCGCCAACAGCACGTCTTCCGTGACATCTTTAGTCATTACCGTCACCACTTCCACGGCTGGATTCAACTCTTGCAGTTTCGCTGCGCACGATTCCGCTCGATTTTTCCCGCAATCTTCCTCAGTCAAATAAAACTGACTCGCCAGATCGCTCATCGTCGCGTCGCAATCATCGCTCAAAGTGACCTTCTTCACCCCGGCTAAGATGACGTTCTTCGCGACTTCCGCGCCTAAGCCGTTCAAACCGGAAATTAATACTTTCGCGCCCACTAGTTTTCGAAAGGATTCGCGTCCGTACACGGCCAATTGTCGAGAGTGTAAATCCTCATCGATCTTATTTTCATTCGTATTACTCATCGTCGTGACGACGACGATGTTTTCTTCAACCTTCTTTTTCTTCTTTAAAGCGTCGTCGTCGTGGTTTTTACTACTATCGTTCAAAGATTCTGCCTCTCGTTTTGCTCCACCAGTCATGTATTAATCAATGAGAGAGAAAGAGAGAGAGAGAGAGAGGTTTTGATTGGCAAAACGTATATACAACAGATACGAGACGAGAGTATACAGAACACGTGTGTGGTATTTGAATATTATTTGTCGTCGTGTGTGATGAAACAAAACAGAAAAACAAGAAGTTTTTTTCATCAAAAGAGGGGGCAATTTCGGCACCATTTCTTTTTATTCTTTTTCTCTCGCATGAATGTGCTCAAATTTGCAAAAATCAATGTTGGAGGTTGGAAACAGTACACACACGATGCGTAAATTAAGGATCTAAACCCAATCAAAGAAGCGATGATATATGTTACCACTACTACTGTTGTTGTTGTTTGTTGAAGTATGAAGCATGAGCGAGAAACCGGTGGTCAAAATTCGAACTTGCGCGCGGAGAACGGCGCTGGTGTTTTTTATTTTCTTTGGACGAAGTGACACGTCTCTCCCTCCATCCATAAAGTGAGAAGAGTTTAAAGAGCGAAAAAAAAAGAGTTTGGACTTTGGTGTATTTTTAGGCCCCGGGATAAAATATCCACTCATACACGAGAGCACCACATTAGTATCATCATTATCAGCAGCAGCAGCAGCATGCGATGCTTTTGCTTATCTTGCCGAAGAAGAAGTGACGCCGCCGCCGCGAGTGGTGATGATTTTGCGCGATCATCCGTCGAAGAAGTAAAAGAAGACAAAGAAGAAGAAGAAGAAGAAGTGTGGTTCGACGCCAACGAGGTTTTCGTCGAAGAGAAGGAACACAACGGCGGAAGAGAGGCTGCCGCTGCTCCGTTTTCTTCTTCGTTCTCGTCATCGAAACCAGCGTTGTTCAGAGGAGGAGTTTCTAAGTGGACGCATGGACCTTTGCGGTTGGAAAACGCTCTGTCATCGGCGACGATCGATGAAGAGTTACCGATAAACGATACGAGGGGTATTGAAATACGCACAAACGCGTTCGCGGGTAAACTTTTGGTTCGATGTCGAGACGTTCCATCGAGAGAAGGAGATGAAGAAGGCAATGACGTGACGAAGAAGTATTTCGCGAATAAGAAACGCACGTTTCAAACAGTCGTGCAAGGAAGATTTTTACGAAAAGGCATCAAGTGCTCCGAGGTAGTCACCGGGCACGAGTTCGAGAGCCGGTTTCGAAGAATACCCGCGAGATGGCTCGTGTCGACCGCTTTGAAAGTAATTCGAAAACTGACGCCTGGTTTGGAAGCGAATATTACTGGAAATAAGCCTTTCATTTACGCGCCGTTGTGCGCGACTGCGCAGGTTTTGCGAGCAGATGTTCCTGGGGAGGAACCGGACGTGACGACAGCCACCTCGTTTGCGGAAAATACTCGATTATTAGGAAAGGCGTTTGATCGTTGTGAGAGTGCTATTTCATCAAAGCAGAGGAAGAGACTCTTCAACAGTCCAGAGTTTGGTTCTAAATACGAGTTTTTGCCAGAACTCGTGTATACGTTTGATTTTTACCAGCACATTTTCGTTCCGTCGACGTTTGGTCTTCACATAGGACCGATGCTCAACGTAAATTTACTCGGACACTTGCCGGAGTTTGAACCGCCTCAAATTATGGCCAAAATCATACGAGAAAAGAGAGGAAGCACAACAGGAGTTGGGGGAAAAGAAGGAGAGTATCTCTATAGAATAAACATGTATCATGAAAAGATGTTTGATGAAAAGTTTACGAGAGCGTCGTCGCCGGATGTGTTGTTCAATATAGGCGCGCGACACTCTTCGTACGTCGATTCGTTCGCTGTCCGCCTCTCGGAGTTTGTTTCTCATAATAATAGCAATAATAGTAGCAATTGTAACAATGAAAATAAATAACGTTCTATATAGTAAAGTCCCATCCCTCTAAAAAGTCTGTCTGGTCCATCGATAAACTCGGCTCGATCACCTCCTCGCTTCGCTCTCTTCGTAAAATTTTTGCTGGAATTCCTACCGCGACGGAGTTATCCGGAATATCTTGCAGCACAACGCTCCCTGCGCCAATCTTCACGTTCGTACCAACAATCACTGGTCCTAAAATGGTCGCCCCGGCACCTAAAACTACCCCGTCGCCAATTTTCGGGTGCCTATCTCCGTCCGTCGTCCCGGTCCCGCCTAACGTAACGTTGTGTAAGATAGACACGTTATTCCCAACTACCGCGGTTTCCCCAATAACTACCCCAGTCGCGTGATCAATCATAACCCCTTTTCCAATTTTCGCGGCAGGATGCGCATCGACATGAAATGCCTCCGAAACCCTATGCTGCAACAACAACGCCAACGACTGTCTCCCTTTCGACCACAACGAGTGCGCGATTCTTTGCGCTTGCAACGCCTGAAAGCCTTTAAAATACAACAAAATCATCACGTACTTATCGCACGCTGGATCTCTTTCCAACACCGCTTGCATATCTGCAATCGCGCATTGTACCAACTCCGGATCTTCCCGATAACACTTCGAAAACAGCTCCAACAGTTGCGAATCCAACAAGACAGACGACCCGAGTTTGTTCGCCAACACAAACGCCAACGCGTCCGACATCTCCTTATGCGAGAGGATCGTGGAATACAAATACGACGCCAACGCGGGTTCTAATTCAATCTCCATCTTTGCTTCTTCGCATAACTTTTCCCATATCCCGTCTCCCAACAAACATGCCTCGCCTTCTAGCACGTCCTGCTCTATCGCGTCTTCTTTTTTTCTCAACTTTCTCGTAGAACTCGTCGTAGGATTTGTCGCATCACCTCTGCCACTCTCTTTTTTACTCACAATCGTTGGCGAGTCGTTGGATTCTCCCGCCCATTTCTTCGCGGTTTCGTCCTCGGTGAGTTCTGGAAGTTGTTCGAATGAAGAAGAGGACGATTTCTTCTTCCCCGCTCGAATACTAACAACACTACTCTTGTTGTTGTTGTTGTTGTTCTTTTTGTTATTAGTATTATTGAAGCGCTTTAATCCCATTCGATTCTTCCCCGTCGTCAAAAAGGGCAATGCGAACGACGACGACGACGACGACGTCGAACACCCGAACGAACTCCTCGCTCTCATCATCATCGCTTCAAGAGGAGAAAAAGAGCAGCTCAGATAGGATCGCTTTTTCGAGCGAAGACAAAGACAAAGAGGAAGAGAAGAAAGAGATACAACACACACGACGTTTACTAACGTTTATTTATCTTTGTGTGAAGTGTAAAATGACGAATTTTTCCTCTTTTTGTGCAAAAAAGGCAGCCTTTTTTTTTTGGCAGGTGTTTTTGGCGGCTCGAAAATGCTTCATTCACTCTACAGCAAGAGCGGATATATAAAGGAGCATCTCACTCACATCTGTCTTGTATCGTTAGTATAACATCGAGAGCATCGATAAACGACGAGTAAAACTGCTCAGTAGAGGAAAGAGCTCGTTTGTATACACGACGCGAAGTTTTAACGAAGATGGCAGAAGTAGAAAACAACATTACTCATGTCGCCCCGGAGGAAGAACAGGAACAAAATCAAGGGAAAAAAGGACGGTACCGACGCGAGAAACCGTGGGACCACGCCGGGATCGATCACTGGGACGTGCCAAAGTTCACGAAAGAAGATAACCCGCACGGATTATTGGACGAATCCTCGTTCGCGACTTTGTTCCCGAAATACAGGGAGAAGTATTTGAGAGACGTGTGGCCGTCGATAACGAAAGCTTTGAAAGATGTCGGCGTCGGGTGCGAGTTGAATTTAGTGGAAGGGTCGATGACGGTGCGGACGACGAGGAAGACGTGGGATCCGTACATTATCATCAAAGCGAGAGATTTGATTAAACTTTTATCTCGATCGGTTCCTGCTCCGCAGGCGTTGAAAGTTCTGAGCGATGACACGCAGTGCGACGTGATTAAGATTGGAGGTTTAGTGAGAAATAAAGAACGGTTCGTGAAACGAAGACAGCGTTTGGTCGGCCCGAACGGCTCGACGTTGAAAGCGATTGAGATGTTAACGGATTGTTACGTGTTGATTCAAGGGAACACGGTGAGCGCGATGGGGTCGTTTAAAGGTTTGAAAACGTGCAGGAAGATTGTCGAAGATGCGATGAAGAACGTCCATCCGATTTATCACATCAAAGAGTTGATGATTAAGAGAGAGTTGGAGAAAGATCCCGAGTTGAAAAATCAAAGCTGGGATCGATTTTTACCAAAGTTTAAGAAGAAGAACGTGAAGAGAAAGAAACCAGAGTACGTGAAGGAGAAGAAAGCGAGAAGTGTCTTTCCGCCGGCGCAAATGCCTTCGAAGATTGATTTACAGATTGAATCCGGGGAGTACTTCTTATCGCAAGAGGCGAAGCAGATGAAGAAAGCGCAAGAGAAGTTGGAGAAGCAAAAAGAAGGCATCGAGAAGAACAAGAGAAGGAGAGAGGAGGCATTCATCGCGCCGAAGGAGGATTTGATGCGAGAGGAGGATTTGAAGAAGAAGAAGAAAGACAAAAAAAAGGATAAGAAGGACAAGAAAAAGTCGTCGAAGAAGGACGACGACGACGAAAGCACCTTAGACGCAGTCAAGCGCTTGAAGAAAGACGCTTCGGAGAAGAAGAAAAAGAAAAGCAAAGAGGACGAAGGCGACGAGAAGTACATGATGTAAAGAATTTATTCGTGTGCGCTCGCTCGTTGCTACTGTCGCTGCTGCTTAGTGTATCTCTAAATGTAACTACTACTACTACTACTACTACTAATTACTTCTTAATCCATGTCTTCGAACAAATCTTCCTCGTTTTCTTCTTCCTCCTCCTCTTGTTGTTGTTCTTGTTTTTCTTTTTCGTTCTCTTTATCCGCTTCTTCTTTTCGTCTTTCTTTCAATTGCTTCTCAGCCGAAGCCATTGCAGGTGAGATCTTCTTCTCACCGACTGTTTCAGACGATGGCCAAACGGTCTCGGATGGTTTTGGTTGCGTCAAGGGAACCTCTTCGTCGTCTTCCTTTTCGTCGTCGTCCGTATCTTCGATGAGTACGATTGCCGCATCACCACCGTCGACATCGGCGGCAGCTTTCTTCGCGCCCTCGTCGTCTTCGTCGTCTTTTGGCTCTTGGATGGTAGGAAGAGCTATTGTTTCTTTCTTCTCCTCTTCGTCCACGAGTTCATCTCGACTGATTAATTTAAACGACGTTTTGATTCTCTTCGCAGCGTTTTCGGCGTCGGGAAGTTGACCGATGGCTGAATTTCTCGGCAAATGTTTATACTTCTCCGCGAAGTATTCGTCCGCTCCGGGCAACGAGTGCGACTTTTTTACCGTTTTAAACGCAGTACCCGGATCCAAAGCTTTTTCAGCCAACATTTGGCTC